>Ga0116228_10004624_pt1 | contig 12203 bp, 7 predicted proteins | sample S1TSphfallax_2_FD_89694 | JGI IMG/M metagenome (GOLD analysis project Ga0116228, IMG submission 89694) | Host-associated microbial communities from peat moss isolated from Minnesota, USA - S1T2_Fc - Sphagnum fallax MG | ecosystem: Host-associated > Plants > Peat moss > Unclassified | place: USA...
CATGCGCGACGGGACCAATGAGGTGAAGGTGGACGGCACCGGGCGTTGGGATGAAAGGCTGTCGCAAGGCCTGACGCGAGCGTTGGTCGCCGATCTGGCGGCGCGCCTGCCGGCTGATGCTGTTCTGCTCGATACGTCGAGTCCGTCGCAAGAACAGGTGCTGATCACCGTAAATTCGTTGGACCTTTGGCCGGATGGCCGCTGCGTATTGGCGGCTACCTGGACCATCGTCGATCACGACGCACCGCGCGCTGTCGCCGGCGGCAGCGGCACGTTCGATTCTCCAGCCATTGGAAGCACGATCGACGTGGGTGACGCACACCTGGTTGATGCCATTTCGGGCAACGTAGGCAAGCTCGCAGACCAGGTCGCGCTGACTATTCGGCAGCGTACCGATTCCGTTCTCCCGGCCCATTGAGACGCGGGTGGACGTCGCCGTCATCTCCGCCATGGCTGCCATCGCCGGCTCGAGCGTCGGCGCGATCACGACATTCGCCACGACCTGGCTCGTGCAGAACAACCAGTTGCTATCCGCACGACGAGGCGCAGAACTCGCCAAACGCGAGAGTCTCTACGCCGATTTCATCGCCGAGGCGGCGAAGCGCTTGACCGATTCGTTATCGCACCAGGCAGAAACGCCCGAGGTTTTGGTAATTCTCGCAGCGTTCATCGGCCAGATGCGGCTATTCTCAGCTCCCGAGGTTGTCACTGCGGCCGAAGCAGTCGGACGCGCGATCGTTGACTCCTACATTGCACCCAACCAGAGCCTCAAGGAGCTTCGCGCTGCCTTCTTGGACAAAGGCAAACTCGATCCTCTGGGTCAGTTTGCCGATGTATGTCGACAGGAATTAAGAGGCATGAGTCTTTGAGCATGGAGTGTGCCACGCTCCACACGGCGTCGAATCATCACGTGCGCATTGTATCCTAGCGCACCGACGCTCGATCACGGCGTCGATATGCTGGCAATCCCTGATTAGCTGATGAGCTGACAGCCAGACATTCTAAGTCCAGAACGGTAGCCCGGTGAGGTGCCGTTCAATCGTTATTACAAGGCAGCCGCATCATGAAAAATACCTCTTCCCATGTCGCGATGGTCGTCGCATCGTTGCTGCTCGGCACCGGTGTCGCGCGCGCCGCCAGTTATCCGCAGACGATCGCGGAGTTCAAGAGTGCCGGTCAGAGCGCCGACTTCTTCAAGAACAGTTACGGCTATGCCGTTTTTCCAACCGTCGGTGAGGGTAGCTTCATCGTCGGTGGCGCGCACGGGGACGGTCGCGTGTACGCACATGGTAAATGGGTGGGTACGGCGGCCGTCACGCAATTGAGCGTCGGATTTCAGGCGGGTGGCAAAGCCTTCAGTGAGATCATTTTCTTCAAGGACCAACGAGCACTCGAGGCCTTCGAGTCGGGAAACTTTCAATTCGGCGCCGGTGTGAGCGCTGTGGTGATCACCGCTGCCGCGTCAGCGAGCGCTGACACGAGCGGCACACAAGCGAGCGCCAGTGGCGGCGAAGACAACGCGCGTGTCGCTGGCGCCTACAGCAACGGCATGGTGGTCTTCACGATTGCAAAAGGTGGCCTCGAGGGTGGCGCTTCGGTGGAAGGCGAGAAGTTCTCGTACCATGCCCGATGAGCAATCGTCGGGGGCGACCCGACCGTCGTACTCGCCCTGGGGCCAAGTTAACGACAGCTCAGGAATGAGGTTTGGACGGGCCAATTCCAAGACGCTCGCGCAGGCCGGCAAGCACCTGTGCCGACTCCGTCGCGTATTCGTTGAGTGCGGGGGTGGCGGCTGCGGCGGCAGACAGGATGCGATCCGCCGCTTCGGCCTGCGGCAGAGCTTCCCGGTCGCGATGTTCGGCAACCAGAGTCTCGCTGTAATAGAGATACAGGACGCCGAACGCGGGGTGGTCAGCCGCCGTCTGGCCCGTGCGGATGGCGATGGCCTCCTTCAAGGCGGCTTCCGCTTCAGGGAGATGGCCGGTCCGCAAGTACGCTTTGCCGAGCACACGCAGTGAGTCGGAGAAATCCGTGCTGGCGGGAGTGATGCCGCGTTCGACCGGGATGGTTTTTTCTATCAGGCTGAGAGCCTGCTGATTGCGACCGGCTTTGAGAAGATACTCGGCGAGGTAGGTGGCTTCGTAGGTGGCCTGATGGCTGGTTTCGCCGGCACATCGGCTGATGTCCTGGTAGGCCTGCTGCTGAAAGGCAATCGCCCTCGTGGGGTCGCCTCGCTTGCTGGCGATGTAGGCGATGCCGCTTTCCACCTGTGCGCGGTTGCACAAGAGAGTGGGATCGCTGCCAAGCACCTGCTGCGCTTCGAGCAGCCAGGGTTCCGCCGCGTCCGGTTGACCGCGGTCGAGGTAATCGTCAGCGAGCATCTTGATGACGGTACCCAGCTCGTTGGGCGGCTGCCGGGTTTTCTTCTCGAGCTCGACGGCATCGCGCAGCAGACGAAGGTTTTCGTCGGCTAGGAAGCCCATGTTGTCGCGGTAGAATGCGTAAAACATTTCGCTGTTGGCCCGGACCAACGGAGTCACCCTCGGATCTCGCGACAACTGCAGCGCATGCGCGGTCAGCGCTGCGCCTTTTTCCGCCGCACCCTTGATGTAAGCAATCTCCCCCAGGTGCAGTTCCGCGTCAGCCTCCGCATTGATATCGCCGCCGGCCTTCGCGCTGCGGTCGGCCTGTGAGTACAAGGCTTCCGCGTCATCGAGATGGTCGTTCTCGGCAAGCGAGCGGGCAAGGCTCAGCTGTGCCACGCGCAGGTCGGCCGGATCCTGGATGTACTGGGGCAGGACTTGGGCACCCACGTGCAGGAAATCGGCGATGGTCGGATCCGGCTTGCCCATGAAACCGGCATTCGACAGGCGAAGGAGCGAATACATGAAGTTCTGCATTTGCTCCGCACGGCGGCCGGCTTCGAGGGCATGACGCTGCTTGACCTCCCCATAGGCGAGGGCGAAGGCGAGCGCCACGACGACCAGCGTGCCGGCCGCGACGAGCTTGCGGTTGCGGCGCAGGAACTTGCCGACGCGATAAAACGTAGTCTGAGGACGCGCCAGCACCGGGCGTCCCTGCAAATGCCGCTCGATGTCCTGGATCAGAAGATCGACCGACGCATAGCGTTCCTGTGGCCGCGGGCGAAGGCACTTTCCCGTGATGGTGTCGAGGTCGCCGCGGAGCGACTGGATCAGGCGCGCCTTCGATGATGTGCGTCGTTCGGCCGATTCCTCGCTTACCGCATCCGCGAGCGATTCCGGAGGCTGCTCAGTGAGCGCGCGCTCGATCATGATGGCGACCGATGCGGAGGCGCCCGGTCGCCGGCCGCAGAGCAATTCAAAGAGGATGACGCCCAACGAATAAATGTCGCATGCGGTCGAGATGGGTTCGTTGCGCAGCTGCTCGGGGCTGGCGTAGCCCGGCGTGGCCAAGAGCGTGGTGGTCGGTTGATTGTCGGTTTGAATGAGCTTCGAAGTACCGAAGTCGAGCAGTTTCAACGAGCCATCCGCGGTAATCAGGATGTTCGACGGCTTGAGGTCGAGGTGAACGACGAGTTTGCGATGCGCGTAGGCGACGGCTTCACAAATCTTCAGGAAAAGGTGTAGTCGATCCCTGACGTTGAGGCGACGTGCGTCGCAATAGGTGCCCAAGTGTTCGCCGTCGACGTACTCCATGACCAGGTAGGGTTGGCCTGAGTCGCTGAGTCCGGCGTCGAAGAGGCGCGTGATATTGACGTGGTCGAGTGAGGCGAGAATGTGTTGTTCGCGATGGAAGCGTTCGATGAAGGCCGCGCCTTCGGCTTGTGGACCCAGCATCTTGAGCGCGGAACGCTGCGGCGACCCGCCGACGATCCGCTCGGCCAGGTAGACGGTGCCAATGCCGCCGGCGCCGAGCCGGCGCAGCAGGGTGTAGGGCCCGACGCGGTTCGGCATGAAATTCGGCAGCGGGCTAGGGCGCTCGAGCTCGAGACAAGCCGAGCTATGGACGATGGCCAGGGCGCGCCGCACCAGCGCCGGATCCGGACAACGCTCGGCGAGCACGCGTTCGCGCTCGGCGACCGGCGTTTGCTCCGCGAGTTCAAAGAGCGTTTGCAGCAGACTCCAGTTTTCTGAATCGTCGGACACCGTCTGTTCGCTCGATGAAGATTGCGAGACCACCTGAGGATGGCGTCAGGCCGCCTTCACCTGCGCGCGCGGCCGCGTGAGCGTCGATCAAGACGCGTGTCCAAGATAACGCATCGCGGGGTATGCTAGTGCGTCGCAGGAAGTAATCTTTGCCCACTCGAATCAATGCCAACGGCGTGACCCCCGCAACCATCGGTATTGATGTCGGCACCTCGGGCGTGCGGGTTGCCCTGATGGATGCTCATGGTGAAGCGCTCGGCATCTGCTCCTCGCACCTTGTGCCGTCGGATCGCCGGTGTCCCGCTCGCTGGTGGCATGCGGTGGAATCGGCGCTTGCGGCGCTGAGGGCGTCAGCCGACTTGTCAGGCGTGCGCTGCATCGCGGTTGACGGCACGTCCGGCACGATCCTGGTGCTGGACGCCGCCGGGCAGCCAATGCGCGAAGCCAGCCTATACAATGATGCCGCGCCAGAGGCCGCTGCGCGCGCGGTCGCGGCGGCGGCGCCCGCCGGCAGCGCCGCCGGCGGGGCTGCTTCGCCTCTGGCCAAGCTTCTGGCGATGCAGGACCTGCCCGGCGTGGCGCGGCTTGCCCACCAGGCCGACTGGGTTGCTGCTCAGTTGGGCGCACCGGTGGGCATCAGCGACGAGAACAACGCGCTCAAGACCGGCTATGACCCGGTGCAGCGATGCTGGCCTGACTGGCTGCGCGGTCTTGGTATTCGCATGGCGTTGCTGCCCGAGATCGTCGAGCCCGGCTCGCGGATCGGGGTCATCGATTCGGCTCTGGCGATCCGCTTCGGCCTGCCCGCCGACGTGGTTATTGCCGCCGGCACAACCGACGGGTGCGCGGCCTTCCTGGCGACCGGCGCCGAGACGGTGGGCGAGGGGGTGACGTCGCTCGGCTCCACGTTGACATTGAAGCAGCTCTGCGACAAGCCGATCTTTTCGCCGACATACGGTGTGTACAGTCACCGGTTGGGCAGCCGATGGTTGGCGGGCGGCGCATCGAACAGTGGTGGCGCGGCGCTGGCTCGGTACTTTACCCCCGACGCGCTCGTGACGCTCAGCGCCGGCATCGATCCCGCGCGGGAGAGCGGGCTCGATTACTATCCCCTGCCGAGCCCCGGCGAGCGTTTTCCGTTTGCCGATCCGCATTTGCCGCCGCGGGACACACCGCGCCCCACGGACGACGTCCGGTTCCTGCATGGCCTTCTGGAAGGCATCGCCCGAATCGAGGCGCTGGGCTACCGACGACTGGCTGATCTTGGAGGGCCCGCACTCGACACGGTGCGATCCGTGGGCACCGGGGCGCGCAACGCCGCGTGGACTGAGATTCGCCGACGTGCCCTCGGCGTCAATTTGACATTGGCGCGGTCCGAGGAGGCGGCGATGGGCGCGGCCCGGCTTGCGCTCAAGGCGATGCGTTAGAGCGGCGTGCTTTGCCCACTCGGTACGGATTGCTCGCGGCTGGCGCCGCTCGGCCTGCGTGCTCTTCGGCCCGTTGCCGCGTTTCCGCGGCAACGTCCAATCCGGCGCAAAGAAGTACCCCTATTTTATTTCGCCGATTCGAACTATGGTTTGGCTGCTGAGGGTTGCCAGAAATCGGAGTTGCGGCCAAAAAATTATTGGCCCCCCGGGACGGACTCAACGGGCAAAATCACCGCGGCCCAGCAAAGCCTTGATCTGCGGATTGGCTTCCCGGGACGGATTATTCGGCGCTGCGCGCCTCACCCCTTCGGGGTCGCCCTACGGGCGATCGCCATCGGCGCTGCGCGCCGCTGTCGTCGAACCGGTCTTGTTTTTCTGTCGGCGGTTCGAATCGAGAGCGAGTGGCGGTGGAGACCCGCGTGCCCGGAACGGACACTATGTGATTGGCTCCCCGGGACGGATTGCTGCGGGGCCTTCGGCCCCTTGGCCTCGCTGGCGCTCGGCTCGCCGTTCGCTGCGCTCCGGCGACCGCCATCGGCGCTGCGCGCCGCTGTCGTCGAACCGGTCTTGTTTTTCTGTCGGCGGTTCGAATTGATGACGTCTGGCAATGGCGACCGACGGGCCTATAAAAGTTGTTGAGATGTGGCTCCCCGGGACGGATTCGAACCGCCGACCAACGGATTAACAGTCCGTCGCTCTACCACTGAGCTACCGGGGAATTTTCGAGAGGCGCGGATTGTCGGGAAGGCGCAGCCTTAAGTCAAGGAACCGGGATTGGGAAAGGTCCGTGCTCGATGCTCAGTTTCATGAGTGGCCGAGCACGGGGTGGGACCGCTTGGAGGTGTTCAGGCGCTCTTGGCGACCGCCACCGAGACGACGCGTTCGATCCGGCGCAGCGCATCTTCGAGCATCTGCATGCTGCAGGCAAAGGAGATGCGGATGTGGCCGGGGGCACCGAAGCCGGAACCCGGCACCACCGCCACGCCGGCGTCCACCAACAAGCGTTCCGCGAAGGCGGTATCGTCCTTGATGCCGAGGGTTCGCATCGCTCCGCTGACGTCGGCGAAGGCATAGAAGGTGCCGGCGCCGGGCCGGCAGGAAATGCCGGGGATGGCGTTCAAGCCGGCAACGACGAAATCATGGCGTTGCCGAAAGGCCTTATTCATCTCGCCGACGCAGGTTTGGTCGCTGTTGAGGCCGACCGTGGCTGCGCGCTGGGAGATGCTGGAGGCATTCGAGGTGGACTGACCCTGAACGGTGCCCATGGCGGTTACGAGGTCCTTGGGTCCGCCACAATAGCCGATCCGCCAGCCGGTCATGGCATACGCTTTCGATACGCCGTTGATGGTGACGGTACGGTCGTAGAGTTGAGGATTGGCCTGCGCAAAGCTGACAAACGGTTCGGCCGCCCAATAGATGTGTTCATACATCTCGTCGGCGGCGATCACGATTTGCGGATGTTTCTCAAGTACCGCTCCTAAGGCTTTGAGTTCAGAGCCATTATAAGCGGCACCGGTTGGGTTACTGGGACTATTCAGGAACAACATCTTGGTGCGTGGAGTGATGGCTGCAGCCAGCTGTGCCGGGGTGATCTTGTACCCCTGATCGGCGCCGCCATCGATGATGACGGGCACTCCGTCAGCCAGCAGCACCATGTCGGGATACGATACCCAATAGGGCGCAGGGATGATGCATTCGTCGCCCGGATCGAGCAGAGCGGCACAGACGTTGTAGCAGGTTTGCTTGGCGCCCGAGGAAACCAAGATCTGAGCGCGCTCGTAGCTGAGTTCGTTATCGCGCTTGAATTTCGCGATAATGGCGTCCTTGAGCTCCGCCGTACCGTCAACCGCCGTATAGCGGGTGATGCCCTTGCGGATTGCGTCCACGCCCGCATCTGCTATATGAAGGGGGGTGTCGAAATCCGGCTCACCGGCCCCAAGGCCAATGATGTCCTTCCCTTCGGCCTTGAGCTTCGCGGCTCGGGCGGTGACCGCCAGGGTGGGAGAGGGCTTGACCTTGAGTACGCGCTTCGAGAGTGATACGGGCAAAGGGAAGTATCCTATGGGTCAAATGGTGGCGGATTGTACGAAAAAGAGCTCCTTCACGCCAGTTCGACGGCCTGAATCCCCGCATGATCGACGGTCAGAACCCCCGCATGGACCGAGAGCATTCCTTTAGATGAACTTTGAACTTTTCGGAGACTATTCTCCCGCGGGCGATCAACCGCAGGCGATCGAAAAACTGATCGACGGCCTGACCAGCGGCCTGGCTCACCAGACCTTGCTGGGGGTGACCGGCTCGGGAAAGACGTTCACCATCGCGAACGTCATCCAGCAGGTCCAGCGTCCCGCGCTCGTACTGGCCCACAACAAGACGCTCGCGGCCCAGCTCTATGGTGAGTTCAAGACGTTCTTTCCGAAGAACGCCGTCGAGTACTTCGTTTCCTACTACGATTATTACCAGCCCGAGGCCTATGTGCCGTCGTCCGACACCTTCATCGAGAAGGACGCCTCGATCAATGAGCACATCGAGCAGATGCGGCTCTCGGCCACCAAGGCGCTCTTGGAGCGGCCGGATTCGATCATCGTTGCGACCGTGTCGGCGATTTACGGCTTGGGCGACCCTCAGGCCTACCTCAGCATGGTCTTGCACATGGCCCGTGGCGATCGCCTCGAGCAACGCAAGCTGCTGCGGCGGCTGGCGGACATGCAGTACACCCGCAACGAGATCGATCTGCATCAGGGAACCTATCGGGTTCGGGGTGACGTCATCGATATCTTCCCGGCCGAGTCCGAGCGCGAGGCGGTGCGGGTCGAGTTGTTCGACGATCAGATCGAAACCCTGGCGCTGTTCGATCCGCTGACCGGCGAGGTCATTCGCCGTGTGCCGCGGCTCACCGTGTATCCCTCGACGCACTATGTGACGCCGAAGGAGCGGGTGCAGTCGGCGGTGGAGGAAATCCGGGGCGAGCTGCGGGGTCGTTTGTCGCAACTGCACGAGGCGGGCAAGCTGGTCGAAGCGCAGCGCCTGCAGCAGCGCACCTTGTTCGATCTGGAAATGATGAACGAGGTCGGCTACTGCGCCGGCATCGAAAATTACTCGCGATACCTCTCGGGCCGGACCCCCGGTGAGCCGCCGCCCTGCCTGTTCGATTATTTGCCGAAGAACGCTTTGCTGGTCGTCGATGAGAGTCATCAGACCATCCCCCAGCTGGGCGCCATGTACAAGGGCGACCGTTCGCGCAAGGAGACCCTGGTCGAGTACGGCTTCCGCCTGCCGTCGGCACTCGATAACCGGCCGCTGCGCTTCGAGGAGTTCGAGCATTTGGCGCCGCAGACCATCTATGTCTCGGCAACGCCGTCCGCGTATGAAAAGCGGATGTCCGGTCAGATCGTCGAGCAGGTCGTGCGGCCGACCGGATTGATCGATCCGGTGGTGGAGATTCGCCCGGTGCGGGCCCAGGTGGATGATCTTCTGTCGGAGATCAAATTGCGTACCCAGGTCAAAGAGCGGGTACTGGTCACCACCTTGACCAAACGCATGGCCGAGGACTTGACCGAGTATCTGAACGAACATGGGGTGAAGGTGCGCTACCTGCATTCGGATATCGAGACGGTCGAACGCTCGGAAATCATCCGCGATCTGCGCCTGGGGAAATTCGACGTCATCGTCGGCATCAATCTGCTGCGCGAGGGGCTCGACATGCCGGAGGTGTCGCTGGTCGCCATTCTCGATGCCGACAAGGAAGGTTTCTTGCGCTCCGAGGGCTCGCTGATCCAGACCATTGGCCGGGCCGCGCGCAACGTGCGGGGCAAGGCGATCTTGTATGCCGACACCCGGACCGGTTCGATCGAGCGCGCCATCGCGGAAACGGACCGGCGCCGCGCCAAGCAGCTCGAATTCAATGCCCAACACGGGATTACGCCGCGCACCATCGTCAAAGCGGTGGGGGACGTCATGGAGGGAGCGCGCTCGGTGCAGCATGCAGAGGCCAAGGAGTCGGCCGACTACGGCGCCATGCTGCCGGAACAGGCGCTCAAGCGAATCAAGAAATTGGATGCGGAGATGATGAAATTTGCACGCAATCTAGAGTTCGAACAGGCGGCGCGGCTGCGCGACGAGATCCAGAAGTTACGGCAGGTCGCGCTCGGCGTGCCGAATTCGCTGGCGGGTTGAAGTCCTATGCGGGAAGCGTCCAGGTGTTGATGTTTGTGACGGGTGGCTCATGCCGCCGGTAGACGATGGCCGGGCCCCAGAGGACGATCCGCTCGAACGCACGGATCGCCTGCCGATGATGGCCGGAATGGCGGTCGATTCGGACGTCGAGGATGATGCGGTGCCCATGGAGGCGCCACCCGTCGGCACCCGCTCTGTGTTCGCGCGGCCGGCGGCGGTCGAGATGCCCACGCCTACTGAGACGCGCAGCGAGCCGGTGCGCCCGGAACGCCGCGTGCACGGTGATCGCGGTTTGCGCACGAGCACCGACTATCTGGCGCTGAAGCGCGCTCACAGTGAGTTGCGGGACATCGAGGCGGCGTCGACCGCCCGCGCCGCTGCGTTGGGCAACGATCTGGCGGTCGCCCGGGCGGAGCTGGAAGCGGAACGCGCGCGCACGAGCGATCTCGATCGGGCGCTCACGGATCGGGCCCTTCTGGTGGAGGCTACCCGCGCGGTGCTCGACGACACGCGGCGCGAGATTCAACACCAAACCGCCGAGTTGCAAGTCGTGCGCGATGCACTGGCAGCGCGCGATGCGAGCCTCGCTGAGACGCTGCACCGGCTGGCCGAGCGCGATGCCGAACTCGGCCAGCTGCGCCGTGAACACGCGGAGCTGGTGCCGAAGTTGGAGGAGCGCGGCCAAGCCGCTGTTGAGCTCGAAGCGGCGCTGCAGGCATCGCAAGCCCAAGTTACCAGCCTGACGGCCGAACTCGGCCAGCTGCGCCGTGAACACGCGGAGCTGGTGCCGAAGTGGGAGGAGCGCAGCCAAGCCGCTCTGCGGCTCGAGACGGCGTTGCAGGCATCGCAGGCACAGGCGAAGGGGTTGACGGCCGACCTCGCTGCGAGCGAGCAATCAGCGGCGGCCCTCGCCAAGCGGTTGAAGGCGGCCGACGCCGAGGTACGGTCGGTAAGCCGGGATCTGGAGAGTGCGAAAGCCCAGACGGAGACCTACCTCGAGCAACTCCGCACCCGGGAATGGCGTCGCGGCTTCGACGAAAACACGATGCGCGACTTCGATGAGAAGCTCCTCGCCCTGCAGGCGGAGCGTAACGCGCTGCGGACCGAGCGCGATCAATATGCCGCGAAAGTTCAGGATCAAGATCAAGCCGCCGCCGAGGCTGGCGGCCGGTTAGCCGCGCTCGATGCCGAGCGCACCCGGCTGGCGTCCGAAGTGGCGGCGCGAGACGCCGCTTTGGCATCGGAAGTGGCGGCGCGCGACGCTGCGTTGCTGGCAAAGGACGCGGCATTGCAGGCGGCCGTGGAGGCGGCATTGGCGAAGGCGCAGGCGCAGGCCGTAGCGGCAGCCGAACAGCAAGCCAAACGTGAGGCCGATGCGCTGGCCGCCGTGGAGCAGGAGCGGCAGTCGTTGGCGGCGCAGGTCGAGCGCATGAAGCTCGACTTGCAGCGGCGCGGTGAGGAAATGGAAGTGCTGTTGACGCACCTTAACGAGGCTCGCCGGCCGATCGAGCCGCTCGAAGCGCAGCTGAAGCGCTTGACCGAGGAGCTGGCGCTCAAGACGCGCACGCTCGAACAGGCGGCCGATGAAAATCGGGCGCTTCATCTCGCCTTGGAACGGGCTCGCGGCGTACTCGACGAGCGCGAGTTCCTGATCCGGCGATTGGAGCGCAACGACATCAGTCTGCCCGCGTCGCAACTGCCGCCGCAGCGTGCCCCCGGGCCGGAGCCGGCGTCAATCAGCGCCGAATTGGTCCGCGTCGATGGCAATCACGGCGGGGTGTTCCAGCTGTTACGCCGCACGCGTATCGGCCGCGCGCCGGGCTGTGAGCTGCACGTCGAGTCGTCGTCCGTGAGCCGGCACCACGCGCTGGTGATGATGACTGCCCGCGAGGTCATCATCGAGGATCTGCACAGCACCAACGGCGTGTTGGTCAACGGCCGTAAGATCACGCGGCAACTGCTCAACGACGGTGACCGGCTGACCATCGGCGAGGCGCAGTTTCGCGTGCGTATCAAACCGGTCGTGCGCCCGGCGGCGACGGTGCAGAGTGCCTCGGCGGGGTCGGGTCCGGCGGCGGGGCCGGATGCGGCCGGCCCGCCGGGCGGTGCGGCAGGCCCGCAGGCGGCGTCGGATGTGGGCGGCTCGTCGGCGCGCGCCGGCGGCGTGGCGGCGGCTCAAGGCGAGGCTCCGCCGAAGGGCGAGCCGTCTGCTCCAGCGGCGCCGCCGGGGTCGGGCCTGGACGTGCCGGGCGGGCAGTCCTGATCGCGTTCATTTGGGCGCCTTTAAGCGACTTGCCCTTTATCGGCGGCCCCGAATCCGGTATCTTTCGCGCCCTCCAGAGCGCGCTTAGCTCAGCGGTAGAGCATCACCTTGACATGGTGGGGGTCAGTGGTTCGATCCCACTAGCGCGCACCATCTTCCCAACGCGGGCCTCTCGGTGGCCCGCAGGTGTCTAGGTATGCCCGTAATCAC
>Ga0116228_10004625_pt1 | contig 12201 bp, 8 predicted proteins | sample S1TSphfallax_2_FD_89694 | JGI IMG/M metagenome (GOLD analysis project Ga0116228, IMG submission 89694) | Host-associated microbial communities from peat moss isolated from Minnesota, USA - S1T2_Fc - Sphagnum fallax MG | ecosystem: Host-associated > Plants > Peat moss > Unclassified | place: USA...
AGAATTTCAGCCAAACCATATGGGATAAAATTGATGAAATGCCAAGAGAAGACATGGAAGATCCAAAAAAAACTAAAACCAAAAATATTACTAAACTTTTTATTACCAGTTAAAATTGACTCCAAAGTCAAATGACATTCACTATGTTGAGGCATCCACCAGTGTTGTCAAGTTCTTGATTTAAAAAGGAATTTCCATCTCGGTTCTAACTATTTTTTTAAATTAAAAAATTTTAAATAAATAAGTAAATAAATAAATAAATAAATATATAATAAATTTTATGGAACCTTGGATTCAGTCTTGAAAGTGATTCTTTGAATTTTTGAAACCCCTAGTTTCAATCATTTTCATAAAGAATTTAGAGCTAGTCCAGTTTTAAACTAGGCTAGGTTCTATTTTCATTATGCATAATTATAAACAAGTAAATTGTGTAACATTAGATTGTGCAACTAGTGCACACAATTCAAGATAGAGATTATGTAATATTAAACATATATAATTAATCAAATGCGATAATTTATTTGAAATGTAAGGCCAAGCTGAATAATGTTAGATGGGCCTAAAATTATACATGTAGTCAGTACAAAAGTACTATTGCAATTTTTTTCTCTATTCCTTTGCCTCATTCACATTTTTAAAAAACAATTGGGTTATACTCGAGCACAATTTCCACTCATAACCTCCCATGTTATGAATGTTCCAAAAGGCACATAACATACCCAGTGACATGTTACATACCCATAATACCTGTAACATGTCCAAAACATGCATAACATGGACACATTGAAGTTCTAATTCAATTTTGAAAGAGCCCAATTGCTTGCTTAGGTTTCAATGGTTGTACCAAGAACATTTAGAACCTCCAGTCTGAAGACCCTAAAACCTTACTTTTAACCTAGACCTCTCAACACACTGGTGATTGCCTTGGCCTCAATGATGTGTCTCTCATTGCACTTTCATCTCAGTTAAATGTCACAAAAAAAAAAAACCCCACCCCCATTTCCCCAAAATAAACAATAAATTAGACCTTCCCAAGTTCATTCTCAGCCATCTCATCAACTCCTTGAAATTTGTATTTCTTGACATTGGCTGTGACCATTTTTGGCTTGAACTAAAACCCCTTCCTAAGAGTGTCCACTTATAATGACATGTGCTATTGAGCACATAATGAATTATTGAGTGGTGCCCCTTCTTTCTCTGAAATCTAATTTTCATTCAAATTTAAGATTTTTACTGAAATTTCAGTGAAAATTTACCCAAAAGCTAATATCTCTTGTGCATTAAGTTTTAAAATTGCAAAATCACCTCCACAAAGGTTTAGGGTAAGATTTAGGTTTTAAACCCTAAATCCCCCCCCCCCAGCCCCATCATTGAGGTTTTCTAATGATACCACAATTGTGTCCCAATTGCCCTAAATTTTATGGTTTTAATTTTATTGAACTTTTAATTACAAAATTGTTCAATATTCAATAACTCCTCTACTGTAAGTCTAAACATTAAAAAACCACCTCCGTCCACTATTCACCGAGGGATTGAACCAAGGACCCACCGAGGACCCCAAGAGGGCAAAGCGAGCACTATGGGTGGGGAGCACTATGGGTGGGGAGATCTAAACATGACAAAACAAACTGCCTTGAGAGTAGTAGTAGAGTATTGTAATGTGGTACATTGTGATTCATATTAATTACTTCATAGGTGTTGATCACATTCTTTCTCTTTTGAAGGAGCCCCATTGATTCGCCCCATCACCAGTTTTTTTGGGGAACATTGGGATAGAACAGAAGTGGTATTGGGAACAACTGGGAAACTTGAGGAACCCTTTGAGAACCTGATGAGAACACAGTGGGAACCCCTCATGAGTGCATGCTGAGCCTTCTTGTTAGCTGCATGAAACATTTATTTCCAAAACTGTTTGTCACCATTTTTGGCCAGGGCTAATGGCAGGGGAACAAACTGTGGGACATAGTTTTATTATGTCATTCATGTTTCCATAATCCGTTTAACTACAAAACATTGCAAGGTTAAGTATTTTTGTTATCATGTCAACAAAGTGATGGCTTATGTTACATTCCTTGTTTTCTAAACTAACATTATTATTCACAATTTGTGTAGCATTTTCAACTTGTTTGGATGTCTAGCATTAAAGTGATTCAATTGCTAGCTAAGGCACCAATTTATGTTTATCAATATTAGATTTTAAATGTTTAATGTTATGAAGTTAATGTGCACAACTGGGTAAGCAGAAAAAAGGTTGAAAAACATAGTCTTATGTGGCTATTTGCTCTCAAAATAGCATCATTGTTAAGACCGATACAACCCACCTCTACAAGGAAACAATTTGTAGACGCAATACCTAGTCATAGAAAGAAACTTTAATGTGAAAGCATTTTGTTTTGTTATATAATAAATGAAAAATGAAAAAAAAAAATGGTTGAGTTTTGACATTATAACATTTTGCTTAGGAATTTTATTATTGCATGCATACAAAGGGAGGACCATCTCATGTCTAGCAACTACTAGATAACATGTAAGTTTGAACCTTTGTATTATTCCATCTTAAGGTAGAAGCCGTGTTGTGGGCCGCTAGAATTTCAATGTGTCTAAATGCAAAATTCAGTTTGTACATGTCCTTTTGTTGTTTCAAAATGTCTTGCATATGGATATTCAGTTTACTTTTAAAGCATTCATGTAAATAGGTAGCCTTCTCCAATTTGTCTTGTGAATCCCTTTGCACTCCCAAAGATATCGTTTTCTTTGCTTGTTCACATGACACTTGAGAATCAAAGATAGGTAGAAGGATTCGATAAAAGTGTGCCAATTTTTTTGACCATTTCCATTGGACTTGTACATGATCCATTCCCAAACAAGGTGTGTTACACACAATGGCCCTGCCATTAATTGGTCTAACTAGGGATTTTAAAAAAAATAAATCTATTTTAATGTACATCATCCTATTATTGTTGTAAAAGAAACATTGTCATGATTTTTTTTTTCATTTTTTAACATCACATTACTCATGAGGAACCCAAAAGGGATCTCACATTAAATGATGACATGTTCTAAGAACCTATCTAAACATTTAAAAATTTGTTACCAAAGCAAAATCAATAAGAAAATGTCACAACATAATTTTTTATTTTTTACAAATCTAATGATGTTTTCCTCAAAAAAATCAAATATTCTCTTTTCATATTTATTTTTCATATTTGTGCAAAATTTCAAAAAATAAATAAATTGTCATCACATGCGTATTTGAATGTTTTCAATCACATCACCACGTTTTGAAAGAATTACATGAATTTTAGTGTGTGATGAGTGCCATAACCAATTTTGAAGAAAGTAGTTTCGTATTTAGTTTTGTGAGTTATGGATTGGTGACAAAGTCATTTGGGACTGGGTGCACATTTGAGCAGGTGGCAAAGAAAACAAAATGTCAAAAGATGAATGTGAATCTTTTTACAACCAATGTAAGATGAATCATCTCACCTAGTTTCTAGGGGGCAAAATCCTTTGAAGCTACTATACTCTATAACGATTCTGAACACAAAATCCCTTCCTTACAAGGTAAGGCCAATAAATTTCTTGAAGCTTAAAAATTTGTTAGGTTAAATTATTCAACAAAGAAGAAAAAATATTATTCTACTACTTTTACTTTTCACCTATTCATTGATAATTAGCTTTTTATATTGGTGATTGTAGATTTATGACTATTAATGAAGACTCTATGATTTAATTTTTTTTAAAAACTATTGAGGACATGTTGAACCTTTCACAAAACAAAAGCAATGAGAGTGGAGGACTTAACATGGGATTATTGCTTGGAGTTGAAATGGGGTGAATGGTTGTGCAATATGTAACTAGTGCCTTCATGCTTTGAATTTTGAGTGTTGTTTGCTATATTGCATGGGTGAGGGAAGCATTGCCAATTTCAAGGTCTCCTATATATATATATCATAACAAATCAAATTTGAAAATTGAATGTAATTTCTATTTCGGAAACCTTGAAAGAGGTTGAAAGTTCAATGTCAACAACATAATATGGATTAATACCAGCATAATTATTAGAGACATATTCAATTATTGTATTGAGAAGGGTTCTTGATTGTAGTGATTAGTCAATCAATTGCTACAAAGAGAAAAAAAAACTTGACCCCAAAACCATTGAAGTGTAGAATTGTCATTTGACACAAGCCTTACTTAGACATGATTCACACCTGGTTATCAAATGGATGGTAAGTCAATGTTAAGTTGTAAGGGAGGTTCTTGTATTCATGGGTTCTCATGAGGGAGGGCCATTTGAGGCCAAGAGCTTGAGGGTGTTCCCAAACCTTAGGAGAACCCAGAAAAGTACATGAACCTCCACACACATAACTGACTATATTTTTGAGGGAACATGACAACATTAAGGAGGACCTCCCTTGGCATAACACCCTAGGGTTCTTTTGCTAGGGGAGATTCCTCAAAATACACCAAAAAAATTAAAAGTCAGATGTTTACATTTAAAAAAATTTCAGGTGCATTCATATATGGATTGGTAGCTAGGACTGTCAATGACGTGGCATCTTAGGTGACAAGTGGGTGTGAACTTGGTGTTAGGTTTCAAGTTGGTGGTTACTAACATTCAATCCAGCCTAAAACCTAAAATTTAGACAATTTTTTCAATGTTTTACCTAATGAGGCCAAAATTATCATTTAATTAACTTAATGTTAGCTAACAAATAAAAAATGGGCCCATTTGGATGCCAATTCCTACCCAGATTTATCATTTCATACCCAGATTTAATAAAACTTCCTTACTTTGCAGACCTCCCTCAAAGAGGGGATAGGGGCTGAAAGGAGGGCCCAAAGACAGGGTGAAGACAGGGTGACTTTGACGAAAACTCTATAGACCTAAGTGAATTAGCACCCACCAGTGTACTAGTTGCACGGGTCCCATCCGGTCCCATTGGGAAGCCTCAACCGTTGATGACCCCTAGTTTCCAATTAGCCTAACTCAGGTTAAGTTTTTCACCCAAAAAAATTTCTCCTCCCTTGCCCACACAACATTGGGAAAAACCCCCAACTTATCTACCACAAATGACACATGATAAGTTAAAACATATTTTTAATCTATTCACATAGTTCAAATGTTGTCACATAAACAAGGCTCACAATGAATCACAATGTAGCTTTTAGTTATAATTTGAATAGTATATAAAGTTCATTTGAAATATCATTTCACTTAAGGTAAACTAAACTTTGAAACTTGAATGACTAGTAAATTTCATTCTTTTTGAATCATTTTGTTTCATACTTATTTGTTATTTGTTTTGAAAGTGTTAATCAAATGTAAATAAAAAAATATTGCAACGAATGGAGGTTTAGAGGGTTTTTTCGTTTTTAATGTGCAATACTTATTTTAAAAATGGAAAATAAGATTTTAATAGGCAATACCTACTTGGTGATACTCTAAAAAATAATCTAAAACTTTTCTAGGTTTTATTTTTTGTTTTAATTTTAGGTATTGGCACTAAGGGGCCAACTGAAGCCCTTCATGGATTCAAAATTGCTTGGAAGGACAAAGAGAGGATGAAGGTGGGGTTCGAATGGGTGTGCCAAGTTGGTGCATGTATGGTTTTATATGTTACAAAATAACATCTTATAAGGGGGCATGACCTTGTGGTGGAGAAAATAAAACTTTGTCGACCTTTGACTTGTGAAAATGTTCCTTGTCACCAAGACCACTATCATATAAATGCATGCATCTTAAGTGATTCATATGCCATGTAAAGGTGGAATGATCAAAAAATGGCTAAATGAACTTGCACAAAGGCTAAGGCAAAAGGGGATCACCTCCAATTCCTTGTGAAAGAAAATCCAAGAAAGGGAAACCTCTTTTGATTAAATTAACATTAGATCAATTCATGCAAGTCCTAGACATTTGAGATTGGGGTGTGTGGAACATCCCACATGATGTGCACACTTGCATTGAAAAGGATGAAGACTTGCAAACCTTTATTTGCACCACCTAATGCACATATGCAAAGAAGGTGAGGATGGCTTGGGATGGTTTTTACTAAGAACATGAATTGAACTAATCAATTTTGAATGAGAAATTAATGTGGTTATAAATTTCCATGAATTCAACATGATTCATGGACGATCCACCTTCTTACCCATCCTTTTGTTTTCATTTTCTTTCTTTGGTTTATGAATTTTAATGGTGCCCACATTAATGTAAGCTAATTGTTTTATTGTAGATTTTGTAAGAAACCAAGGAAGAATTTGTGTCAACCACAATGTGTCTCCAAATGGATCATCACCATCTCTACACACACCAACATGTGGCAAATGCGTAGAAAACAATAAAAATCACTAGGCACATGGGATGGGCTATGCAAATTGTAGTTTTAAAGAGGGTTTTCCCTAGGGTAAAGGGTAGGATTTTAAGAAGATTGTAGTGTATTGGACATAATTTTATAGACTAATCAATTTCCATGCACCTATCATGTACATAGAGTTTGTCATTTTGCATTTGAAGCCATCATCCACAATCACATGTGGATATATCTCAAGCAAGCAATCTTGATTTGTAATTAACCACTTTGTTAAACGAGTTAAAAAACTAAAATAGTCTGCCATTGTAATTTCATAGAATTGTTGTTTACCTCAACATGCCCTTGAAAACATCATGTCATCTTGTTCTATCACATGACATTACCTACAAAACAATAAAACAACTTCAATTCTAAGCAACTTCAATATGAGAATTGTTATTAGACAATACCTATAAATGATTTTCATAAAATAACTAATGTTTATTCAAAGACGCACAATACCCACATATGGGTTTCATATATGCACTAGAGACATTGAAAAAATGTGCAATACCCACATATTAGTCACAAAAAAGATGTTTGTTCTTTTGGGGTGTCATGCAATAGTTGAATATGGGTTACAATATAGGCATTGGTTTTGGAGGGAAATGGAATGCCCACATATGAATCACAAAACAAATGATGATTTTGTGATGATAAATTCAAACATAATTATTAAAAAATTAGAGGTAAAATTAATGTTATCATGTGCATGGTAGAAGTCCCAATACGAGTTAAAACCTTTTATAATGCCAATTACACAATATGGGTCAAAATGCAATACAAATAGTACACCAATGACAAACCTCCATCTAGACCTACCAATTTAAATGTGCAATATCCACATGGGGTACACATTTATCATCATGGTGTTAATTTGATTTTGCAACACTTGTTTGCATTGCTCAATATCAACTTTAATCTATATATGACATTTGGGGTTGATGGAAATTGTAAAGACATGGCCTCTTAGGTACATAGCATTATTACAATCTATCAGGCTAGCCATGGATTAAATTTTGCCCCATAGTTTTAATGAACAAACATGATCTTTATTAGCAATTGAATGTGTTGTTTATTTGTGATTTATTTTATTACATGCATTTGTATGGTTAAACATTATTTCATGCCAATCCTTCAATCTTTTGATTAAATTGCCTAAGCCATCTTCCACACATTGAAGCACCAACATGGGGTGCAATGGCTCATTCACCTTGGGGAGGCATATGTTTTGAATTTTTGTTGTCAACATTTCATTTGTGAGGTGACATGATCACAAAGTGTTACTCCCCCTTGTTTGCATTCTTTAATGATCTTTTGCATTATACCTACGGAAAAAACAAAATTAAGAGATAAAAACATAACATTTGTGTTAAGGATGGGCAATGTCACATTTGTATGACTTGCAACCTGACTTGAAAACACAAGCCTAACAAAATAAACACATACTTCATTAAACCCTACCCCCAAAGCCCTAAATAATCCTAATCCAGTATAAACCCCAAATAACCCTAATGGTAAATGCCCTAAAACCTTAATAGCTTTGCAATCCTATATAAAGAGGAAACAATTGTTCTATGAAACTTACATTATGCATTGAATTTTTAAGATAATTTAAGTCCCAAAAACAAAGGAGTGAAACATTTTTTTTACATTTTAAAGGTAATTAGATTTTTAAAATCCATAATTCAAGCTTTAAATATTTTGAATGATGCAAAGGGATTTTTTTTTTTTTAATGAAACCCACAATATGCATTGAATTTTAATTCCTACATCTTAAATATCAATAATGGTAGATGGCCTAAATTGTAATATCTATACAGACATATAAAAATGCAAAACATGACAAACTTAAAAAAATTGATTGTGCCTTGCATTTAAAAAGTAATTAAATGGTAACATAATATTGAGTGGAAAAATTAACCTTATCTTTCAAAGCTAATTAAATATAGAAAAACAAATGACGGGAAGAAAGGTTTTTTTTAACCTAGTGTATATTCTTTCTCCAAGTTGAGGCTTTCTCGAGTCGCCTTTAAAAGAAATGAACATGTTTTGTTCCATATATATCAAAATGAAATTTCTTCCTCTTGACTCCAATTTAAAGTTGAATTAATTATTATAAGAAGGTGCCAAAAGTCATAATAATTTGTTATCTTCAAAATCAAAAATCCAAATCATATTTTTTAATTACATCATTAAATTAAATACATAAAATTATTAAATATATTGCCTTGGGGTTAATTAAATGAGGTTAAGTAAATTAGGTACATGATGCAAACCCTAAACAAGCCAAAATGGAGGTGTAGTTATGGAATTGATGTGATAATAGTTTCTTGGAATTGTAATACATGAATTAAGGTTTACCATCTTATTGTCACGGGTGGCTCGAATTGGCTAAAATGGTTATCTCTATCTTCAATGCAATACCTAAATATTTTTGTATTATATGAATTGACAAATGTTGGTGTCATGATTCACTAGCATCATGCAAATGGTAAGTAGGTAGGTAGATAATAAGGTACACAATTAAAAAGGTAAATAAGTAAAATAAGTGAGCAAGTAAGTAAAAAGATAGATATGTAGATAAGTGGGTAGGTAGGTAGGTAGGTAGGTAGATGGGTGGGTATGTAAGTAGTGAGGTAGGTAAGAAAGAAGTTAGGTCACTAAGGGTTATTTATTATTTGATTTAACCATGACCTGCCAAAAATTTCAGAATAAAAAAAAACCAAGTGCCGAAATTAAGATTAAAAATTTAATTAATTATTTGACAGTTTGTTGTCGAAATCGTTCGAGTACAACGGTAGTTAGGAAAGTAGGGTGGCTAGGTCAGTAGGGTGGCTAGGTCAGTAGGGTGGTTACTTGAGTAGGGTAGCTAGGTTCCAAGATAGTGCCCTGTTGGTTAATGCAGGGTCAGGGTGACGGATGGAAAAAAAAACTTACCATCCAGTGGACAGAATGTCCAACTGGTGCACAGGCGGGTGTTGTTTTCACTCTTGCCGCCAGAGTGAACCGGCACCCACCACCAGCGGTCAAAAGTCAAAACGTGCTAGTTTAACTCAGTGAAAATGGTTTTGGCCTAACATTTTTGCACGAGGCTGGTAAAAAGGCGCAACAAATCCTAAAACCCTCCTCACCGTACAAGAGTGTAATATGATCTCACTTCCTGCTTTCATTTTTCATTTTCTGATTGGTCAATCATAACGATTTTGGGTCTAGCTGGTTTGCTATTAGTAGTCTCCCACCTATTTATTTGCAGCCCCTTTTTAAGCTTCAACTTTATGGGATGGGGTTGTTGGGAAAATTTTGTAAATAGAGGTTAAACTAGACTTGGAAGAGAGAAATATTTAATTTTTGCAGGGTCACATACTGAGCACCGCTGGAGATGCTCCAAGTAGATTTTAGTGTCATGAACTTTTCATGGGAAAATAGTGGAAAACAACAAAAAATCTGACACCCCCACCCTTCCCCCAAAAGAGAAAAAAAAACTGGGCCCCCCCCCCCCCCCCTCTTGGGGTGCATGAGGCCTCACCTCATTGGCTTCAAGAATATTTCTTTTTGGCTTCCTTTGTTTTTGACCTTTGGCAGGGTTTTTAAAATTATTTATTTATTAATTTTTGGTGCTTCTATTGGCTAAGAGTCTTATAGCCCTAAAGGTAACAAGAAATGGGTTTTGGGTTCGATTCTCAGTAACGACAGCAGCAGCAATTGGGAGAATTTTGTGGAACAAGCAAACACACGAGAGTCGGAAAGCTCCTCGTCCCGAGCGTTCTGGCGATGGAGAGGACGACGGAGCTTTCCAGTGCGGAGGAAGGGGTGAGCAAGGTTTTGGAGCGGGGTAGGTTGCTACAGGAAGAGGCGTCGTCTCTCACCACGCGATGGACGCGGGATGCGGATGTTTTGAGTCAACAGGCAGTGGCGTTGCTATCCGACATCACCAGCTTGAAAGCCGACATCAACAATGCCAGCGAGAAGGACGACATCACGCAGCCCGTCGCCCAGAAGGTTGGTGTAGCTTGTGAGGTCCTTACGATTTCGTGAATTTCGCGCTTTTTGTTGATTTGTTTTGCTTGTCGTCCGTCTGTCCGTCGTCTGGGACAGAGAAAGAGAAGGGAGAGGGTTTGAAAATTCAGGGAGGGTTTCTCTAGGGTTTTGTGGTCTACTGTGTTTTTATCTTTGAGCCCTGGTGCAATATCTATGCAAAGAACGCTAGTACGAGCGGAATTGGAATTTTAGAATTGAGCGAGTCCCATACAGAATCATCTTGCTACCAGTCCCCAGAACAAAAATTCTTCCACTAGAGAGCAATTCCATATGGAATTGTTTGTTGTTTACTGGAAGATTTGCCATGGATACGCATGGACCATATGGAATCCGTATCTTTAGCTTTGTCAATGAAATTTGATGGCTTGCTAGATGTATGTATACACAAACAGTATGTGGGACGAAGAGTTTTCTTACTCGACAGATGTGTGGCTCTCTTGCAATATTATCACATAAGCAGTTCCACAATTGGAGAAATTACAATACCAGATTAATGACCTAAAATGTTTGAATTCTCTTTCTTTTGAGTTTGATTGTGCTTTTCCATCTTGCAGTTAGAGGAGGAGTTGTACAAGCTGCAAAAGATGATGTATGATGGTGATACAGCATCCCTTCTCCCATCAAAAGCCAATGGTAGGACAGAATACAGCAATCATTCTCTCATTTTGCAATTATTGTCTATTTGCAACAACTGGCTGATAGTATCAGATGAGTGTAAGTTGGATGAGCTTTAGGAATGCAGACTGATAGTTAGCTGCTCGATTGGATTCTAATTTGTTAAAATCAAAATTGGCACAGGTTATTTTCTTAGGATGTTGCTTGGATCTGTGAATGTTCGGGCTACACGCAAAGATGGCCGGTACAAGGTGAAAGAGGAATACAATGCCTACAGGGTATCTCTTTGTGCTCTTTCTCTCACTCTCTCTATTGCACGTGTGCTGTGTGTATATTATCAAAGGCCCAAATGTTCTTATTGCAATGTTTGCTACAATTTTGCATGTTCCCCAATTACAGTCTTTTTGCATTGGTGGTTACTACCATAAAAGTTTAAGTTGAATGGCAGTGGCACAAAATTCCAGAAAACATTATGGCTAGTTGACCTGTTCTTGAGAATCCATTGAGTAGACAGGGGCCTTGAGATGACATGTATAAGCTTTTTATTATTTTATGCAGCAATATTTCTCAGTTGGTGAACTGTCAAAAACTCATTTGGATAAATCTTTATTTCTCTTAAACTTTGAAACCCCTGAAAAATCATGCTCTTAAGTTCACCTTTTTTTCCTCCTTTTTTCATCCTCATTTCTTGTTTGCTTTTTTTGTGTTTTTCTCTTTGTGTGTGTCCTCTTTCTTTCTGGTTTTCTTGATCTTGTCCTTCTATTTCGGGTTTGCAAACATCATAGCCGAGTCTTCCTGTTTCTGCTGGTCTTGTGACTTGTGATGGAAATTCGGTATGTTGGTTAATCTTTGACATTGACCTCCACCCTCTGCCAGGAGCTGATGAGGTATTGGCAAGGTTATGGTAGCTGGTCAATACAATACATGTTGAAGGTGGTGTGTTTAAAGGAAATGTTTAGAAGCTTACCCTCACAACCTTGTTTCAACTTGAATGCAGATACCGCAACTTTCTTGTTAGTTCTGTCTCATGGGTGTTAGCCAACATCATGACTGAATCTTCCTGTTGCTTTGTGGAATGACACAGATGTTTTAATAATTTTACCTGAAATTTTGAGTAGATTACTATATGCTTGTTTACACTCACTGTTGAGAGCTGATGAAGTTAGTGGGGAATAAGGGGCAACTTCTC
>Ga0116228_10004626_pt1 | contig 12200 bp, 5 predicted proteins | sample S1TSphfallax_2_FD_89694 | JGI IMG/M metagenome (GOLD analysis project Ga0116228, IMG submission 89694) | Host-associated microbial communities from peat moss isolated from Minnesota, USA - S1T2_Fc - Sphagnum fallax MG | ecosystem: Host-associated > Plants > Peat moss > Unclassified | place: USA...
AAATGACATATAAAAATATGTCAATTATATCAACATTTGAGGGTGAAAAAGAACTAATTAAACATTCGTAACCAATCATGATGTCCTAAGTAAGTCACATAAGAATTATCAAAATTAATCTCGGTTTGTCTTTAAAAAATTCATATTCATGTAGATTGAATAATTATTAAACTTTACATGGTTTTGGATCATCGTTAAAATTGATATATAAATAAATTATAAAATTCAGAATCTGAATTTTTATTTTCAATAACTCTTGGATAGATATAAAAAATAAGTTATAAAATTCAAAAAGACTAGATTTTATTATAAAAATATATTGTATAAGTCAAATATGTGATTAAAACATAAACTTTTTGCAATGGTTGCATGCTCTTTCAATTTCCAATTTCAAGTCCTTGCCTTTTTGAAAAAGACAAAGGAGCTGGGTTTGGCTCATTTTATTGTGGACATACCTTTCACACTTTTGAATGTTTAGGTAGGTTTCTAAAACCTATCACCGTTCAATCTGAAACCCTTCATGGGATGCTTGTCACTAACATGACATCAAAAAAATGAAAAAAAATGAAAAATCATTTAATCAATTAGTTTTATCCTACTTTGCCATAATGTATTTTTTTGCTACAATGTCTTCCTTTGCACCATTGTGACCTTTTTTTCCTTGAGTTCATCATCTATTGTTGTGCATATGTTTGTGTCATCATCTTCATTTGTTGTGATGTATCCTTTTCTGTAGCATCATCTATTTTGTGTAATTTGCATTGAATTTATGTTTATAATTTATAATTGTTAATGGGTAATTTTCCTTAGTCTAGTTAGTCTAAAATGTATTAATAACTATGTAGTTACTAGTGGTAGGTAGATGAATATCATCTCTAGAAATGGAAAAGGGATCATATTTTCACTTTTTTTTCAATAGAAAAGGGTAGATGCCCTTAATGTTGGACAATGGAAGTATAAGTGAAGGAGTAGAAAATCCACGTAAGGTAGACCCTAACTAGGTTTGAGTTTTTTTATTGTTTTTTTCTTTTTCTACCTTTTAGCCTCTTAGATCTTTCATCTAGGATGTAGTTCCTAGATTTTTATTTTTATTTTTTGTGTTAGACCCCATGGTCTTTCTTGTTTTTTTCTTCATAAATTTTTTTGTTTAATAATTACAAAATGGCAACAAGGTGGTAGTTGATGGGTTCTTGAAGATGCACTATTAACAACTTTTCCCTTTTTTTTGTAGGGCCTCCATATGTTCAACATCATGAGGTCATTAAACAAATCCTATTTTATAAAATCAACTTGTAATTTAAACACAAGACAAATGTTATCCTTGTGATTGAATTGTAATCTTTATCCTTCATTAAGGGCACACACTTTGAATTCATTTGACCGTGAAGAGGTTCCAAACATATTTTAAACAATTATTGATGCGTTAATTTTCCATAATTACAAGATGTTGTGCATGTATGATTTTCTTTTAAGTCAAAAATCAAGTGATTGGGTTAATTAAGGCAAGGTGGAATATTTAATATTATCAATTTCATATGATTAGTTAGATGAAAAAAAGATAGATTGAACACTTTTAATTGGTCATTCGTGAGGCAATTTATAGAAATATTAAAACATAAAAAGAGAAAAATATGATACAAAAAATATGTGTGCAATTAGTACAAGTGAACATCAATGTAGCATGTTCATTACAACAATTAACACATGCATTTCAATACTTGTGATGAAATGCATTTTTTCTTATAAGAAAATGTAGTCCTTTGTGAATTTGTACATTTAATGAATGCAATATTCAATAACTTCATCCAAATAAACTAAAGGGAGTAGTTTATTACATGTCATGGAAGAATTTAAGGAACTATTTTTATGTTGTTAATGCTAATATTCAAGGAGCCATTGATGTGCTCCATATCCATATACAAAAGCCCAAAAAATGAAAACACAATAATACAAACCACAAAGCATGTGGACATTGTTAAAATTTATATCAAAATGCGTTCACACTAATAGGAGCCGCATGATGCATAACCATTGCTTATTTTTTCATTTTTTTGATCAAAAATTGTACTAATGTTGCAAGTCTTTAATTTCTTAACATGACAATTATTAATAGGATTTTTTGTTGTTTCCCATCAAAGTTCTTCTCAAATTTTCTACTTCCAAAACAAGTTCAATTAATCAACAATAGGTACATTCAAAAGATTTTTTTGAATTCATATCTATGAATTAATACTCTAAATAGAAAAATGTATGCAACTTGCAAAATTACAAAACTAAACTAAAAATAAAAAGTTTTTATTCTCCAATGAAAATTTGAATGAAAAAATAGAAGTTTTCCTCCCTTCTTCAAAGTCTCCAATCCTATTTATATACATGTCAATGAAAAAATAAACAATATGATAAAATGATTTTAAAAATAATTAGCTGATATATACACTAATAGTCCAAAATTTTCAAAAACTAACTACCTATTAATATCTACCTATTCTATAGATTGTTTGTTTTGTCAACTACATATCAACTAATTACATGTTGACTTGTCAATTAGATCTAGGCAACAACATTGTAACCAATGTTTATTAAACATTATAAAATGTTTTATTCTTGGAGAGATTTTTTAAACATAGCATATTTTTGCATAGGTTTTTAAAATATATATTTACGTAATTATATATCATCACATCTTATTAAATCAGATTTGATGTTTTTCAACTTTCAAACAAAAGATTCCTAAGATATTTTGAAAATATTTCAAGATAATCAATCACCTAAGTGGGTGGGTGTGGTTCATGTTACTGTGGAAGCACCCACCCCTATATCTTTGAAAAATCACAACAAGATCACAATAATTAAGATTGTTAAATTTTTTGGGGGGATGGGCTTCATTATTTGCAAAGTTTCAATTTCAAAATTTGACATTAAGCAATGATCTTTCAAACTCCTTTCACATGTTTAAAACAACTAGAATGTTTTTATGGGCAAGTGGTTTTCTTCTTTTTTTTTTTCCTTACCAAATGTGCACCATTCATTTTTAAAATTGAAGGGACAAATAGAAAAAAAAAGAAGTTAATGTGACATTATTGTGTATATATGTTGATATTTGGTTAAAAAATATTTTTTGATTTCAAATTCATGAATTTTAAAGAATTTTTTTCCACACAAGTTATTCATTTATATGTGGTAAAACACATGAATGCCACATATCAAATAAAATCCTTGCAAAGGATTTCAACCTTGGTGCATGTGGCTTTTATTGTTATGTTTGCATCCCAAAGTCCAAAATATTTACAAAAAAATATTAGTCCTTCAATTTGTTCAAGTTTACAATATGTAGTTTTACACCATTGTGCGGCCATAGTTCACAATAAGAATTTTTTTTTAATGTCTTTAAGGGGATACCAACGTGTATAAACAACACAAAAGTCTTGTGGTTATCTGTAATCTATTAAAAAGGTACATGGGGAAATTTCTTCAATGAATGTAATTCACATGAAGACATTTAGTTGTATATATTCAAGGATAAGGGATATTCACTATATTTGTGGTTCATGGTAGCTAACAAATAAACAAGAGTTCAACATTCTATTTTTGAAGCCTACACCACAACCCTAACTTGGGTGCATGATCAACTTTTGGGATACATAGCAAAACATCTTTCCTAAAATGAAAGTTAAAATTGAGCTTGCAAATTGAACTCCAATTTTGAGAATTCAAACTCCTAAGGAGTCCAAAATGTTCAATTTTTTTTTTAAGGGATCAAGTTTTCTTTGAATCAAGTGATATTTACCTTGTTGAAAATACCTTAATGCAAGCTACAATGTGATGCATGGTCACATTGCCAAAAAAACTTGATGGCTAAAAGTTATGGCCATTTAAAGAGTTGAGACAAAATTGTCACAAGTTTTTTTCAAGTGTTTCATGCATTTAAAATGTGATTTGGAAAGGCTAGGGGAATCCTAGAGAAATCAAAATATCCAATGAAGAACTTTGGTATATTGAAAAACATATTTTTATAGTTGATCAATTTGAATTTACATGTGTGCTTTCTTCAACATGTCATTTGCTACAATGTGCTCCAAAACATGATAGTGAATGGGAAAAAATTAGATTAATGAGTTGATGCAACAATTGTAAGCAAAGAATGTGCTAGAAGCTAGATCTAGTGAACTAAAAACTATACACGGTGGTAAGGTGAATGGACTTGCCATTGAACTTGCATAGGGTGGAAGGTAAGGGGTCAATCAACATATTGTAATAGACCAATATGTAGGGAATCATAAACCATAGAACTATAAACATTGAATGAATGTTTGCAACCAAATGATTTTTTCGAAGATTGTGAATTTAGGCAACAACGATGTGTAGTGTTTCAAAATTGGAATTGAAATGCATGAAATGTTGAAACAAAGTTCAAATGTTTGGAGACTTCTTCTTTTGTTACTTATAATACTTACTTCATTCCATGCTTTGATTTTGGAACATTTTCTTGTTTTTCATCACTAAAATTATGCAAGCTCCAAAGTAGAAATTCATTTATTTAATCTTTTGAAAAATCAAGTAAGTCCATTAGTGGAGGCATGTGTGCCTACTTTATGACACATTCATGACATGTAGGATTATTCAAGTTTGATAGCATGGTGAATGTGTGAATGACAAATTATTGTGATAGCACATTCACCATGATATTCAATATTAGATTGAACAACATTGATCTCGTCCATTACATCCATGAATACCTTGCTATTTTTGTATGTATATTCAATGTCATGAAAGAAAACATTGACACATGCTTTCTTTTAACCCCTTGTTGACAAGTGTAATTGTTGTAAGAGTACAAGCATGATCAATCATGATTAGTGGTGGGTAGTTATTGCTTGGGAGTAATGTACACTTTTATATAAGTTCACAAAACTTGTAATTATTGTGCCTTGAATGTTTCCAATTAGATTTCAACATCCTTTCAAAAGATTGCTTTGTGACTGTAAGTCTTCATTTTTCATCTTTTGTTTCTTATGTTATTGGTTTGTAAATTCCATTCCCTTTAGCATTTACATCAAGCTAACATGCAAGGAAACATTGATAATCTTTTCAATTTCAAAAGCCTTAATCAATTCATAATATTTTATGTTTTATTGAAAAATGGATCATTTTTCAATAATGACAATTCTCGAAAATAAATACAATTACTAGTCTTTTTGCAAGAATCTCCAGACTCCTTTTATATGGACTTCATTAGTTGAGTGCATTCCACTTAATTTTGTTCATCATGTTATTTTTTGTACATTTGATCTTGGTATCCTTTCACAACTTTTTAGCAATTTTGTCCCATCATTACATTACAAGGATCATGTGCATTTTTTGAATTGATGACCACTTTTTTAATTGTTTATTTTGTAAGTTTACAAGAAAAGAGTTCGACCCCCTTGTTATGATCCCAATTGTTGTGTATTCTCCAAGGAACCACAACTCTTCCATTCACAACAACACATTATGGGTTTTTTAACTAGTCAAAGAAATCACTATTATTCTTTTCAACTACAATTATAACTACTTAGTCACAAAAATCAATATGTAGTTGTAAAGGTCGTTGAGATGTCATGGTTTTGCAATTATAGTTAGTATGACGACTAATGGGCTATTTTATATAGATATATTATTACTTTTGAAATTGTAATAATAAATTAAAACTAGTTAATTAAAAATACCTTGACTTTTGTGACTAGAATAACGACTTTTAGTTTCACAAAATGATGATGTGGCATTCCATGTGCCAAAACATGTCTTTTATGACTTGTCCTTTTCAACTACAATGGGAAAAACAACTAGAAAATGGCATAATTGACTTTAAAAACAACTAGAAAAATTATTATAATCAAATAGGACCAATTGTAAAAGACATGTTTTGGTGTTGTGGTGATAATAAAATATTTTATTATTAGTCAACATGATTGACCGATACATTACTCTGGATAAAATGAGGCATTTATTGGTCAATCACTATGTTAGAAATGATGTCCAATCCCTCAATATAGCTCTTTGCATCAAAATGCAAGTCCAACAACTTTACTTTCACTACAATAAATTTTGTCCTTTTAACCAGACACAAAAATGACTATTGTTTTTTTCAACTACATTTATAATTATTTAGGACCATAACAATCACTAAGTAATGGTAAAAGACATCAACGTGCCACATGGCATCATTGTTTTGCAATTATAGTCAATATGACAACTTGTTGGTTCTTTTTGGTAAAATTATCATATTATTTTTCAAATTTTTTCATTAGTTAATCGGTTGCAAGAACCATCCACCTTTGCAACTAATAATGATTCAATCTCCCATGATGATGACATGCTGTGCTATATGCCAACAAGATGATGTGGTCCTATTTGTCAACATCATGATTATGTCATTGATTTAATGAATTAATATCATTTATTAGCTAATTGAAAATATTGTTGTCTTTTGTGATTAATAACGATTCAATCTTCCATGTGATGATGACATGGCATGCCATTTGACAACGTGTCACAAATTTTTATGGCAATCCATGATTATTTGTGACACCAAATGTTTTTGTGTGTCTTTAATTCATGGCACAATATTTGTCATGGCATGCCATAATTTTTTGTGTCATGAGATTTTTCAAATCATGAATTCACATGCACATGTATGTGTATTAAAAAAAATATTATTAATTTATAATTATGACTATAATATTAATAGTCATTTTGAAAAAAATGACTTATAACTCCTTGATTTTTTAACAATTAATACACTAGCTTAGGTTAACATACCTATTAAATTAACTTATGTATGTAGGATATTTAATAAAAACCTACTTCATAATATAAGCTACTTCGTAAGTTACTTAATTTATTTATTTTTTCTACATCTAGTATGTTTAAATATACTTAAAATAGGTTACCTTACTAACATGTTAACCTAGGTAGGCTTGCTTAAGTTCCTAGATTTAGGTATTTTGCAAAGTCAACCTAGGTAGTTTCATTACAAGATATTTTATCAAGTTTATAACCACCTCAAGTTTGTGTGATTATGATGTGATTGAAGGTGACTAAATGTGACATAATTATCCTAATTTAATTTTTTTAAAGCCTATGAATGCTTAGGTTAACAAATTAGTTCATCTTAAATCAACCTAGGGAGGTCTAAATGTAGGCTAGTAGGTAGGTTGATCTAGGTTAACGTAGGCTGGCCAATGTTAATTCAGGGCTAAATTTTTTGAACTTTATGATTTTATGTTAAATATAATTAATATTAAAAAATGTGGTAATGCAATGGACGAATACTTGAACCCCAAAATGAAGGTGACGAGTTCAAGTTTTCACTCTTGTAACCTATGATACCTAAGCCACTTGGCTTAGGTTACAGTAGTAGTATTTTTATAAATATGTGAAATCTTTGCTTTTGAGGATGATATTGGGCAATGCACTTTGGTGAAGTTTGAACTAGTCTTATGTGATTATTTGACTTTTTTAAATAACTTGCAGTTCCATTTTTTTTTAAATTTCAGAATTAAAGAACCATTGGTTCTGGTTTTTTTGAAAAAAAATCAGAATTATAAATCTACCAAATTTGGGTATTTCAAAAACATCAAAGAACTAGCTATTAGAAAGGTAGGTTTTTGAAATTTTAAAAAAAAAATTGAGAAAAAAGACTATAAAAAACTTGGTTTTTTTATTAAACATTCACACCCTCTTAGTAAATGAGTTTATAGCTAGTTGATACCTGGAAGGTATTTGTTGTTAATTCTAGTAATGACCTCAACCAAGGGCCTTACTTGAGGGCCATCATGATTTGACCTAGGGTGTTAGTACATGTTCCATAGTTATAGGGTTTTTGGTTTTACTCCCATCATTGTAGGTGATGAATAAAACTTTAAGGAATACCTTGACAACCAGGGAAGGACCAAAGTGAACCAATAAACAACACATCATCCATTGGATGCCTATTATGAATTGGTTGTGGATGAACCCAATTGAGTTGACATTAATTTTCACCTTGGTTACCTATCTTGTGAAGTATAAATCTTGCAAGTAGGTATGACAATAAGTGGTTACTTAGTGAGTAGATGTATAAAGACTTTCATTACCAATGTGGGTATACTTGTCGTGGAAAATTTGATTATCAACTTGGGTATAAGTGACCCTACTTGTTAGGTATTAGAATTTTTAAGAGACCCCGAATACCCATGAGCTCAACTACTATATTCTTACAAGGCCCCTCCAAACCCTACTGGCTAGGGTAAAGGTTCCCATTCTTGTGTCATAGCAAACCTGTCTCCCACAATGCTTTCAATAACTTGAAATAAATAGATGATTGAAAAACACATGACAAGGGAACAAGATAAGAAAATGGCAAGGACCACACTCAAAAGTGCAAAACCCACAATGGGAAGCCTTAAGAAGAGAAAACATGAAACCTAAAACCTAAACCCATCACTAGTAGCATGAAGCAAGTCATGCAAAGGAGATGGGTGAAAAAACCTAGAAGGACACCAAGCTTAGAAGAGGTTTTTTTTGGCCATCATAACTATTCAACACAAGATAATGTTAGTTTGAATTCTCTGAAAAACCATTAACAATCTTTGTTTATAAAATGCATGTATAATTGAAAGAGGAGGACCTTTAGAACCTTTCATTAACATGTTGGCACATTGATGAAAGAAGTTGTCCGCTTGTTGGTGTAAACATTCAAATATCTCTAGTGCTAGAGGAATGAAATCATTTTCAAGGTGTCAATTGCAATATGACACAATCTTTGCCTGAGCTACAATCACAAACACTCCTAAAAAAGAAGTAGCTTGCAAAACAAAGTTTGCACGAGTTATGTCAACAATAGTCTCAATAGGTATTAATAAACATGTATAAATGGTTAAACATTGGCATTATTTAGTGAGGAGTGCATGCTTTAGCATCCACATGAGAATTCATCTTGATTTACTACACATTTTACATTGCTTGCTTGTAATGTTTCATGCTGCATTGCAAGTTGCTTGAAATTTTGTTCAAAACTTTGTTAATGTTGATAAAAAACAATGCAGGATGTTAACCCTAAACCCTAAAACTATGAAACATACCACATATAAAATTCACATTCACTTCAAAATCAATGAAACCGCATAGTTTACCCTAGTGGCAAATATTACTTTAACATCAAATACTACAATGTGTTGTACATTGAAATCTTTGAAACTGCATAGTTTGCTAGAACACATAGAGCCCACCTTCTGATTTTTTGAAACCCTTTTTCTTGTTTCAACTTGTAAGGTTGAAATGTTTATTGATTGTGGGTTGTTTAACTTTGTTGATTGATAATTGAGGATTCTGGCACCTAGATGGATACACAAGATCCAACAGAGCCATGAAGTTAAAAACCACCTTTGAAGGTTTGGAAAATATTGGATGGGTGACCAGCCAAGAAGCTTGTGGCTACATCCATACAAGCCACATTTTAAGAAGACAGAGTTCTCTTGGTTTCTCAAACAATCTGCACCATAACCTGACTCTTGAACTTAGTGTTGGTAATTTGATCATCACCTTTCTGCTACCAGATAGTTAAATGTGATGACCCAATTGATGAAAATATTCAAACTAGCAGCTCAATTTCTATCAAACTTTGCAAGAAACAGAGCAACATTTTGGACAACCAGCATTCATGAAATATTTGAACACTCAGAACAAACATCTTGTGAACATCATTTGTGAATTATCCTGTACAAAACAAAATGTGCACTTTCACTTGTGCTATCCAGACCAACAGTTACAAATGAAATGTTCTGAAAAGAACTGATGATTATTTATTGTGGAATCTTAAAATCTATTCCAAACCAAGTCAGGTGGTCATTCATTCTACCAATTTGCAGCCTTGCTGCATTTCAATAAGCATCTCTCAAAGATGTTGACTCTCAAAGACCTGCAAATTGCATTGACTGCATTTCACCACTTGTACTGCACAAGGATCTGTTTTTCTGAGGAAGTCCCAAAGAGTGTTTGTACAATTAGTCTTAGCATTTATTCGTTATTGGTCTAAAGTCTAAACCTTTCCCACAACAGACTTTACAAAAATAGTATGCTGTCGAACCCTCAGGGCCTGAACTCTAACTCAGGAAGGTAGGATTAGCCCAGTGCCTAAAGTGTAATGCCCTCACTTATTTGGTCATTCATCAAATCTGCAGATTGAACAAGATCTGCAGTAGACATTCCCTTGCATAGACACATCTATGGATCATCAAGTTCAAGAAGCAATGATGAAAACCTCAAAGGATCCCAGGGATCAAGGGTTCAATTTCTTTGCTATTTGTATACTATCGACTCCTAGAAGCTCTGATGCAGAACCGCAAAGGATCAAAGGGCTTCAAATCCACAGTTGTTGACACTCCATCAACAATAAGCTCTGCCAAGGAAGCTCCAGTTGCAGGTGCATTGAGAATGCCCCAGCAGCTATGTCCTGTGGCAACATACGCCCCATCCACATTGGGGATTTTCCCAATTACTGGTACTCCATCTTCAGAACAGGGCAAGAAACAAGCTTGTGCAACCTCAATCTCAGCATCTGCCAAAACACTAGAAACTGTGCCTGCCACTCTTTGCAACATTGCTGTTGCCTCAGGCCTTGGTATAATTTGCTGCGGATCGTCAGGAACAGCCACTTCTTCTGTCATGCCACACACATAGACTTCACCTCTGGGCCGTGGGTAAATTTCTGGGTCCAACACCTTCCCCTCCTTTGTCCGATAACTAAAAAAACCACAGAAAACATGCACCATACAGCTGCCCCAATCATGAACCTCCAGAAACTACTGTATGACTAAATACCTATGAATGAAATGCCCGTCTCAAAGATAGGCAGCACCACATATAACTATATTGTCACAATTGTGCATCTGAGAACTTAAGTCTCAACCTCAATTAGAAATCCCACCACCAAATGATTTCACATGTACCCATACTGATGACTCTACATTTAAGCTAGCTGTATTGGATAATGAAGATATCATAATCGAAGTGCCAAAACCTTTGCAAAACCAAACCCCCCATTAGATGGCCACAAGGTGTTGTGGCATTAATGGCAGAGCTCTGAATCCTTCATGGCAGAAGGATACAATGGCACCTGCTGCACATGAAGGAGTAGCCCAACTATTGGGCAACTATTCTTCTATCAAGCATTAGCAATAAAATTGGGTTGGGTCCAAGAAGAAAGCAATATGAGCAAGGTCTACCAGGAGGCAGCTTATAATCAGGATGGCATCAACAAACATATTTTCATGAAATCTCGGATCTGGAATTTCACAGTGAGATACCTGAGAAACAAGAAATTCACTTGCAAAGGGAGGCTGAGGAAGAGGTTGCTCCAGTGCAACATCCAGAGAAGAGACTCAAATTTTGACAGAGATTTGAAACCATAGTGAGAGTACAGAACCAAAAAAGCAGGTAAGAAACATACGTGAGAAAAAGAGCATATGGAGAAATGGCATCAGGCTGCTTAGGGCGGACAACAATACTGTGGGCTTTCAATCCTGAGATGGAAGTGAGTGAAGAAACCAAAGAGTTTTCCCCAGACCAGGGTCCCATTGCTACCACAACAGTGTCTGCAGCAATCACCTCCCCATCAACCACCACCCCTGTAACTTTATTCCCAGCTAGCTTCACTTCTTGCACCTTTCCAATCACCAGTGACACTCCATACTTCTCCACTGCCTTTGCAAAGATGGCCTGAGTGAAGAGCTGTGGGTGGACTTGTGCCATTGTCTTTGGATTGCCTATGGGTTTTGCACTCCCTGACACAGGCCCATCCACCCATGCAGGGACTGAAGCTTTTGCATGTCCCTTGCTTAGATACCCTGGAGCTCCTTTAGCTTCCTCAATACCTAGAGCATCAATTGTCCAGTGGTTAGGAATCCTGAAAGCAGGAAAATGAACACATCTTTCAGTGCATGGTTGAGATTACGTTCAGGTGGCAAGTTTTGTATGCAAGCCATGTGAAAAATTCAAAGACCCCAGTGCCCCAATACTACCCACAAACAAACCTTTGGTTCTCAAAACAAAATGATGATAGATCGATGAAGTTGCAGAGAAATCTCCACAACAACAATTAAAGGTAACACGACAATGAGTGCAGTCATAACCTCATGAGAGTCGCTCACAAAGTGACAGACCATCACCTTCATCACGAACGG
>Ga0116228_10004627_pt1 | contig 12200 bp, 11 predicted proteins | sample S1TSphfallax_2_FD_89694 | JGI IMG/M metagenome (GOLD analysis project Ga0116228, IMG submission 89694) | Host-associated microbial communities from peat moss isolated from Minnesota, USA - S1T2_Fc - Sphagnum fallax MG | ecosystem: Host-associated > Plants > Peat moss > Unclassified | place...
ATGATTTCTACCATCTAAAAACTGAAGATTCAATTATGTTTATGTCAAAAAAAAATTGTCTCATTATCATTGCACATATACAACACATTTCAGCCTTCAAAAAGCATAATGACTTTGCCAAAGTGATTGGAATATAATATATACCTACATACCTATCGACTAACATTGATCATCTACATGTTTGATAGACAAATCTCCTAGCATTTCAAACTCTTCCTCCAATTGAAAGTCAATGTCATCCAATAGACAATCTCTAAACTCTTCAAGGTTTGAAGCATCCACACCCAATCAAAGATTGTCAAACCAATATTTCTTTCTGAGAAAAACAAGCCTTTTATGTACTAAGACTCCAACAAATTGATGTGAGCACACACCCACATGGCAGAAGTAGAAAAACTCCTTCAAATTTTAATTTAACTTCCCAAAATCCCTCTTGCACAAGGAAGGCTCCTGTTGTCATTCACTTCTAAAAAATGATTGGTACAAAATTTTGCATAATTTTATGAACTAAATGTATGTAAAATTGTGCATAAATGTTCTAGATATCCAGAGATCCTTGCAATCTATATTCCTTCTTGAAGATTAACAATTCACACAATATTATTTAGCTAGCTCTTCTTCATGTGAACATGAAGCAAAGACCCAAATAAGACTAAAGAGGGTATGAAAATATGCATTACATAGCAAACAACCCTAATTTACTAAACCATATGTACTAAGGGTTCTTAGGTTGTTGTAAGACTAAGCAAAAGGAGGGAGAAGAAATGGTAAGGTGATACAAAACATAAAGGTGTGTGTGTATGTGGGCATTGTCAGAAAAACCCATCTTCATCATGACAACCACCCTTGACAAATATTCTCAAAGCATGTGTACATGCAATCTGTTTCTCCTCTTCCCACCCTTGTCTCATTTTATAGCAAGCACCCACAAGAATTTTCGACTCAAAACATGTAAATGGAATCTCTCTCTCCTTCCACCACCCTTATCTCATTTTCAGGCCCTCGAGAATTTCTCCGCTCAAGAAATGTAAATGCAATCCCTCTCTCCTCCTTCTAGCACCCTTCTCTCATTTTTTACCAAGCACCCATGAGAAACTCTCCATTCAAAACATGTAAAAGGCAATATTTTTCTCGTTCAACCACCCTTGTCTCATTTTTAGCAAATGCCCAAAAGAATTTCTCCATTCAAAACATGTAAATGCAACCTCTCTCAAGTCTCCTCCTCAACCACATTTGTCTCATTTTTTAGTAGACACCCACAAGAAATTCTCCAGTCAAAACATGTATATGCAATCTCTCTCCACCACCACCTTTGTTATGTGTGTAAAACTATGTAGAAACCTGCACTTTCCAAGTTTGTAAACTATGGATGGCAACACATTTGACACATTTGCCAAAAAACAGATCTAGCGAGGAGAAATGAGGACAACGGTATTGTGCAAAAGAGAGATTGCCTGAGAAAGAGAAGCAAAATCAGATCAGGGTTTTGTTTCTGTTGTTTGTTTGTAGTTGTTTCAAAACATGGCAGATAACTGGAAAGGAAATGCATATCCTCCTCCTCCTATGCAAGGCTACCCACCTCCAGGGTATCCCCCTCCCGGCTATAATCAACAAGCTTATGGCTACCCTCCTCCAGAAGGCAAGAAGGATCACTTTGAATGAATTATTCACAATCGTGAAATGAATCATGACTCCTGGCCTTGCTAGTGTACAAAATGTACAATTTCTCTTTGTTTGAATCTTTCTGCATTTGGTGTCCATGATGTGCAAGAAAAGCAGAATTACGTGTTCAGTATGTTTGTGTTTTAACATACAAAGCTTTGTGCTGTTGATGTAAGATTTTCGGGTTTTGTTTTCGGAGAAATGCAGGTTATGCTCCTCAGCAGCAGCAGCAAGGAGGCTATTATCAGCAAGGACCAATGGTAATGGGACCTCCTCAGCAACAAGGATACTATGGCCAACAACAAAATCAACAGCAGGGGTTTGTTGACGGATGGTACTTACATCAACCTGTCATCTCTCCTAATTGAATTCTGCAGAGAAAGAAGGAATGCTTCACTCAACAAGTCTGAGAGACAAACAGAGAGGTAATTGCAATTAACATTCAGGAATTAGCACCTTAATAATCACATTCACAATGGATATATAAATGGGATGATTGAATTGGAATGTGCAGTTTATCGGCACTTTGCTGCTGCTGCATGATGGAGGATTGTTGCATGTTGCTTGGATAATCAATTTTCGCACCCTTTTTTCAACAGTGATCAAAAGTGCAAGTGATCAAACCAATTGATCTCACAGTTCATTACTGATTGAAATATGGACTGACTATCAGCAGGACTCTTTAGAGTTTGTCAAAATTGGCTAGTGCACGAATAGGGTGTAAACATGTTGAAAAGCTACAGTAGGACATCGTTGTATGCTTGTTAATTTGATTGTTGTTTCATGAACCCCATAACCCTAGCACAGAAATATGTAGAATTCAGAATTCAACCCATTTCAAGTTTCAAAATGACTGGTCTATGTCACGGATTTACATCAGGAAGAACCGATACTTTGTGATTATTATGAACAAAATGAAAACCAAATGTGAAAGAGCTTGGAAGTTCCTAAGAGTCACAACCATACGTGATTGCACTGTGTGATCCAGTTCTGGGTTTCATTGACATAATTAAAAGTGACAGAGGTTGTTGAAATGCTGAGATTGCACATAACTCTGAAATTCTCTGCAAGTTTGAAGCATTTTGGCAACATATATCTTAATCTAAAACCAGACGCTTGAAAAAGGTAGATATAAAATACAGATTGACACTTCCAGAACATGCAAACACTAATGATTTGTACCTTCTTGCATCTGCAATCCCTTCCCTCCTCCCCTCAACTTTACAAAGATGTTGCATCCTGTCTGGAGCATCCTGTCTGTGCTCCAGACATTCTAATGTTTGAACACACCTTGGGAGATGGCAATTGAAAGCAGTCCTGACCGACACAAGAATGTATATATCTGGGCCAGGGTTCTCACCTCACTCCTGCCATCTTTGATAATCAGTGGTTGCATATTCTGGAAGCATCAATTTTCTATACTGATCATCATCGTCATCATATAACATGTATTTGCTTTGAAACTCTGTTCTCTATTTCTGCATCTATATCTCTCTGGGTTAGTTGGTGCATGATGATTCACAATCTGGAAATCCCCTTCTGTTGCACGTTTTAATACATGACACATTCAAATTTGTCAGTACAAATCTGATGATTTGGGACCAGTTTTTGAAGGAATAAAAATTTGTGTCTCTTTTCATGAGTATTATCATTGGATTGGCACACTCTCCTCTCCTAAACACAATCCTATCCTTAGAACTCACAAAGAGGACGCAGATCACAAATTTTTCATTAATGAACCATTGGAGTAGTAATATCACAAGAAAAAACTCATCCACAACATGACAATGTCTCCAGGTACTCTCATACATCAGCATTTTGCTTCACTAAATGCTGATCCTCCATAGCTCCAGTTTGGTCCTTGCTGTTGGGTTCTTCTACTGCTTCTTGCAAAGATTCCAGTGCTGCCTCCATCTCTGCTCGTGCTGCCTGTTCATCCTCTAAGCTCTGCAATGGCCATGAAATTTTGTAAAACAGCAACTCTCTTTTCCAATTAGCTTGACCATGACAGGTGGAGATGCTAGCTCTCAAACCTACAACACTATTCTGGTAAAACAGAGTCTTTAGGTATTGTAGCACAAAAAGTAATACATGGTTTTTTCTTGACATACCTGTTGAACATCTAAGAGATTGGTCCCCCGTTTCTTCTCCCGTTGAAGCAACTGCTTGTTCTTTACCCACACATGCAGATCAAATACAGATGTTTTTTCAGACACAAAATTAGCATATTGTACTGCCATTGTCAATTTGAGGAAACTGGACTCATCACAACACTACCATTGCATAAGAGAAAATGAAGAAAGTTCCATACTCAATCCCACAGAATGGGTTGTCATTTTGTCAAGGATGTTCAAGCTTGCAGAGTTAGAGAGAAAAACATACCTTGCGCAACAAATCTTCCTTCTGTTCTCGCTCTTTGAATGCTAGATCCTCATATTTCTCAACCAACAAAGCTGCCTCTGCTCGAACTTGTGGAATGGTTTCCACTCGAGTCTCTGCAATCTGCAATGCCTGGCTTGTCTCTGTAAGATTTTTCTTCAACAGAAGAATCTCTTCCTTGGCTTTGGAAACCTCTGCCACCAATTCCTTCACTTTGGTATTTGCTTCTTCTCTCTCCTTCTTGAGTTTGGCTGTTGTAGCATGTGATTGACTGGTTGCTGTACGTAGGACCGCTGCAGCTTCTTTCTCATCTGCAAGATGCTTTCGGACTGTGGAAAGTTCTGAATCTAGGGCAACTACTCTCTTTTTGGCATTGTCTAACTCATCTGCCAGGATGATTGAGTTCTGATTCAATTCCTGGAGCGCATCAAGAGCTTGATCCACACTCCCACGCAACATCTTCACATTGTTCTTTTCAGCGATGAGTGCTTTTTCGGACATTGCTAATTGGTGCCTGGCAGCAGCAGTTACCTTCTTTTCATCAACAAGCACACTATTGGCAGTTGCAGCAGCCATTTTCTCATCATTCAGTTGCTTCTCTAGAGCTTTGCTTAAATTAACTGCTGCATTGAGCTGCTCACCCAAAGAAGAACTCTCTTGCTTGGAAGCTGCCAGTGATTGCTGCGCCTCAGCCAAAGCCAATTTGAGTCTGTCTTGATGAACTTTTGAGGCAGATAATTCTTCAGACAAAGATGCAGTCTTACTCCTCATTGTTACCACATTCTGTGACACTTCTCGAATCTCTGCAGTAAGTTGCACAACAGTGGCATTTTCCTCTTTCAGTGCTTGATTCACAGCTTGAAGTTCTTCATCCCTTGCTACCAAGGATTTGCTTGCCGTTGCAAGCTTCTCATTTAGCTGCTCTGTGGTCATAATAAGTTGTTTTTCAAGAGCCTCCTTGCTTGCAGATGTTTCTTCCAGGCTTTGTCGCAATGAGTGAACTTCCATTGATGCCCTTTCTAGTGCCAGTGAAGTTTCTGTAAGATTCTTTGCTACACCTTCCTTGTGTACTTGCTCTTCTCTGATTTGCTGGTTCAGAGAGCTGATCACTTCATTAAGGCCGGCTTTATCTTGAAGGACTCGTTCCTTCTCTCCATTTGCAGCTGCAATTTTCTTGTTCAGCTTATCAATAGTTTCCTGCAACCTTGTCACTTGTTCTCCAAGAGCAATATGCTCCTGCTCCAACAGCTGCCCTTTTTGCTCTACCACTGATAGTCTTTCCCTTGTGGCATCAAGCTGTGACAAGAGCTTGACTTTGGCTTTGTCCTCCTCTCTAATCCTTCCATGCAAGCCAGAAATCTCTGCTTCTCTCTCCTTGAGTTCTGAACTATGACCTCGGAGTTTTTCCTCCAATGCTTCTCTCTCGACTTTCCCATCCCCGAATCTCTTTTCAAGGGAATTGTAACTCAACTCTGCATCATGCAATGCTGCCTGCAATCTCTCAATCTTCTCTTCCAGCTGTTTGATAGAGGTCCTCTCATTCTCAAGCCAGCTTTCAAGCTCCTTGACCGAAGCTTTGGTGGAAGCAAGCTCCTTGGACAGCATTGTGCGCTCTTGCAGGGCATTGTCCAATTGCTTTAAGGTCTGCTCCTTCTCTGTGTCAGCAACAGGCAAGTCCTCTCAACAACTCATAAAAGAGCACAATTACAGTTCTTCTTACTGAGTGATGAGGGCACATGGATGCTCACATTGCATATGGATTTGGACAGCAAAGGAAGGTACATACCTGCCAGTAAGGTGCCTTCCAGCTGATCTCTCTGAGCCACCATCACATCTTGTGTTTCTTTCAATTTCGCTTTCACCTGAATCAGGGGAGGCAGCATGGAAGTGCAAAATCTCAGCATAAAGAATTTCTTTGCAACAGAATTCTGCATTTGCACAACAGGCTGAAGAAAATGCAGATGAAATTTGCACACAGATTGGAGAAAATGCAAGTGAAGTTTGCACAAGGATTGAAGACAATGCAGAGGAAGCTCAGGAGTTTTTACATCTTTCAAAGCAGAGTCAGAGGATTTTTTGGCTTCCCGCTCACGCAAGAGAAGGATTCCAAGCATGGCGCCTCCAACACCTCCCACCGAATTCAGTGCTTTTGCAACATCATATTCTCCTGCTTCAACCTGGATCTTTTCACTCATGCAAAAAGCATATCACCGGCATCACAAAACCTCCAATTCTCAAACCTTCAACCTCAAAAATGGTGTGAGGGGCTCAGTTCCAGATTGCAAAGAAAATGTCCAAAGAAGATAAACGCTCACACAGACGGTTGTAAAACCGACAGTAATTGCAGCAAGGTCGCTCTACCTGTGATTGTTGTCCAGGTTGCTGTGAGTTACTCTGCTTTGCAATGTCCTGTTGAAGGACAGTATCTTCTCCACCCACATCAGCCAGAGGTTTGGAGAGAATTGAGGAAGGCTTCTTCACAGTTTCTGTTTCTGGAGGAGGTGGAGGTAAGGGGAGAGAGGATGCCTGCGGAGGCAATTCCACAACTGCTGGTGGCGATGGTATTTCAAGTCGAGGAGCATCCTGCATTACAACGGGTGGTGACTTCTTGCGACGCTCCTGTATCCTCTGTAGCATCTCTATCCTCATCAGCTCCGACTCTGCAAAGATTGCAAAACAGACCTCTGGATCAGTATTGTACCAGAGAACACACAGCGAGAGACACAGTTGTGTGTGTCAGAGAGACAGAGAGACAGAGATTTGCACCAGTTGGTTCAGCCCTGGAGGACAATGAAGCAGCTACAAAGGCTTGTGTTGACAAGGCTATGAGCGTCACTATGGCCCTTCTTGTCATCACTCCTGTTTTGGTGCTTTCTTCCGACTGCGCATTCGATTTCTTCAGATGTGCAGATGCTGCCGCTGACCCTCCTCTGGAAGCTCGCATAGGAGGTATGCTTCTATATCGGTGCTCCTCGTGTTGCAACAACACCCTTTTCCTGGTGAGAAATGGAGAACTGTTGTTGTTGCTGCTGACATCTAGGAAACTGAAGCGTGCGGAGGAGGAAGAGCACGGTTGCAGACAGAGCCTGAAGAAACTCATCCCGGATGCCATAGTCCGCAATTTGGATCCTCGTCCAGACTGTGAAGCACGCTGGAAAACTTGAATGAATCCCGAAGAATCAATCTATTGAGAGCATCTCTCTCTCTCTCTCTCTCTCTCTCTCTCTCTCTCTCACACACACACACACACACGCTCACGCTCACGCACACAAACACACAACTACAATCAAGCAAGAGGAATTGCAACTATCCAAACAAACAGCAAAGCGTTTGCCTACCGGAAAAAAAAAAAAAAAAAAATCTTTTGCTTCCTGTAATCAGCTTCCCGATTTGTCTTTAGGGAATTTCACAATCTCGCGCAAAAGATCGCGAGAGATGCGGCGTCATAATTCCCTGTCATCCAGGCGGCTAGAACAAGCTCAGTTGATAAGATAGCTACAGTGCAAGAAACTGGGATCCCATTTTTTATGTTAACCGTTGAAAAGTTTTTGTCGCTGATTTCCGGACGAAAAAAAAGTTTGGAACGTCCGGAAGAAATCGCAGGGGAATTTGGGCAGAAAACGGAGTTTGCCAGAATTCTTTCCCTTCCCCATTCGTTCGTACTCATCGATTGCTTCGCTTTCGCGGTTGGCCGATCACTGGTCCTCCGCTCTCTTGCGTACCTCATCTTGCTCATCCGGGCTTTATTCTGGGCATTCGAAAGACGGTGCCTTTGAGCAAGTTTTTTCCGACACACCAGTACACCTGAATAAATCAGCGAAATTCTTTACGAATCCATGATCCATCGCTGTGGATTCTTGTTTAGGGTTTTAGATTCATCACTCTGGATTCTCGGTTTTTTTTCCAGGGCTTGTTCTTGCATTATTTTTGATAGGTATCTTCCGAGTTTCTCACAAATTCAGAAGTCTCTGTAGATGGAAGTGTTGGTTGATCGATATTGCTTGATATCCTCCTTCACCTACAGCACCTCAAATATTCTTGGCCATGAAAAGGATTTCTTGCTGCTCACAAACCAAGCACAAGCTTGTTGCAACAATCAAGGAAACCTCGAAAGCCGAAAATTGATGCAGTACCTCCTTGGATGTTGGAGCCCTGTGTAGCGTTCAGGGTCTAAGGCTGCCTCCTTTTCTTCCTTCACGTTTTTGAGAAAGACGAGATTCTTTTTTGCCACAAGAAGATTGTAGCGTCTGAATTTGTTGTTGAGGGGGTGTGTGTGTGTTCTTGTTCCTCAACAAGCGGGCGGTGTACAGCCGGCGTCTGTCTCGAGATTTCTTGCATCCAACAGCGGATCAACAACATCTGGCGAGGTATCGATCAATTCCCCCCATTCTTGCTTGCTTCATCTGTCTTTTCCCGTCTCCTGCTTTTATGTTACACCTTGCCGTGTGGGAGGAGGTGGGTTTTAGCTTCTCTGAGAGATAGAGAGAGAAAGGGTTTGATCTGGTTTTGCGGCAGCGATCTTTCGTCATCATGTTGTCCCACGTTCATTTATCGTCTTTTTGACTGTCGAGTTTGGTTTGAAGCTTGCTAAAGAGGAAGTTGAGCAGACATCAGAAAGTGTTTCTCCGCATTGATTGGCATCATCCGCTCCTCAAAGAATGGGTTGTCGTGGTGCGGGAGCTGCAGCAACGATGGCGCTTGAGTCGCAGCTGTTGTGTGCGCCCTCGACTTCTACCGACGTCGGTTGCAGTCTGCCAGGATGTGGGATGGCAAGGGGAGAGAAAGGACGACTCATTTGGGGTTGTAACGTTCCTCCTCCTCGGCCTCGTCCTCCTTACGCTTCCTTTGGTAAGCTGCGGACGAAACCGAAACCTGGTGACCGCACGCGATGGAAAGAAGGGGAATCTGGATGGAGTTTTCTGGGCGTGGAGCTCCATGATGATGATGAGGAGGAGTCCATGTTTGCCAGTTTTTCCTCTTGTCGTTTGTCGCGGAAGCCGCAAGTTGCCGCGATCAGCACGTCGGAAGCGCTTGGGCAAAGAGGAGAATTAGGGTTAAGGAGACATATAGGTTGGCAGGGCAGGGCTAAGGAGCGCGACGGAAGATGGGGAAGAACGATGGCAGCTGATTGCTGGGCAGGCAACCGTGTTTGCAGTGAAGGCTTATCTTGTATCTTTGTTGGTCCAATTGAGACTGCAGAGAAAGCACGCCTTGAAGCTCTCTACGAACAGGTGATGACTCCCCTGAGGAAGATGATTTTGCAACAAAAGTATAAGGGAATTCTCAGGGGTTGTTTTCTGGAAATTTTGTTCAAACAAAGTTCTCTGCAAAATTCCATATGTTCTGGCAGATTTCAACAGAAAACGAAGTCTTACAAATTTTCAGACCTTCAAACTTGTGCAGTTTCTATGAAGGAAGAATTATTACATGTAATTAATGCCACATGGTGCAGGCTTTGTCATGGTTCATGTTTGTGATTCTCTAAGGGTTTCTTTGGTTTGCTTACAATATTATTGTTGGATTTCCAGTTTTTGGGTATACCGCACAATCCCTTGCTTTGGCTGTGTCTTTGCCTGTGCTCTTTAAGAGATGGACATTATAAGTTTGTTTCTGTTTGGACATTCTAAGTTTGTTTGTGTTTTATTGCAGGCACGAGATTCATACTACAGTGGCCAACCTCTTATTGGTGATGCCATGTTTGATGAAGTAGAGGTGAGGATCTCAAACCTCTTGTTCTGGCAACATGACTTTCTTCATATCAAGACCTTGAGAGAAAATAAATGGAATAATTGGGCAAGTTTTAAGAGGGCAATCCAAAACTTCTGCCTGAATGGACATTTACACAATAATTTACATTTGGTAATATTTGTATGTTTGTGACCTTGTTACCATAGAGGCCATGCAGGTGAGAGAGTGACAGGGAGGAAAGAGAGTGCTCATGTGGCTTTTTTTACTTGCAGAATATATAGGGATTATTCAGTTGTACGGTGTGAGCAGGCTAGGTTGCGGTGGCATGGATCAAAACTGGTCCTGAAGTACCCACGCTGCAGCTTGAAGCGTTTCTCAGCTTATGCTGATGCTGAGGTTAGCTACCCTTGCTTTTTCCCTTCAAACTTGTTCTCTTGAGTTTTGCAAAATGCTCATGAAATACATGAGTTTACTGTTCTGGAATGAAGGCAAGATAGTAATGAGTCTGGATGTATGCAACAGGTTGACCCCTCGCAAATGTGGGCACTTGCAAGTGTATGGAGTTTGTTGCTTACTCTAGGATTGGGAGTGGCAGCTGGACCACCCATGTGCACAATCAGCAAGGTGTGTCAGGATGTAGTGCAGGTGCAGGTGCATTCACACAAGGCCATGCTCATGTCAGAGGCAATGACAGTAGCCAATGGATTACTCGGAGTTGGATTGGGTCTCCTTATTGGCATTCCTATTGCTGTGGCTGCCGGTATGTTCTTATTCCAAACTTTGGGAAGGCAGGGTTTATGGGTGTATCTCACATCAAAATTCATGATTCTGGCAATGTGGTTTCCCCAGGATAGTCCCCTCATGACTTCCATTTGTATGCATGTCATGTTGGCCATTTTATCATCTCCCAATTTGTAAAGTGATATATTTCAGAACAGATATCCAAGTTTTCATTCTTTCCTATGGAAACCCTATGATGGTGATTTTCTTGAAGCTTTGGGTTTTGACTGTTAGGAAAACAACTGCAAGATCTTTGGAAAGGGGATTTGATAGCACTGAAGGGCTGCTGTCCTAACTGTGGTGAAGAAGTAAGGACTCGTACTTTCTCTATTGCCCTGATTCAGATGATTTGATCAAGCCTTGCTTGATCAAATAAAGAGCTCAGGCAAACTCTGCAGTCAGTTTGTGATGATGACCAGAAAAAGTAATTTGATGGACCCAGGGTATTTGCAGCTTTTAGGTTTGCTTTTATCTTCAATGTTTGATGTTGTTGCAAGATGCTCTGTTTAATGCACCAAAACAAGCTTTGCAATTGGTGTCAAAGCAATGCAAATACATGTGAACTTCTATGTCCCTGGGAAAAGTCTGCACTCTAGGGTTTAGTGAAGACACTGCACATGAGATAATATCATATCAGTCCCAAATCTGTGTAGGAATGAGTGATGAGAAAGTCTGTATCTCTTAGATATCACAGAAGCGCAGACAAGTGTCATTTGGTTTGTGAACGTGGTTGAAGGGCATTCATACTTTGCTGGCTTTTGTGGCAGGTGTATGCTTTTGTAAAAGCAGATGAGTCTGTGCAGCTAAGGCATAAAACAGAGTGCCATGTTTGTGAACACCCTCTTGTGTTTCAAGCAAATGTTGAGGTTAGTTCCTGCTGCCATAACATATATGAGGGTGCTGTCAAGGATGAGCAGCGTCATTGACAGCACTCTTATATCCAGGATTTCTTGTTAGTTTTGTTTGGCTATTGATGGAAAAGTTGATATTGCTGAAAACCCTTTTGTTGTTCTTTGAGAAGGTCCTAAGGTTTAACTAAGTCCCAAACAATGTACAGCAATGAATTGGCTGGGAAAAGTTGAAAAGGTCAAATTTCCAAGTTTTCAAAGCCTCCTCCATGCATCTCTGCTTAGATCAATGTGGGGAATGGTATCACCCAATTTGCCATCTGAAATTTATTTTTGTGATGCTTCAGAAATGGGACTTTGGTTAAGAGTTTGTATCATTGGCTATCATCTCATTTGTGCAAGTTGCCCACCTCACCACAACACCTACATATCTCACTATATTTTATTGTACTCTTCCATATTTGCAGCGATCTCCCTCACCAGTTGGGCAACTATGGGCATATGGTCGTGTCTACTTGCTGACCCGTTCAAAAGACCTGGCACCAAACACAAAAAAATCATGACAAGAGAGGCTCATTGTGAAATGCAACACTGGATTTTAGAATTTTCTAGCAAGTGTTTGTTTAGTGGGAATTATGGTGTTCTTTTCAATTGTAAATTGTGATGCCACCACTTTCTGATTACCTCTCTATGTAATGAAACTTCTTTTCCATTTTCATCTAATGTTACAACATGCCATGTGCTATGGCTGATGTTGTGATAGATTCACAATCCAAACATGGAAGGTGTCTCAAACTTGGACTTAGGATTATGATCAGGTTTGAGAAAGATTTTCTTTAAGAA
>Ga0116228_10004629_pt1 | contig 12197 bp, 14 predicted proteins | sample S1TSphfallax_2_FD_89694 | JGI IMG/M metagenome (GOLD analysis project Ga0116228, IMG submission 89694) | Host-associated microbial communities from peat moss isolated from Minnesota, USA - S1T2_Fc - Sphagnum fallax MG | ecosystem: Host-associated > Plants > Peat moss > Unclassified | place...
CACATTACAAAGGCAGGTTCCTGAACATTTAAAAAATTCCTTGTATATTGCTTTGTTGCTACTAGAGGTCCATGATGAATTGTAAAACTTCAGGTGGCCCTCCTATAGCACTTTAAATTGTTTAAAAATGAATAAGAAAGTTATGAGGTTTGAAAGTAAGAAGGGTCCAAAGAGAAGGGAAAAAAAACACACACACACAATTTATAAATTAGAAAGCTTATTTTACTTCTCATTATTTTTTCATTAATCATTTTCCTTTGCACTTCAAAGATGATTTCTAGAGCTTGAGGTAGCACTCCCATAACATTTTACATCACTCAAAATGAAGCACATATGAGGAAGATATAACCAAGTGTTCAGTCATAGGAAGGCGATCGGTGATGGGCTGGTCTACCCTAATAGCACACAAACATTCAAGGATGTTCCACCAGGACAGTACAAGCTCCAGTTCCCTACTCCTTATTAAAAACCTCCAAGATTTTGGTTAAACCATCCCCAGTATGGGACCCTAAACAATAAAGTTGGATGAAGAAAAATCAAAACATGCTAGTTAAGTTGTAATAGATGGTTTTGCAACAACATAAATTCGTGCAGTCTGCTGATGCTGGTAAAAGGCAAGCAAAGCTATGCACCTGCCAAGAAAGAATGCAATAAATATGATTTGACTACTGATCCTTATTCTAAGTGGACAATCATCACGATTGGTCCCCCCGGTTTGCTATTAGTAGTCTCCTGCACATTTGTAGTCCTAATTTCAGTTTTATGGGTGGGTTACATAAAAATAAATAACTAAAATTGGACATGAGAATTCTTTTTTGCATGGTCATTTTACAACCAAAAACATAGATTTCATAGCTATATAGTAATCATACATAGTTCAGTTCCAAACCCGTTAATGTTGTACATCTTTTTGGTTCCGTTGTCGGGACCCGAGTCTATTTTCTTTGTGTTATGGAACTTGATTCTATTGTTGAAAGTTTGGTAGGAAGAAGAGAGGAAAAGGAAAGAAAAGAAAAGAAAAATTTGTTTTAAAACGAGAGATGCAAGGTGACTTGTTTATCCTTGAATCATGGACAGATTTGACAACATGGGTGGAGGAGATTCAGCTTGTGGCAATGGAGATCATGAGAGGCAAACCAAGCCAAGTTTGGTGCACGATTGGGCACATAAAGCAACATCATGAAGACCATAAACACGAGTCATTTTGTTTGACCCCGAGCTTGCTTTTGGATATTACTTATAATCCTAGGCATGAACTAAAGTTGGATTTGTGGGAATCTGAGAAGATTCGCAAAGGAAAGTTGCAGGCAAGAAAGGAAAAGAAGATGGCACGTGTTAAGCCACATGAGCAAATGTAAATAGAAGTTTATAAAGGATAGTGAGTGTTCTTGAGTAAGCTCATGTTCATTAGACCTTGTTGAAACCTTTAGACTTTTATATAAAAAGTGTTGTAGGTTCTTGAAAGAAATAAAAAGAATATATGTTTTATTTTTAGGATTAGTGTTTTAGTGAAAACATTAATGTCAACGTTAAGAGAGGCTTCTAACTCCCCTGGTACACAGTTTCTCGAAGATAGGCAAAGACCCCATCATTGACATTAGGAGTTGTTAGGCCAAGATCACCTATTGAAAGACCTTTGGAAGAGCTTGGGACTGTAGGTGAACCAGGTGTGGTAGTATCACAACTACGTAGACGACAGGAAGAATTTGGACCTCAACCTGACCCATAACCTACAAGGCAACGCCAAAGGACAGTCACACAAGAACAACATTTACTCATCTCGCTTAGGAAGAAAGATGCGACTCCAAATTATGCCAGAACCAATAATTTGCATGTCATGTGGAGTGGAGGCGTCAATAATACTCGTGATGGTCATGATTTTGTAAATGTAGTTTTTTAATCCAAGCATTTAAATAGGATGATTGTAGGATTGGAAATGATTGGTCGTTTTAGAGATTTACACTGAGAAGATAGGGAAAATTTTATTATGAGTGCAAATCGAGCCATTGGGAATTTTTTTATTCATGAGGAAAGGTTGTAAAAGCTAAATGATAGTAAGGTTAAGGGAATTAATTAATGTGGTGTGTTTTTTAAAAAACAAAATAAAAATCAATATGGTTATTCCAGTTTTTAGGGGAAGTAAAGGTGAAGACTTTGAAGTGTTTTTAAGGGAATATAAACAGGCTTGTATTGGTACAAGGCTTAGAACAACTACGGAATGGCTTAATTTTCTTCCTGAATTTTTAGAAGGTACGGCATCACATTGGTTTGAACGACATATGGAAGAATTGAAGGGATCATGGATTGACATAACTAAGGCCTTAGTGAAGGAATTTTTCGTGAAGAATGTCTACCAAAACTTAATACTTGAATTGAGTCAACTAAAGCAAGGGGCTTTAGAGTTAGTAAAAGAGTATAAGGAGAGGACATTGAAATTGTAAAATAAATTCCAAAGGTGTTTTAGGGCACAAGGTCATGAAGGAACTGATCTAATTTTTGCGGGAGTCAATGCATTGGTATTAGAACATTTCACCATTAGTCTGTTGTCAAAATTACGATAACAAGTGAGATACGAACAAGCGGCAACATTCGATGAAGCAATGGAGGTGGCCGAAAAGAAAGAGGTGAGCATGGAGGAAGTTCCATGACCAACTGTGCAAACCATGGTGAAAACAGTTCAATTCTTGACTGAACCAAAGCTACGGAAGCATCCAGAAGTGAACTCCCGCATGGAGTCGGTTATGGAACAAATGATCGATCAAATGAACCAATTGAGCCTCCATCTGCTATAGCCAAGGACTAATAAGAACAAAAACGTGAAGAAGGACTTGTCAACAATTCAATGTTACAAGTGTCGAAAGATGGTACATTATTAAAGATAATGTCCAAACTTGCCAGCCTTGGCTACCAAAAAGAATGCGGGTTCTTCTACTCAAAGGTTTTCTATAGAGGAGAAGGGCAAAGCTCACATGCATTTAATTGAGCCGATAAATGAAGGCGAGAAAATGTTTTGATGGGTTTGGAGAAGAGCTTCAAAATCCTTGAGGATGCGATGGATGTCATGGCCCAAACTAAACGACCAGCAGAAGAAACTACTCATCTCGACGCAAACGTCAAGAGGTTCAAGGAGATGGCGAGAGCCCTAAAAGAAAAGAAAAGAAATCAAAGGCAGAGGTTTGGCTTCCAAGACTTTCCAATTTCTAGAGATTCTGGTCCTTATTCAATGGTGAAGGATGTGGGATTACAGAAAACAGACATCACCATTGGATAGTAGGTGGCAATGGTGCGATCAGCTCGAAGGGAATTGAGGAAAGGATTGTCAACACTTAAAGTCCCAAAGGTCCCCACACCTTTGAATGCCATAGCTGCTGAACATGAATGTGATTTTATCATTGATGTGCAATGTAATGGATCAGTGTTGCACGGAGTGTTGGTGGATGGAGGGGCAGGAGTTAATGTGATGACAATTCCCGTAATGAGATATTTAGGCTTGAAAATTAATAGGCCAGCCTTAGTAACCTTAAAGATGGCTAACAAACAAATTGTTAGGCCAGAAGGAGTCATTAGCAATGTTGTGATCACAGTAATGAGGATTTCTACCATTGTGGATTTCCATGTGGTATTAGAGGAAGATGGGGCTTATCCAATGATATTAGGTAAGCCTTGGTTAACAAAGTCACATGCAAGGAACTATTGGGGCGAAGGATACATGACCATTGGAGTTCATCCTAACCGACAGAAAGTTCCATTTGCCAGTTTTGTGAAAAGCTTTGGAGGAACGAGTGAATATGAAGATGAATTAGAAATAAACGAAAGCTCTAATTCTGAAGGGATTTACACGGATGACTCTAGTGAAAAGGAAGTAGGGTTATATGTTTTGGAGACAATCCCCAAGGTTGGAGCTTTGTTGAATCAAAAGGTTTGAAGGGATGATAACTAATTGATTCCATGCATGTTAACAGAAGGAGAAGTCGTGGAACGGCTGAGCAAGATTCAACTAGGACTAAACCTTCACATGGAGGAAAAAAAGTTATATGATTTACTACGTAAGTATATCCATCTTTTTGCTTTCAACTACAAAGACCTTAAGGAGGTCATCATGGAACAACATAAAATTGAACTCCTACTAAATGCCAAATTGATTAGGGCCAAGCAAAGGAGGTGGAACCCAAGATACACGACAATAGTGAAGGAGGAGTTCGACGAGTTGTTGGAAGCATGGTTCATTAGACCTGTGGAGACAATTGAGTGGGTTTCTTATGTGGTATTAACATTAAAGAAGAATGGCAAGCTAAGGGTATGTGTCAATTACAAAGCTTTAAACAAAGTAATTAAGAAAGACCGATACCCTTTGCCATTTTGTGAAGAAATTTTGGAAAATATAGCAGAACACAAAATGTACACATTTGGAGATGGGTACAAGGGTTACCACCCAGTGAAAATTGCTTCAGAAGATCAATTGAAGACCACATTCATCACACCTTGGGGGACATTTTGTTACACAATAATGCCCTTTGGGTTATGCAATGCTTTAGGGACATTTCAACGTTTAATGAACAAGGACTTTGAGCCATTTTTGGGCCTTTTTCTACGGGTTTTCATTGACGACTTTGGAGTTTATAATGATAGAGCTTCTCACCTTGCCAAACTTGAATTAGTCTTTCAACACTTGGATAATTTGGGAGTGACTTTGAACCCTAAGAAAACCACAATTGGTTTTTTAGAAAGGAAGATGGTTGGACACATTATGTCAAAGGATGGGGTAGCCATAGATCCCGAGAAGCTTGATAGGATTTCAAAACTTCCTTTTCCCACCACGAAGAAAGCCCTTCGAGGTTTTTTAGGGATGGTGGGATATTATCACAGGTTCATACACATGTTTGTAACAAAAACACGTCTTTTAACATGATTCTTGTGTGAAGATGCACTGGCACCAATGGAGGACAAGGTGTCAAGACGGGCATTTAAATAACTGAAATCAGCTCTTCAAGTTGTGCTAATCCTTTGGACTCCAGATTGGAACAAACCATTTTTAGTATATTGTGATGCATCCAGAGAAGCGGTGGGGAGCACATTATCACAATTGGACGAAAATGGGCATGACCATCTCATTCATTTTACTAGTAGACAATTAACTTCAACAGAGAAGAATTATACTATGATCAAACTGGAAGGTCTTACAATTATTTTTTCTTAAGAAGTTTGCCATTACTTATTGGAGTACAAGGCCAAAATTGTGACAGATCACAAGGCTTTTAACTTACTTGGTCAACAAGCCCAATCCAAGTGGTCAACTTGCTTGATGGCCATTCTTGATGGAGGAATTGGACATTAACATTGTCCATCGTCCAAGAAGGCGGCATGACAATGTTGATGGCCTTACAAGAGCATACGAAGGAGTGGGTGATGTTTCAGAGAATGACAACTTTTCGGATGCGGCAATCATGGCCATTAATGCAGAAGAAGCACTTGAAGAATATCAGGAAATCATTTAATACTTAGATGGCATGAGATTTCTAGTTGGAACCACAAAGGCAGTACAAACAAAAATTGAGCACAAAAGTCGAAATTATTCAATGATAGGCAATCCGCTCTACTTCCAAGGGGGGATGGTGTTTTACGAAGAACCATTGGAAAATGTGACATCTCACATCTTTTGTATGAATTTCATGATGGGTTATGTGGAGGCCACTTTGCGAGACGAATCATTACAAAATAATTTTGCAAGTAGGTTACTATTAACCCGCCCTCTTCAAGGATGCCCATGATTATTGTAGGAGTTGTGATGTATGTCAAGCCTATGCATAAAGGTCTACTATGAGTGGCCTTTTACATCCCATACCACCATTAGGACCTTTTGAAAAATGGGGAATTGATTTAATGGGCCCATTAGGAGAAGACATCAATTCATTGTGGTTGCCACATACTACCTCACAAAGTTTGCAGAAGTACGTGCCTTGAAGTCCTCAGTGAAACATGAAGTAACATGATTTTTATATGAATAAGTTTTTACTCGATTTGGGACACCACTTGAAATTGTTTTTGACAATGGTCCCCTGTTTTTGAATGAGGTTGTGGAAAACTTGTTAACATGCCTTGCAGTGAAATATAAATTTACCACTATGTATAAACCTAACACTAATGGCCTAGTAGAAAAGACCAATAAGACATTGTGTTCCATGTTGGCAAAAGAGGCCGAGGTTCATATGAACATTTATGATTGAGATTTCAAAATCCACCATGTTGTGGGTTTACAACACCACATACAAAACAGTCACAAGGTATTCACCTTTTTGTTTAACCTATGGGATGGAAGCATTTTTACCCATTGAGCTGGAAATAATGATTTTACGCACTGCCACAACGATGAGACTTCCTTTGGATGAGTCCCAATGCCATCGATTGTTACAACTTAACAAGTTGGACGAATTATAGTTGAAAGCCCACCAATCCATTGAAGTTGCATAAGCTCAACAAAAAAAGGCTTTTGACAAGAAGGTGAAGAAAAAGGAGTTCAAAGAAGGTGACCTTGTCATGATGTTTGATGTTCGACATCATCGCAAGGCTTATAAGAAATTGTTACCTAAGTGGTTTGGACCTTTTGTTATTAAGAAGGTGTTTGTTGATAATGGATCTTATAAGTTTGAAAATGTTGATGGTTCATCATATCCAGACTACATTAATCATGACAAGTTGAAGAAAGTTTTGGATATATGTAATTCCGAGTACGAAATCCATAATGAGTTTGAAAGTGATATAATTTGATGTGTAACTTGATATAATTACACAATTACCTAAATAATTGTCTAAAAAGATAAGTTGAATGATAAGGGTTCATAATTTAATCATGGTGCATTGATTCACACATATTAATTTATGTGTAAATTACGTGCACCATGCGATTATGTTTTTTTGTGATTAATTGTGGAATCACATAAGAAACCATGTGATGAATAAACTTTAAGAAGTTTTTTTATTAGTTTTTTTTTGGTTGATATATAAGTGAGTGTTTGTGACTTCAAGAAACACTTTCACTTGTACAAAGTTATTATATGAATGCAAAGTTTGTTAGAATTAAAGTTTTGATTTTGGAAAAACTTTTGGTTTGAAATTATTTTAATTTTGTTTGTGTTTAATTCATGGTAAGAGAATGATGAAGTTTGCATAGACAAGGTGCATTGTTTTTGCATTTATGCAAACTTCACTATTTTCTTACCATGAACATAAACAACACTAAAATCATTTCAAATCAAAAGTTTTTAAAAAAAATCAAAATTTTAATTCTAACAAACTTTGCATTCATACAATAACTTTGTACAAGTGAAAGTGTTTCTTAAGATCACAAACACTCATTTACATATCAATCAAAAAAAAAACTAATAAAAAAAATAATTTAATTTATCCATCACATAATTCTCTATATGATTTCACAATTAATCACAAGAAAACATAATCACATGATGCATATAACTTGCACATAAATTAATATGTGTGAATCAATGCACCATGACCAAATTATGAAACTTTACCACTCAACTTACCCCTTCAAATAATTACTTTAAACATCAAGTTACAATTACATACCGAGCATTTCTCAAGGATATTCTTAGTGTATGTCCAACACAAGTTATATAATGCAAAGCATTGGACGCCCAGCAACAAATAAAATGATTTGCATGTCAAAAAAATTACAAAGTTAGTGCCACAATGGCATGAAAATGGGTTGAACTCCTTTTGGTTTGCCAACCATGATGATTTACTTGCATGTGATTTTTAAAACTTTGCTCTAGTAGGGTATATTGTCCAATAGTTAGTACTTACGAACACAAGAGGGACAACCATTTCACACTAAAGTCTGATTAGGTACATAATGATATTGCCTCAAATACAATGCATTATCTAGGTTGCTCTAAATGCATTTGGAGGGCTCTTTATGTCCATGGATATTCCTCATGAGATAGAAGAGGAATATTTACACTTCCTCCTTAAGAGTGACAGGGATCTTACACCTACTTACAAGAGTAAGGTCCATCCCTCTCAAGTAGGCAAAAGAACCCTCCCAGTCATACACCTTGTGATCTATGTATGAATTTGAGGGTCTTGTATGAGAAATACAAGAAAAGGGTGTATCTTCCAAACCTTCTGAGATTTTTTATATTTTTCACTAGGGCCTACCAGGCTCAAGATGAGTACCTCAAATCTCGAAAGATTGTCATAAGAATAGGCCCTTCTCCTATACTATTGGGATTGACATCTCTTCAAGAGTCATCCTCATGCAGTACTAGGTACCCTTCATTCCATTACCCCCTGCACCAAATATCCTGCCAGATTTTAACTAAATGCAGATCCCAAGTTTGTTGCTTCTTAAACTCATGGATGTGGTAAGTACCAAACCTCATCCTTGAATGAAGTGCTTTGCATGATTTCGACAAAGAAGTTGTTACGTTGCCACTTACAGCAATCCCATCTTCTGATCCATTGACCAAAGTTTTCCAATAGCTTCCTGCCTTGAAGTGCTCCCCAAGCTAGATCCTTCATCTACACACAACATGGCACCAAATTGCAAGAGTACATGAGTATGGTCAACAGAGTGTCATAGGACAAACTTTTCTGTTCAATGGCAAAACAACAGAACAGGAAATTGAGAACCAGCAGAGTGGACTGGCAGAATGCACAAACATTGTCACAAGAACAAACCGATGTTGGGGACGTCACAGATTTGAGGTTGCTTGTCACAGGGTTGCCTCATTCCTGTTTGGATGCTGTAATGCAGGACAAACAGAATAGAGCAGGAGCCTTCATAGAGATGGAGAAATCTTTCATCTTATAAAGAGCTTGGGCAAATAGTTCTCAGTAAGTTTCTACAACCAGAAATCTCTGGGGGAAAGCTCTGAGATGAAGCAGAAAACAACATTTGCAATTTGACACTACAAGAAGCAGTGGCTACATAAGGAGTTCTGAGCAAATTGGTAATGCACACTACCTTTTGTGCATCCTCAAATTCTTTCTTCTAGCCACACTTTTTCATCTAAACAAGATCAAAATAACAAGGGAAATGTTCTCTGATCTTGTTCTTCACCAAGAGGACTGGAGGTAGGGGAGAAAAACCAAAAGGTTTTTGAAAAATCAATACCAAAAAAATAAGATACTAATGTAGTCTCTCTCTTATGGTAATCCAACTCCCATCCCGTCAACCAGCTAGTAAAAACCTTACATTGGTCTGACAAAGGCTAGCTCTATCTATGTCAGCTGTCAATCTGCCATGAGAAGGTTACATCGATGCCCTGCTCACTTCACTAACTTTGCCTGCTGTCAATCACAGCTCTAAAGACCACACACCTGCAGGTTCTCCTCTTGGTTCAACTCTAAGCACAGCATGTTGACTTTGGCGTGCTTGAAGTTGCACCCCTTGCTGGATTGAGATTAATACTGGGTGGCTGCTGTCATCCACCATGTAATCAAACCGCAGTCAACAATCAGCATTGTCCTACTGAACAATTTTGCATCACTTCAGTACTCAGGCTTTTGTCTTTCAGGGACTTTAGGTGGAGATATTCTTAGCAAGCAGAAGTCAACTCCATTATCCACACAACTCATGTGATAATTTACTCCTTGTGTGGTTCTCTTACAGCATGGAAGACATTCAAAAACCAACTTCCAGACCATTCACAGCCTGACACTCAAGTGCTGTAATCTATACTGCATGTTTGTCCAGCACAATTGGTTTAAATCTTCACATACCACAGGATGATTAGAATCAGACTCTGCCACACGATTCTTGATATCCCTTGCAATTGTGAAGAAGACATTCTCAACATTGAGGTTTGTTTTGGCACTCTGCATGCCACACCATGCCTTCATATTAAAGACTGCCCAGTCATACTCATACTCAAGAAACAAGATTGGGAGGAGTACACCAAGCATGCAGAAACTGCATCATGCTTTTACATAGGGACATCAAGAGCATTTGCCCAGAAGTCATCAATGTACTTTCTAACTTAGGACACCAAGATCAAATCCATGGCCCTGAGATTAACAAAACACCAATTAAGTTTATGATCATATTTTTATGCTACTCTGGGAGCTGGAACAATTCACTATAAACCACATTGTTCCCCTTGTTGATTTCACCACAGGTAAGCACCCCATCTGAAATGCACATGATATTCTTCCATTAGCAATCTATCATGTACTAGTGGCCATGACTAGAAGTGGGGTTGAATGCACAAGATACAGATGGCCAAGAGAATATGGACAACTCACAGTTTCAAAAAACTTGATCCCAAACTCATCTGCAAGTGCTTGCCCCTTTGCAGTTGGCACTGCCTGGCAAAATGCAGTTTGCAGATTAGCATCACACAGGGTTGAAGGAGTGAACTGTGATGCTGTATCTGGTCTATTCTCAAAGTATAAGAAACATCCTACAAACTTTATGTGCAAAAGCAATGAGAGAATCGCAATCATGATTGCCAGTTTGCTGATAGTCAAAGCAGATAGGCTATCACTCATCACATACCCTTTTGCTCTCATCCATGTCAGCCTTATTGCCAACGAGGATTTTATTGACATTGTCTGAAGCATGCAGCTCAATGTTTCTGATCCAGTTTCTGATATCTGGAGGCAACCATCCAGCTCAACACTCAGCCTCATTGTGATACAATATAATAATTGGACAATTGGACAAAGAAAGACTGCAAACGAAACTGCCCCAGCACCTTGCACCAGCTGAAGTATTCCAGCAGTATTGAAATACTGTTGCAAAACCTTGATACATCTACAATGAGCACTTCAGGGTACTAAAATGCAGCAAAATATTGCTAATATTGCAATTCTCCCTATATAACAAAACAACTGTAGACAATTCTGCTGCCCAAATGAATCTTAGCAACAATTCATGCTCTTGATTTAGGCCACAACACCAGGAGTTGACTGCACAAAGGACACATAATGTTTGGCACAGTTTGGATGGCAAGAGAATGTGTACTGTTGAAAGAGGATTCATCTGTAACGTCGTAAACCAACAGAATACCCATTGCACCCCGATAGTATGCTGCAAAGAATCCAAGGATGCAGCTATTGAGATTTCACAAAGAAATATCACTGCCTTAAACAAAAATGCTGGACAATGCACAGACTTAGCTCCATCAGAATTCATAGTCATCCACAAAGGCAAGAGAAATGGCATGAAGACTGCAATATGGCAATCAATCATTCTACAGTAATTTTGGAGGTCCAGACTACAAAATAGACAGTAAGCAGTCCCAACCTGTTGTGATTGTGCGAAAACGCTCTTGTCCAGCCGTATCCCATATCTGGAGCTTTATGAGCCTATTGTCAAGCTCAATGATCCTGATTTTGAAGTCAATCCTGAAATGCAGTGATCACAGTTCAGATGAAGAAACCTTGTTAATCACCACAAATGCACTGCATTGAGCCCTGCCTGCCATCAATTCCACATGCAGAACCTGCCCACGAAAATAAGATCCACATACCCTATGGTAGTGATGAAACTGGTCGTGAAGGTGTCATCAGAAAACCGAAGGAGCAGGCAACTCTTTCCCACACCTGCCAAAATAAGTCTCCATGCTTTTAGCCTCTGAAGAATGCATAAACCAGCCTGAAAAGGACCCTGAAGATTCAGTTGACAGTAACATGCTTCACAAGGGTAGAAGACAATCAGCACAGACCTGCAGATCCATCCCATGTACTGAACACAAGCAAAGGATGTGAATGAAAGAATGTCATAACTCACCACTATCCCCAATCAAGAGCAACTTGATGAGTTCATCATAATTTGCTCGACCTCTTGCGCCTCCTGCTGCTGCTGCCATCTTACGCTATTTTTCCCCCAAACACAAAACCCCCGTCGCTGCTGCAATCTCTTCTGCAGACTCTCAACGCGCGTGCCTGCCCGCACTGCACACGGAAGCCTAATATCTGCAGTCAAATATCAATCCAAGGAGTGGCTTATCAAAAAAAAGAAAGCACTATCACAACACGCCATTTGCGTAGAACACGAGAAAACCAGCTCCATAATACAACCCTCAAAACCCAAATTTCACAGCCCCGCTCCCCCCCCCCCCCCCCCCCCCCCCCCCCCCAACCCAAACACCCCACACAAAACAAACAAAAACCAAAAAAAAAACAAAAAACCACACACAAGAACACCCCACGCCCCCCCCCCACCCCCCCCCGCC
>Ga0116228_10004630_pt1 | contig 12197 bp, 17 predicted proteins | sample S1TSphfallax_2_FD_89694 | JGI IMG/M metagenome (GOLD analysis project Ga0116228, IMG submission 89694) | Host-associated microbial communities from peat moss isolated from Minnesota, USA - S1T2_Fc - Sphagnum fallax MG | ecosystem: Host-associated > Plants > Peat moss > Unclassified | place...
ATAACACATCATTTTCTCATTCAATTGTGCAGGTATGCATACACATGGTGGAAAGAAAAAGTGATTGTGTCAGAGGAAAAACGAAAGGATGGCCTTTGTCCATTGACACCAGAGGAGACAGTATTAGTCTTGAGAGGTCTGGGTTATGATAGTAAAACTCAGATATACATCGCTGCAGGAGAGATTTATGGGAGTGAGAGACGGATGACAAAACTGCGTGCTGCCTTTCCCAATGTGGTAAGTGTGTGGGTCTTGTCTCTTCTGGCTCATGTTTGGAAGTAGAGACCATCCAAAATGCATAACCATGAGTAGCAGATGTTCCCTCTGACAGTCGGCACATTTCTAGAGCAGAAAATTGCAATATTATTTGGCATTGACTACATTCAAAGAGAATCCACATTGCAAGTCAAAGAGTAGAATTTCTTTTTCATTTTTTTCATACCTGATTATATTGGATTTGGCTAGGTCCGCAAGGAAATGTTGTTGACTCCAGAAGAGTTGAAACTCTTTCGGAACCGGTCAACACAATTGGCAGCGTTAGACTATATGGTGTCGGTGGCAAGCAATGTGTTCATCCCCACATATTATGGCAACATGGCAAAGGTTGTTGAAGGCCACCGTAGGTACTGCTTTTTCCTTGCCACTACGTTTTTGCCCAATTTCCAATAGATTTTATTTAAATTTTTTTGCAGAAACCAGAGGAGAGCATGAACGGATGCATGATTTCAACTGTGGTTTTCTTGTGAACAGATACATGGGTTTCCAGAAGACGATAATATTGGATCACAAGGAAATAGTAAACCTTGTAGACCAGTACATGAACAAAACAATCAATTGGGAGAATTTCTCAATTGCAATTCAACAATCCCACCAAAACCGCATGGGCATCCCCACTGTCCGTGAAGTCATTCCAGGACAACCCAAAGATGAAGACTATTTCTACGCAAATCCGCAAGAATGCTTGTGCCCTGAATCCTACAGAAACCAGCTGCCAATTAGCTCTTCTTAGCCACATTTCTCATGAAGAAAACGTTGGAAAGAAATAACATCCCCACTAACATAAGTTAAACTAACCAAAGATTTGCCAGGATTCATCAGTACACAATAGTTGAAAGAAGTAGGATTTAGCATTTAGGGTTCAGGATTATGATTTGTGTGCTGTGTTTGTTGCAGAGCTTGAAAGTAGCATATTTTAACCAAGCTAAAAGCAAAGTAGTATATTTTAACCAAGCTGAAAGCAAAGTAGCTTTTGCAGATTCCATACATTTCTTTGAGCAATTTGACCCAAAGGGTGTATGTTGTATAACAGGTAAGCGGGTTTAACTGCAACCAACGCACATGGTGATTAGTTGATGTCAAAGTGCTGCTGAGAATGTAACCTCGTTAAAGCAATTTGAGCCAAAGGGTTTTACATTGCATAACAGATAATCAGAGTTCATTTATTATCAACATGTATATGGTGGTTAGTTGTTGTCAAAGTGCTTCTAAGATTGCATCCAAGAGACAGGTTTTTGCTGCTTTTGTTTCTCAAGATCAAATGCTCAGATTGCTCTTTTGGGTGCCCTCAGTAGTCCACGACTGGAACCAAAATCTGGGCAATTGATCTCAACTTAGGGCATTTTCAGAGGTTGCCAACAGCAGACTTTGATTAGGCGACAAAGGACATGTAATTTTTCTCCTGCACATTACCCAAATGCTTCTCAATCCATCACTTTCCAACTGCTATGCACCAATTGTGAAGTCTTATTAACAACTATTAACTGCTGAAAAAAGCCTAGGGGTTACATCTTTTCTTAGATGTGTTAAAAAAATGACATTTTGATTACTCTTTTGAATTGCAATTAGAAGGAGAAGTTGTACAGCATCATGTATGGATAACATAGCTACAGTTGAAATTCAAAAATCAATTTAGAAGCATTAAGCTTTGATTATAAAATTCTTATTTTCATGTAAGGTCACAAAACTGAATATGATTAGTCAAAAATAAGGGTAGCATAGAGTGGTGAAGAGATGCAAAACAATCTGCACTTGAAGTGGCCAATTGATCAAAATAGTAAGTTTTCCAACAAAGGAAAAGCTTTTGAGGTGCTCAATAACTATGATAGCTACATTAGTGTAAAAATGAACTATTTTTGAGGAAGAAATGTCACCCCAAATGTACAAATTGGGTATGGTATAAGAACCTCCCCAACCCTTTCATATACAAATGTCATACGAGGAAAATCCACCTTTAAAATAGCTTTCATATACTTTCATTTTTTATGCAAAATGTTTTGCTAACGAAGTAGTTGTCTTTGTTAGGCACCTAATGCAAAACAAAATAATTGAATAAAGTTATGTCTCTCTACATCCCATGTTGGTCAATGGCAGAATGTCAGAAAGCTTTGCAGTTGCATAATTGTCAGAAGCTGCTGTCATCTGCAGATGCAAACTAACTAACACATCCAAAGTTTGATTCAGATTCAGACTGGAGGACAACAGAAGGGGCTTGCAGCATTGCAAGGATATCTATACACAAGTTGAGACTGAATAAAAAGTTGGGCTTTTGTTGGGCAGTTCATTTTCTACATGAACTACAAGTTTGAACTTTGAACCTAGACACCTGCTAACACGAAGTTGATAGGACACTGCAAAACCAGAAAAAACCTGCCTTTTACCTTCAAGCTAAGAGCACTACAATCAGGACAACTGTGAAATTTTTACCTGAATCAATGCTACATGAAAAATTATGAAACTTTACAATGTCTTAACCCCATGACCTGAAAGAGGCGAAGACCAAATAATGAATGAAAAACTCTAGAACAAAAGCCATAGCTTGCTAGTTCATGAGCTGCTCACGGCAAATTGGGGATGAGATCATGATTGCTGAGAGAGGAGGGCACTAGGCTTGGATCCAGGCTATTCAGCTGATCCATGAGCTGGGACCGACGCTCCTTGAAGAAATCAAGGCGTGTCGTAAGTTCAACCAGTGCTGAAGATGCAGTCGGAGATGGTCGGTGTGAAGGTCCTCGTCCCTGCAAATCAGAGTAAGAAACTATCATATGACAACACCATGAACATGTTTTTTAGCACACAATCAGAAGTCCTATAGTTGACAGACCAACAGCAAATTAACAAGTGGAGACTGGCAATTCACAAGTCAATTTTGCTACTGTATCATAAGATTGGAAATGCATCCTAAATGCTTGAAAAATGCTATAGAACTGGGAGATCTGATATGAGAGAACATCCTTTACACTCGTAACATTAAAACGCACTATTCTTAAGCATGGAGTTATCAAATGGCACTACCTTGCACATACCTCTAAATCTGGGAGGAGCCTCTTTCCATTAACATGCCCCACCTCAGAAGTATCACCTGAAGATGCAGTTTTATGTTCAGCACTTGCATCATCCAAAAGATTCAAGTGATCTGGTTGATGTCTCCATGCAAACTGCCGGCCAGCAGCTGAGGGCCCTGCTGGTGGCCGCAGTGTTCGCCAATCACTTGCTACTGAGATATCAGATGGTGGAGAACTAAGATGCTGCAAATTTGCACTCCTTGCTCTTTCGGCCAGTAGAGCTTCCTGCACATGACCAATACAGATGAAACCAGTCAAATTTCACATGTTTCCCTCAATTGAACCTAAACCCTAAATCCTAGATTGGCTTTTGTCAGTTACTTGTAGAAGACATACATTCAATACTAAGGTTGCTTTAGAAAAGTAGGGCTCGTACATCCAAGCAAAGCATTAGAAAACGAGGGTGCAGTGAAATATATTTCTTTTTCGCTGCTGGTCGTCTCTCAGCCAGATACAGGATCTAAGTGGACCTACATGGGCGTACAACCACATGGACCTACAACAATGTCCTCTAGTGTGGAAAATCTGCCATTGGAGAGGCGCCTAAGTGACAAGTTTGGATAGCACACCCATGTGCCAGTAGACATAAAAAAGATCACCACATAATGGCCAGTTGCAAGGAGAGAATGATGGAACAAAACCAATAAAGAGATGAATGTGCAAATCACTACTACCTTGGCTTCTCCAAGCACATTTCTTTGTTGGGCCACAACATGCTCAAGAGCAATAGATTCTTCTTGCCCACCTTGGCCCTCCATTTGCTGCATGAATTGAACCACAAATAAACAAACCCCACCCAAACAACAAAGCACAAATTCTGCATCCCCTTAGCCCTGCCAGAGATCACTATGAGGAAACTATGGGAGAAGAGGCATCCTAATTGAAACAAGAAAAAGAAGAGAATTCTCAAATGAAGACACTATTTTTTTACATACCACCTTCCACTCAACAGTAGAGCTGTTAAGTCCAACCTACAATAACAACTATGATCAATATCCTACAAGTACACTTCACATTGCAACATTGAAAGGCTAGGAACAAAATGTACCTCATTCTTTTGCTTCTCCTGGTGGCAGAGTGCAAGTGTAAGATCCAACTCCTGTTGCAGTTTTCTCCTGACAAGTAGAAAAGTTTCTCATCAGATGATGCTCATGTGGAATTCTGCATGCTTCAGTCACCACAAAGATAGAAGAGCTACCAGGGGCAAGGAGTAAGCAAAACTTTAGACATGACCCATAAGAACCATGGCAGTAATGCTCTCAGGGGAGTCAACCATATACCACTATTATAATGCAGAGAAGGGATTGGATAATACAGCATCTCTGAAGCTAGAAAATTCTATGGGAAGTGCTTTGCCAGAACAAGGCTAGATGTAAGTAACAGGTCCTGGTTGGTCAAGCTGGTAACCAAACTGAAATGGTGCAGTTTTCTGGCTGGAAAACAGATGGAGAAAAGAGAAAATTTTGCACCTACAACTCCATACCACTTGGGTGATTTTTGGTCTGGAGAGTACATCCTGTATGAATATAGAGAGCATCATTGATAAACAGTTTTGGGTTAGTGAAATTGCAACATACTGCTGAGCTTGGAGGCTTTTAACACGGTGTTGACGTTCAGACGAATCAGCCACTGGCACACCATGTTGCTGTTGGCGTTGCTGGTTCAACTGGAGGTGGAGATCAGCCACTTTCTGTTTCAGACGTGCTACATCTGCTTCAACGGCTGCAATTTCCTCCACTTCTGCTCGTGTCTACAACAAAAAAACCACAGGAAAAAACCCTGGGGTTTAAGACTTGCCACCATCTGTAGCACAGAGGGAACAAGATGACAAAGCAAATGGTGGCAACTTTTTTGTCCTCAGTACACTTCCACCAATTAGGATACTCAAGTAAGAAAATTGATTCTTTTGGCCATCCACCCAGCTAATGTTATTGCAATGCAGACCTTTGCATCAAAAGTCTGCGCAGCAGAAAGTTGGGCAGCTGACATGCTGAGGCCAATCTCCAAAGCAGCTCTTAAACCTCGTTCTGTTTGCAGCTGCTCCTGCAATCTTGCAACCTGGCAAAGCCCCACACAACTTAGTGCTTTATTTCAGGATGAATTCATTTCTAGCCAGGAAATACATCCAAAGCTATGTAACAGGACTTTCTTTTGGAAGAGGTTGAAGTTTGATGAATTCAGGAGAAAATGACACAAAAAATATGCAATCATCTAAGTTCTCACATCTTGCTCAAGGGCCAGACGTCGGTCATGCAGAGCTTGCTTCCTCCTCTCCAAACTGGCTTGAAGAAATGCATTGCCTTTCACCTGTTACAATGAGTTTTTATCATGCAAGATCCTCAGTCTTTGGATACTGAAACTGACAAATCAGTAAAGCCAAGTCTCATTCAGTTGTTATGTAAAATAACTTATGAACCAAACTGATTGAGATTCACAAAAGAAGAAAAGAAACAACAATGTACATAAATGGATACCTCTTTGGCAATCCGATTGTGTAGATCATTTCGTGTCATCTCCAAGCGTTGTATGGCCAACCTGCAGAATGGCAGACTAATAACTCATGTGGACCAAAGTATATCACTGACTTCAAGTAGACATCAACAATTATAAATAAAGAACTGCTCTATATGCAAAACCAGAAGTTGGTAGAACTTACTCTTCTTCTCCAGATGAGTCATTGACATCTGAGTTCACATTTTTGTTGTTTGTCTGTGAGCCACAGATACAGATTACTTAGCAGAATCACTACTACTCAGCTCAATTTGCAGAAACAGGCAGTGCTCAAGGAGGAAATGAGAATTAGCTGGGTTTACGGTTTAGAGCTAGGGTTGATCTAAATCCTTCACTCTTTTGCAATGCTATTGAAGCTTCTAAGCACTACTCAATGTCAAACAGAAACCTCACTTGTCAGCTTATGGTAATTGTGCAGATGTTCCTAGTCTGAACCCACAGCTTCAATCAAGTGTTCCCCAAAGGTGAGACTCAAAGGATTTCTAGAAATTACAGAGCGCAGCACTAGCTCTGTTGCCTTGTGCACACCCACAACAGACAAAAGGACCAGAGAGGTGTGAGAAACCTACCGAAGAGAGGCCCCAGAGAGATGTCCGCTTGGTGCTTGATGTTGATGCCCGTGATTTCACCTTGGAGTTTAACGCATTCCCTCCGGATTGAGTGTTGTTTAAAGGAGGGGATCTGCCATTACCCCATGGCAACCGTCCATGGCCCATGGTACTGGTGTTCATCCCCCCACCATTTTCCAAGCTAAGAGATGGTGCATTAGATTGCTCATCACTCCCTAGGTTACCTATTCGAGGCCACAGTTTTGTGCTCCCCTTCCGACCAGTTGAAGAACCAAAAGCCCCAGAAACTTCATTGTCAGAGTCACCACCTTCAAACACCTGCAGGGGACCAACCAACCCACTTGTTGAGAAGACCAAACTCTGTACTAAACTCAGGCATGAGAGCAGATGTTAAGTGGATGCGTTGATTTCTCAAAGCTTGTGAAATTTGAACAAATGAAGGATATGAAATCTATTATCTTTTACTCACCTTGTAATCAAAGACATCACTGCCAAGGTTTCCACTGCTTTCACTAAGGGTGCCAGAAAGAGCTCGTTCAGCATCTTCATCAATATCCTCATGAAGGTCATTAGCAGCATCATGGTAACCCGCATCTACATTTCGTATCACATGTAAAGCTTCATCATCATCATCATCCTCTGAGGAGGCATCACTGGCACTAGCCTCCATATGACCATACATTTGAGGTGAAGGTGGACCCCGTCGCATATCCTCATCCTGATACCACATGTAAACCAGATGAGATACCCCAATTGTTTGTTTGTGACATTCTCACACTGTTCAAACCATTTTGTGCATAATTAGTCAAGATAAGTGTAGCACAAAGTGACTCACTTCAAAAATAGAATCATATTCCTCCAGTAAAGTTGTCACAATTGCTTGCGCATTGTTGGCAGCTGCTGTTGCTGCCAAGAGCTGTGTTGCATTGTCGACAGTGAGTTCTGAATCATCTTCAAGTCCACATTCGCCAGCCAACAAAGGACGCAACAGCAATGGTGCCATACAAGCTGCAACAGCTGATGCAGTCATTCGGTTCTCCAAAGTGTGAGCTGACACTGCTCGCATCATCCTCAACACCCTGACAACAGAACCCATCTCCTTTTTTAAAGTTCACAGTTACAATGTGACACAAGGACATGATGGATCCCAAGAAGCAGTGGAATACAAACAAAGCAGACCAAGGATCCAACAGCACAAATTGCTAATAGACAGAAAAGAAGATCACTGGACACCAGTTTTCATACAGCACATTATGTTTTCTTCCTTCATAATCTGTTGCAGGTGTAGACATAGGATCCATGACCTGGAGCCTATTCTAAACTGCAGATCAAAACGTCAATTGCTAACAAGCATGGGAATGCACAAAGTCAACCACACCTCTGTAGCAGCCGACGGTTAGGTTCTGGAAAAGTCTCGAAGATAGCAGTGCGCATGGCATTGAGACAGGACTCCTTTCCTTCTAGCCCTAGGCACAGTTTCAACAAACAACTGCTCAGGAAGATGAAGCAACTGGAACCAAACTTTCTATGCAGATACAATCTACAAATTACGTGGTAAAGAACCCCACTTCAGACTGAATGAACTACACATTGAGCTATATCTATTCTCAAGAGTTGAACCAAGAGCTGCATCTATTCTCAAGCTGCTTGGCAAATGTCTCTGCTGGAATAGTCCATTCTCTCTCCTCTGTGTTATTTGAATTAAGGAAGAGTGAAGCCTAGAGTGGAGGAAACAGATGAGGAAATGAGGAACAGGTCTTACGGTGTGCATCAAGAAGAGCAGTGCAACAAGGTGTAGATACCGGTGATGATGGCAACTCCCTCAGTACATGCTGTACCCATCAGACCATCCATTCAACTTTGATCACTATCTCCAGAGCTTGGAATAATAGAAAGGCTAATCCTGGAGATAGGACAACAAAATCAAGCCCAGGTTTCTCAAGGCATTGAAGGCCAAGGACCCATAGAAGTTGGGGACCATGACACCTCACAGTAGAAAAAATCTAGTTGCAAACTTCACCTTGATACAGTCGCCAATAACATGTGCATCCTCATCAGCTGTAAACTGGTTCCGCCCTGAACAGAAAAGAAAGTGCAACTGGAATTAGAGCATCCTGCATCCCTAGCTCTCATACTTTGTACCCAGATGCAGGGAAGGGGATTGGAGACACCTATTCTGTTCAGCAAGACGAAGAGAGGTGGGTTTCATCAAAACATCCTGAAGAACATCCCACAAGTTGGGGCTCTCAGAGGTGCACACACCTTGCTCATATTCTTTCACTCGGCGGTCAACATCATCCACATCAGCAGACTGGCGTAGTATACCTTCCACTCCAACCCCTGCATTCATATCAGAAGTTTAGCAAGGGAGACTTTGGGAACTAGGAGGTATAATGGATCCTAGTATCAATCACATCTGCTTTTGAGTATGTACAAGTTCGAGACAGACAAGAAAATGTGGATCTCGTAAGGAATTTGATATTATTCCCAATCCAGAGCCTTGCCTATCTGAAAAAGTCATGGAAACCGTACCATACTGCTCAATGAAACGAAGTGCCTTTTCCAAGAAGGAAGGACTCCCATCAATATCTTCAAGAGCTAGCAATATGGGCCTACCAACCACCAAAGACTTCACAGGTCTTCGACCTCTTCCTGAAAAAAGTTTCAATTCACATAGGCTAAGAAACTGGAACAACAGATCAGAAAACATACCCTCCAGGACTAATCTCTTACAGAACAGAGACCTGGAACTTAAGGCTCACAGCTACCAGCAATTCACGGAATGTTATCTGCTGTAAAGTGGTCCTGTCATGGGTTTATTGCATCCCAACAAAGGATGGTAGTTGGAATGTGGCTCACCGTGTTCTGCTGAACCTTCAAAGGAATCATGGGACTCATGTCGAAAAGCAGTATCATGACCCACCACCAGAGCTGCATTAGGAGCTGCCTCAATTGCTCTCTCCAGAGCTTCCTTCCACTCATCCACATCTTCCACAGTCTCAGCCTGTCAAACAACTCCCACAAAAAGGTAAGGTAATTCTCATTTCCCTTTTTGTTTTCAGCTTGTGGGAGGAGAGAGGAGAACCCTAACAGAATAAAAGGCCTCTGGAAACTTCTGAGACAGTACTTAGCACATGGCACATCCCTCCAAGAGCAGTATGGAGAAAGTGGAAGATCAAAAAACATGCACCTTAAGAGTAAAGGCACGCCCATCAGGGAACAGCACAGTCAATAACTTCTTCTCTGCTCGAACAAGAACACTGTTCACATCCCATTATTGCTAGTCAGAAAATTAACTCCAACCCCACTTTCTACATGAAGCAAGATCCCACAGATGAGATTCATTGATCAAATCACAAAGGTCTGTCAGCCCACATACCTGCCAGAGTTGTTCAGATCTATGCCACCAAGGGTCAAATTCATCTCACTCCCCTTTTGGGGAACAGCACTCTGCACTCCATACCCTCCAGCCATTAGCTCTAAAATGTCCAATCTACCCAGAAATGAAGGCAGTAGCAAGGTCTCAAATATCCAGGCTAGCACATTGGCCGAGCAGAGACACCAAACACAAACACAACTGATCCTATCAGTACAATGCTGGCCAGTGGCTTCCCCCAAAGCATCAGGCATTAGCCCACTTGTAACCAAATTCTATGAAGCTTTCAAGCAGGTGCTTTGTACTTTGATGTTCTTCTTCTGCTACCTTGTATCTGTGGAGCTCATATGCAGTGAGATTGTATTGACCCTCCATCTTTTCAGCATGAGGAAGCTTTCACAAACTCCCCTTCAACCCCCATTCTATGAAAAGTTCAGCATCATGCATGTAACTAGCAAGGCCAAAAAACGGAGCATCAATATTCAGTCAGGTTGCCAACTCACTGGATCGTTTTTGAAGAAAACCAATGAAGTGCGTGTGAGGATGAACCACCTCCGTTTCCATGACTTCCAACCAATTCCTGCACCATCACATAACAACCAAGCTCCCTGTCACTAAATCTGGCACCAACTGGAATCACAATAAACTCTACCTATCACAATCTTCATGAGACTACTTGGTTGAAAGTGTATGTAACATTGTGGTGTCCCATTACATATCTATTAGGTTAACATAGAGTAACATTGTCAGCAGATCACATCACACTTCAGAATCTACAACTCCTACTCAACCCTACACTTGCTTCATGTATTATGAAGGCCACAAACAGCTGATGCTACTTGCTTTAATGTTGCAGAACTGATGTTCATCAGCATCACAGATGCACTTGACAAGTTGCATCTACGGTTATCTTCTTGTGATAAAATGTAAACACCATCCAGAGCTTGAGCTGTAAAAGAACCCCGCATTATTGCTTGCTACTGAATGCTCACAGCTGGAAGATTGACAGAATAAAATTTAGGGCAAAAATCATCTCTCGACTTTTTTTTATCAATGTCAAAGTCTCCAAACGTATGTTTTAAAACACTATGACACATAGAGGCCAAGACAATTCAGCTGCTTAGAATCTGTGGACATTGAGGAGTAGAACAATCGTTTAGTTTCACAAACAATCTGAGCTATTAAGATCAAGAGTGTCTCAACAATTAGGTCATAATGGAAGTCACCGATTGATGCAGGATTAAATAGTACCTTTCGATGAAATGAAGAGTGGGCCACTCTTGTAAACCTGAAAATGTCAACCCTCCCCATCCCGTACAACTCAGAACCCACAAGTATTCATATCACTCTCTCAATCAGACCTATGCCGGTAGTGAGACTGAAAACCTCAAGCTCAACTCGTTCATAATGAAATACTTATCCAGGTGCTGCTGCTGCTGATCACTGTTGCCTCCTGTACTCAAACATCTGCTCCTAAAAATATATACAGAGAACTCTACTCTTGTGTCAAGTCCCTATTGGACATATTTCCCATTCGACAAGCCCATGTTGCCATAAAGCTCAGTACTCTCATATAATTCCTCAGCAAGGTAGCATTCATTCCTTCAGCCATCGGATTGCAAGAACGTAAAAATTTCTTCTGTCATGTTTCACCCTCAGCCATCTCCCCACTCCATAACAATCAAAAGGCACTCTGAACACGCATATCTACCCTTTTCTCCCTGTTTCCATGTCTCCTCTTTCACTAGATCCAGCTGCAGGAACAACAAAAACACTACTGAAAGTGCGAAAAAAGTTCCCCTAAAATTTTTAAAAATAAAAATAGTAGTAGGGGTACGAGAAGCCTCACCAGATTGGTGCCACGATTCCGCGATCGCTCAAATGGTGCTGGACTCACCGCAGCTGACATCTCTCTCTAATCTATTCTGCACCTCAAGCAACGCCAAAAAACTGTCCCACCCACAAACACAACAAAACACAAAGAGACCGAAACAGAGACGCCTCTTCCGCTACCCCCACACAAACCAAGCTTCTCCTCTTCACGCTTGCCAACCACTCCAGCAAACCCTAAACCTATTACAGACGATAACTCCTTGCATACCCATTACGGATGCCCTCTCCATGTCACGACCACTCCTCCTCAAGGTGAACCCAAACCCTCAAGGGTGAGGCAGCAGCAGCAACGGCAACAGCAGCAGTTCGGGACATTGGGTAAACTCCGAATGATCCAGTGAGAGCCAGACATGTTGGCTGGTGTGCATGGGATTTGCAGACTTGTCGATGCGAGAGAAGATCTCATCAACAACATCTTTCTAAAGCTATATATCATCATCTAACATTTTTCCCTTCCTCTCCTGATGAGCCTCTCTTCGGTCTTTCTCATCTATTGCTTTTCCCCCC
>Ga0116228_10004631_pt1 | contig 12196 bp, 9 predicted proteins | sample S1TSphfallax_2_FD_89694 | JGI IMG/M metagenome (GOLD analysis project Ga0116228, IMG submission 89694) | Host-associated microbial communities from peat moss isolated from Minnesota, USA - S1T2_Fc - Sphagnum fallax MG | ecosystem: Host-associated > Plants > Peat moss > Unclassified | place: USA...
AACAATGTTATGGATTTATGAAAATATAGGTTAATTTAGGGCATTCAAAAGTTCATAGATAAAATTTGGCTATGATTTTTAAAGAAAATTTTCACATAAAATTTATTATTTCATTGTAACTCATAAGTCACTATAAATCATTTTGAATCAAATTTAAAATGAACCTTTCAATTTTCTATTATTCCAATCAATTGACTAGTTCATAATTTTGAATTTCAAACGTCCATTACTTCTAACATATGAACTTTCTATCAATAAACAACTACACAAATATCTTCATAATAAAGTTGTTAATTTATATTCAATTATCAATTAATAAATTTTTAAATATTTTATTCACCATATGCCTTTGATTGAAGGGTACCAAAAGTGAGCCATTGCATTTTGCATTCACCGAAAGAAGCTTGTTCACAAACTAAGGGAGCCTTTGGATACTCCAAAGGTACTAACCTTAAGGTCTTTTAAATACATGAACGAGGGTCGAATCAAAAGAGGTTAACTAATGTTGAAAATCTAGGAGTGGGGGAGAAAATGAAAAACTTAAAACTTTTATGCGAAATAATGAGTGAAAATCCCAAATGCCACATGCATATTCCCCAATCTAAAAAGAACATTTATGTGCTAAAACATCATCATCCAAAGCATCTTAGAGAAAAAACGAAGTGAAAAAAAAGGACACCAAAGGAACACCCAAAACCCTAATGTCGCCAATAGGTGGATAGAAACCTGATGGAGGCATGATCCTTAAAAGTAATCCTGAAAGAAACCGAATAGCACATTTACAGGGTTGAACTACAAGGCTTATTGAATTTAACTAAGAAGAAAAATGATGAAAAGTTTGAGAGACAATTGAAATAAGCCCAATGATGTGCATATCATCTCAAATGGAAGGAAACAAACAAGATGGGAAAAGGGTAACTGAATTACAAAGTGTGCAAAATGAACTAGTGCAAAAAGAGGACCACCCAAAAGATCCCCTTGACAAGTATTAATGGAGGACTGAATAATAAATAAATATCCTTATAATGAGTGGTGACTAAAAAAATGAGGGAATTGGGGGGCACAAAAGGAATGGATGGAAGGTATGAGCTAAAACAATTGCCCACTTGCAACAAATAGTTTTTAGAATATAACATTATAAGAAAATACTGTTGAAAGCATTTGTAATGTCTATTTGCAACGCCACCAGTTAAGGTAAACATTTAAAGTTGTTTGAATATCGTGCACCATTGCTTCATAGCCTCCCTTGAGTGCAACACCAAACTAATGGGGGATAAGTGAACAACAAATGCATGGTGAAACTGAAGGCAAAAGGTTCTACTCATTGCTCGATAAAAAACCTTATTTATTGTTATTGGTCATTGCCACTAAAAAGTTTGGTTAAAGCTAACAACTCAATAACACCAAGGGCCCTAACTATACTTTTGAAGTTATGCCTTGTAACATCATAAAAACACATTAAAAATTGTTATCTAAATCCTTGCATCAAATAAATCTCAAAGGTGATTGAATCCCATGAAGGTGCTTGAATATCATGCTTGAAAGCCCTCCAACTAAAAGGTTGTATAGATGAATGTTGATTTGATCATGTCTAAATTAAATTCCAAGTCTATTTTTAGTTGGAACTCCATTAAAAAATTTGAACATTGCAAGGACGAATTTGGAAGATGAAAAGTTCATACTCTTGACATGCACTAAAGGTGCAGTTGACCCAAAAACTCGAGATGCCTCAACTAGACTAATTGGGATCAAAACAAAAATAGTATTGACACAAGGAAAAAAGAAAGGGACCACCACCTAAGTTTGGTCTCCACCTCTTGCAGGCTATATGACAACTATCAAGCTAGAACCATCAAGTTTGGTCTCAACCTACTAAAGGCTAGTAGGTTGAAATATTAAGGATATTGAACCCAAGACGTCTTTGAGGTGTCCTCATTGATCAAAGAATTCATTCATCACCAGGCTACAACTTCATTTGTGTAAAGTATCATGTGATAGTTTTATTTAGAATTTGAATGTATCAAAGCTAAAGGCATTGCCACATATGTCATTTTAAAACAAAAATAATCATTGTTTAAAAATCACACATAAGGGTGTAACTAGTCATCAGGATGTAACCCAATGATAAAGATTAGGATCTCTCTTTATAAAATCTTGAGAAGTCCTTTGGAGAAGAGAAGTGTGTGAAAGTCGAATTGTTTGAAAACTAGCATTTATTTTTTTGGGATTACTCAAAACCAATAGGTTCTCTAAAACTGAACTAATAATAATAATAATCTTAAACAAGTAGGGTGATTCTTAAATTTTATTCTAGAAACTGGAATCACTGATTTTTTTTAAAAAGAGAGAAATTCCCAACACAAGAATGAATCAACAATGAAATGACAATTTTCTGACCAATTATTTGTATTTTTCAAAAAATTGATGACCTTAGTTATATATCAAAATTGGGTCTTTGAGTTGTTTTTGTGAATCATGATTATGAATTCTAGGAAGCGCCCTGATAACTGCTGGGGTCTGTTGTCTGTTGCTGGTTCTAGTTACCGCCCAACACTGGTTGTAAACCTGAACTGGACCAAATGAGGAGTCATAGAATGTGGCGTCCAACTTAAGATTTTTAAAATTACCTTTCAACTTCAGTTTTTAGAAATCATATCTGTCTATAAAATAATATAAACCAGGTCTGTGTGGTCTGGCAATTTAGCTCATTGAAAGCTTGTTGCCGATGGTGGACAATTTTGAAAGGGCAAAGACATCCATCAAAACAGAGACTGAAGGAGAGAACATTCATAACAGCTACCAGGGCATATACAAGCAATTTGTAGAAATTATGAAGGCATTGGGTGTTGTGGCTGTTGATACTGTGGGCAAGGAATTTGATCCCAAGGTAGATTAACTTGTTGACTCCCACACCTTTTCTGGAATTTGAGTCTCTTGTTGTAATTCTCTCTGATTTAGCTTCACACATTTTGAAATTTCAGTAGTTCTTTGTCAACTTACTGGGCACCTTAAGAATGTGTAGTAAGGAGGTAATGTTTACAGGTGTGGACATAGCAAAAGCACAATGTGCATCTATCTCCTCATCAATTGGCCCTGTTATTTTCTGATCTCATTGTGCTCTCTTGTTTTAGGGGATGAGCTTACAGTTGTGTGGTTGTTGTGGACTATGTGATTATGCACATGGACAAAATTGTGGGCTCATTGGACTGTTGGACTTGTCTGATTGACTGGAGCATTTGTTTCCTAGTAGAACACCAACATTCAGATGGTTGATGGTTCTGATGTTTTGTATGGTGTAGGTACACGAAGCAATCATGCAGGAGGAGTCAACAGTGTATCCAGAAGGTATAGTAATTGAAGAATTCCAGAGAGGGTTTAAAATAGGTGATAAACTGCTGAGGCCTGCTCTGGTCAAAGTCTCTGCAGGTCCAGGTCCAGTGTCAGCCTCCTTGGACCTACCCTTGGATGAAGCCCTTAGGTCTGACTAATGTTAGTTATTGAAGCACCGAGTAGTGTAGCAAGGTTAGTAGTATATGATGAACTGATGGGAAATGGACTGTGTTTGGGCTCAGATGTTCACCTGCCCATTTAGTTGCCAAGTATTACCGCATTTTTGCAACCTTGTCTCTATAAGGGGAGAAGAAGCAACAGGTTTTGACACAGAATGTGACAGAGCACTTCTTGTACAGAACTTTTAGTGTCCTACCTGATGGATGTGTGAAGCAGAATTTTTGAAGGTACTCCTCTTACAGTACTACCTTGTGCTGATGTTTGTTGCTCCTGTATTTTCTTTAGGGTTACAGCTTCCATTGTGGTTGTCCCACAAATTACTGAGAATACTTTAACATCAAAAGAAATGGGGTCTTGCATCCTCAATTTGAAAAATGTAAATTTTCAATCATTTGAAAGAAACTTCAAAAACTCTTCAAAATAGAAAAAATCTGTTTGTACTACAAAGGTATAAATTTTCACCATGCAACAGGAAGGTCATGAGTTCAAATCTTGAGTTTTTTGGCTTGGGACAGTGCAGATTTTCCACCCGCCAGTTTGTGGAATTCTTAAAAGTCAAAACTAATGAGTCCTAAACCCTAAACCGAAGTTCAGAATCAAAATTTGAAGTCAGAAGTTCAGAATGTACATCCAAGACTTATGATGGTTGCTAGCTGTAAAAGCACTCAGAGAAATTTCCTGGCATATTTGGAGTGCACTATATACACATTAATGATGCACCCTCAGAAACACGAGACCTCTTGCAGGTGAATGGTGGCTCTAGCTCCAACCTCCTACTTGAAGCTCATGATCAAAATCACCAAGTGCTTTAAAATGGGAAAGGCCCAGGAGTATAGGACATTCTCGAAACATGGGGCTAGACTCAATAGTCCTGAACCCATTATTTGGGAAATGCAACCACCCTTGGGCCTCGCTCTACACTTACTTGCCATAGCCACCACCTGAACCACCTTCCCATCTGTTGTTGCGGAAAGCACAGCAACCAACAGAGTAGGCAATGATAAGAAACACAAGCACAATTATGTTTACAATTGCCACCTTTCGCCAGTCCTGTTTTATGTTCTGCAGGATTCCAGCTTTGCATGAATTGCAGTTGTAGCAAAGGTTGGCATTGCTCCAAACCCCACAGTCAGGGTCTTCTGCAGATGGTGGTGGAGTTCCTTGCCAGATTGTTGCATTCACAAATATGAAATTACAACTGGAAGGTGGCTTGCAACATCCTGACTGCAATCAAACAAAAACAATATTGTGTCAGCTTTCTGATGTGCACCTGAAAAAGAGGGGAGGTGATAAAATAAGACAAAGAAAATAAGGAGAAGAAGGGCATGGTCTAGTTCAAAATCTCAATGATCTCAAGCTAAACTCAAAGTCATCCCTAGCTACCAAATAACATATAAAATATTTTAAGTGGTAATAGTTGAGGGGTCCAAAAGTGGTGGAAGCTGAGGTGTAGCCAGCCCCACCACTACTGCTCAACATGGAGTTGTAGAGGTTTGCATCTTTTGAATTGTAATTGAAATCCATTGTCAGAGGAAAGCACAGTTAGGACTGAGAGGAGGGAACCTTCCAGGCCTTTCATACCTGCACATATTGTTGCAAAAAACCAGGAAGAAATTGTCTGCAAGACTAGCAGACATGACTGCATCGATAGCACACCACAGTGGTCTCCAGGATGGAGGCACAGTTGTATAAGTTTAGAAAGGAGTGTTGGCCAGCCAGTTTTGGCAACTAACACTCTATGCTCAGATGAATATGTGAGCTGCTTCAATGCCATGTCGAGGAGGTTTTGGGTATTGTCCAAGGATCTGCTGATGTAAGCAGTTTGACAATGGCATTTTTTACCACCTTATACGAGGTTTGTATCCGTGCAAGAGTTAGCAGTGCGAGCGATGGCCCTCAGAAATCGGAACTACCTAGCAAAACAAAAAGGAACGAAACAAAGAGTAGTAAAAGGGAAAGAAAATATATATACCTCAATGGGTGAGAGAGAAGCAGCGTTGAACTTGGTTAAGGTCGGGTACTCGTTATCCAAGTTGTTGCAAACCTTAGCATCGCTGAGACAGCTCTTGATCTTGTCTCTATAGGATGGGTTGTCCACCTTCCTTTGAAGCCAGGTGGAATAGTCCCCGAGGTGGTACTCCTTGTACCCTTTCCCGGACAAGGCGTGTCCCGCGCCGGCGTTGGTCACGGCGAATGCGAAAATTGTAAAAACGAAGAGGAGAAGAATAAGCAGAAGCATCACGAAAAGGTACACCCACAAGAGACACGAAACTCTGCACCATGCACCCACCATGCCAGCAAACGACACCAGCAGGATGAAGACCCCAATAATTATGACCGGCCATTGCAGGAAACGAATGCAAACCGTATTGTGCTGCTTTGCCAGCCAGATGCCAACTCCGATGATAGGGAGTGACAACACAAACGTAACGAAGTTCAAAAACCCCGTCAGGAAATTGCTACAACCCATTAATGCAGCTGAAGAAGCTCAATAGCCAATCTCTTATTCTCTTCCTTCTTTTACAAATCCAAACCCAAAAAAGAAAAACTACAAATCCTGCTGCCTTCACACTTCTTCAACTGTCTTCTCTCCCTTTGCTATATATTCTCTGTTCTTTTTCCCCTCCTCTTCCACCTCTCAATGCTCTTGCAGAACTCCAGCATGTGCTTGACTTTTTCCACGCTCATGAGTCGGTATACCTAGTATCTACCTTCAAACACTGCTCAAGATTCCAAGTTCTTGTAACTCCCATGCAGCAGCATTGATCAGAAGCTTGATGATTGTACTAGAGCTGCTGCAAGTTGCAACCAGCTCACTGTGAAAGCTGATGAGTGGTCACGTGACCTAACTGACGCCCGATGCATTCAAGGGCAGACATGCAAATCTCATTTCATTGGAATTTAAAAGGCTGACCGTCACGATTTCAACCTACAGTGCATACATAAGGGCCAAATATGGTGTAGGGCAAATCCAGAGGCCATGGGCTTTACCCGATTAAGGGCCAAGTGCACGCCTGATTCCACTATAACTTGGGGTTAAGAGCTTTACCAAGCATAAAGACCAGGCTCGGATTTTTGTTTGTTTATTTCTCATGTTACCTGCTGGGTAGGTATATGGAAGGGACCTGCTGTGTATCATGAGAAAATACCACATGGGCATTTCATTTTCTGAAATGCTTCTCAAGTTTTTGCACTTTGCAATGTGCTCTCTAAATACACTAGAAAAATCTGAGGAGGTGTTGACAAACAAGGCAATGGTCTGAAATTTTGCATGGGCAAAAGTGCCCAGTCAGGATGTCATGGTGCCAACTGTTTTGTAAAAGACCTGCCAAAAAATTCTACCATACCATACCTCAAGAGCAAGTTCGACATATCATGCCTTCAAATATAATAAAGATGTGCCAAATAACTTTGGCATGTCATCTAGATTTTTTTAGGGTTTGGGTTGCACCCATAACTTCTTTTCTTTTCACCTTCTTTTTTCTTTTTTCCTCTTTTCTGGAAGCACAACAGCAGACCAGACCTGACTAGCTCTCCGCCCCACCAAGGCAACTTGATTTTTTTTCTAATTTCTCATGGTTAGGAGCTAGCTTGGGCTCACTGTGCACAGGACCACGTACTTGCCAAAATGCTTTTAGGGTTCCTCTTATTTCAGGGCTATCCCTTTTTTTTCCTCAGGCAAGATATTAATTAGTGCCCTTGTTCCAGAGTTGAAAAAGCTTTTCTTGCTATTGTCTAGGAATTTACCTCTCCTTGTCTACAAAAGCTTGAATAGTTGTCATCATACTTCGACTTTGCTGGAACTCCCTTGCCACTAGCCATGAAGAAGCATGTGACCCAATGAATGTCCAGAACAGTGAAACTGCACCAATGAACGCACCATCCATGGATGCATGTTGTAACTTGTGACTCCGTTGTGGATGAACTTCAACTTAGTTAATATCTGGTCTCACCTTGATAGCACAAATTTTTTGCAAAACTTTCTTTTATAAATATGACTATAATGAGGGAATTCTAATGCAAATATTAGGGTTTTGTAAATTGTAGTTCCCTTTGGCAATGTTAGTGTTGCTTTGTGTTCCAACTATGCAAACTAACAACAATGATTCAATTGAAGAGAGGCAAAAAAAAACTTTCTAGTGCATATGAACAAAAGATATGCGAACTTACCAGGAAAGCAAAAAATCTTAATTGAAAAAATATAGTTACCGAGATATACAAGTAAATAGTTAAAGAGCTCAAACTCAATGTAAATTGTAATATTAAAATAGGTAGAAATCACAACCTTTTTCAAGTTTAATAATGAATAATAAAACTTAGAATAATTCATGCAGAAAATTTAAACAATCAATACCTTTAGTCTAGCATAAAAAAGCTGTTTTGTAAAGTATGTTGCCCATAGTCACAATCTTGTAAGGATTTATATGAAATGTGACTATAGACATTTAAATCACATTTCGTTAGTGTACCAAGAAAAAAATGGTCACCAAGGGTGTGATTATAAAAAGGGTTTCCTGTAACTGAGTTAACCATCCTAGCTAGGGAACGGAAACACAACAGAAAATTGTTCCTTTTACTATGGACCATCCATCTTTCATGATGCAGTGGTGGGGTGCTGGTTCAGTCTGGCCATGTCCCTCTAGAGGAGAGGCATATAATAGTGAACAAAGTGTAGGGAAAAGCTGTCAACCATGGGCTCTATTGAAATCAGGCCCACTCTTGGCTCCTTTATTGCAATGAGGGCCCACGCAAGGTAGAGCCAAGAATGAACCTGATTTTGGTAAAGCTCACAGCTAAGGGCAAAGCATAAAGACTTTGTTTTCAAAAATTAATAAAAAAAATGGTGATACAGAGGAGATGTTCAGTGAGTATCATGAGGAAGAATAGAAAAAATGGGTGTGCTTCAAAAAATAAAACACCAATTGCTAGCCAAAACAAGCAGTTCGTTTTTCAAAACACTCTACAAACAATAAAGAAATCCGTAAAGTCATCTGGGCCTTTCTTTCATCCCCTAACCTCTCTCTAAACCTTTATGCACTGTTTTTGTAAAATAATGAAAATTTCTTAAGTTAAGTCATCAAATGTTAAAACTCGGGATTAAATGCATATGGTTTGATAGTAATTATAATTATAATACATACCAGAGAGGGAAAATATAGCAGCAGTAGTGCAGGCGCTCAGGAAAAAAGAAAGATAGTGAACAAAACTAATTTTTGCACCAAAATCAGTGCAAAATTCGGTTTCACCCCCGCTAATTTCATTTGTAAGAAATTCAGCCACTGTTATTGATTTTGTGCCCTATCAGGATCAAACTGGCCAAACTCACCCTGTAATTGTGAGACTTTTACAAATAAATTTAATGAAAGAAAAAGTATGAGATCTGAGTTTTTCTGTTTGAAAGGTTTGAGGATGGATGTAAGATTGGGAAAATAATTAAATTTTAACTAGTCAAAGCAATTGCTACCATGTCCAGCATGTCCAGCATATTTAGTCAAATGTGTTCCTGCATGTCCAAAATCACGCAAGGCACAACATGATAAGCCTAGTGAAGTTTAATAGAGTGTAATTTGCTGCAAAAAAGCACAAAACAACTAGCTTAACTACTAACTCTGTCCCATATCTTTTGCCCTAGGTTTTACTCTTGTAACCTATATAATCAACCCAAAGGAATAGATCAAAACATATCTATTTTAGGACTGTCCAAAGCTGGAATTTTTATTGTTTTTTTTATGTGTCAATTAAAGATGCCCATCACAAAAAAGCAAAATTGAACCTGCAGGTTAGTGCAACTAATTAGTTTGAATCAATATACACTACCATGGTCAGAATATAATGGGCACGCAGGTGAAAATTTGACCAAGGTGGTAATCATTACCTGGGTAGATAGCCCACATGGCTGGTGTGTTTTTTTCTTAACCCATCCTAGATATCCCATGGCTAAAGAAATTATTAGAAATTACAATCCAGGTCAGAGTTTTAATTAGGGAGAATCATAACATGCTTACACCACTCTTAGTAGCATGTTCTAAACATGGTAAAAACCTTCAACAATTTTTCTAGTGTATGTGGAGTGTAATATGTCATGCGCAAGAGGCAGGTGCAAGAGCATTTTTTTGATGTCATTTTTTTCATTTTCTCTCATGATACCCAGTGGGTACCATAGGAGTGGGTATCAAGAGGGAAAAATAAATAAATAAATAAATAATTTCATCAATTTCTATGCTCAGTAACATCAGAGGAGAGGTGCAGCCTTGTTCCCAAAGTAAGTGCCCCTCAACTTTGCTTTGAGTGGGCACTTACTTTAGGAGCCCCCCACCCCTACTTGAAATGAATTGCAAAAGAAGGATTTGTCTGTGCAATAGCTCTTTGTCTATCGTTCTTGACTTAGCCTTTGAGTGGAAATTGCATCTTGAGCCAACTCCAAAATGTTTGTTTGTTTCAGTAGAGCAAACTATATTGTCCTACTACACAATTAGTTAGGTCTAGTGCATACATAGTAGGCTGTATTAGGGCTGCACAACGATATCACTCAAATACTAACTACATTTACCAACAAGTACCACTGTACAAGTAAAGCACTTGGAGTAATTTCCTAGTGTATTTATAGGGCACCTTGCATCCATGGATACTCCTTTTAAGAAAGAGGAGGGATCTTATGCCTACTCCTAAGAGTGGGAGGGATGTTATGGGATAGGTAGGCATAATATTCTTAATGCTGATAAATGTAAGATCCCTCTCACTCCTACTCCTAGGCCTCTACTTATAATTAGAGTGGCCATAAAAAGGAAAAACCCTCCCCTCCTACACGGCCCGTATCTATCATCTTTCTAGGCCTATATGGCTAGAGTAGGCAGAAAAAGTAAGAACCCTCCCAGCCTATGGCTATATCTATAATCCTCCTACCATCACATTGATGGAGACAAGGTTGGGTTTGACATTCCTACACATAACCCAAAAATAAACAAGGTGTGTGTCACATGATGGCCCTGCCATGAGAATTTTATTTATTTTCAGCACTTGTTTTATGAAAGGCACATATTTATTTATTTTAAATCAAATTTCAAAAAAATCTTTATGTTCATGGACAAAAATAGCAAGCTTTAATTTTTTATTTTAAATTCTTGTAAGTCATGGTCAACTAATGAGAAGACAACCTACAAAGTAGGGGACAAAGACCATTTGAAGCTACTGTACTTTATAATGAACCTCAAAATCAAATCCTTGCTTACAAGGCAAGGCCAATAAAAACAAGCAACTCAACCACGAGAGGCTCTGTTCTAAAATATGTTTTATATGAAATCTTAGCAAAACATGTAATGTAAATTTTTTCTTTATTATGAACTCAAGTTAAATGGGTTAAAATTGTGTTGGCTTTAGGAAGAAGAGTTATTTTTTTCTTTTTTTAGGTGTACAATCTCTTAAAGAGGCTTTGAGTTGTAACTAGGCACAACATAAAACCAAATACCTAGCTTGTTTGAGGATTTGGCAACTTTGAAATATTGTAGGGGCAAAAAAAAATTAATATGTATCACCCAAGACAAAAAAAGGCATAGTTCTTGTTGTAGTCTTTTTTTTTTAATATTTTAATCCCCATCAAATTCAATGAATCAAAAAGTGTCAAATATTTCATAATTATCATATTTTAGATCACTACAATTTTAGATTTTATCATAATTATCTATAAATGTGTCTTTACATGGTAAAAATGGATTACATTAGAATACAAAAAAAGGTGACATTGTGATAGAAATTTAGTACACTTTCAAAAAAAATTAGACTCGTAGTGCATTTCTTTCTTACATTTGGGTTTGTACTTTTGAATCAATGGTGATTGACACGATTTTGTTGTCACATCAGAAGGGTCTATTCATAAAATAAATATTTAGATTTTTATTCACATCTTGTGGCTACCAAATGAAAAAGTTTTTCTCATGTGGTCTTTGAAACATAAACAAAGATTAAAAAAAACTTAGGCTATGAAGTGTCCCTTGCATTTAATGATGATCAATATGTGCTTTGTGCAACACATGGTGAAACATCTAGTGGTAATAGATGATGAAACCATTTGGGGATCAACAAATGAAAATTCAACAAGTATGCAAAGATGTAATCACATAAATATTTAGAGAAATGGAGACATTAATGGTTTCTTGTTACACATTGGAAATGTGTTTAATAGTATTTTGAATGCAATATGAATTGGCTTATGAACATTTGACCAATATTCTTTTGTTACATTACATTTGCATTCATTTTGAATGACATTTGCCCATATATGGTATACTTGAGATCTAGCTTTTGTGGTGCTTTCATTTTATTGTGATTTTAATTTGAATTTTTTCATGAAATTAACCACTTTTTTGCATGATTATTTTCTTAAAGTCATGTCAACATTAAAATATCCCAAACCAATGATTGGAGAATGTTCTAGTGAAGTTTGAATCATATTTTGGAAATTTTTCAAAAATGTAAACCCCAAACATGAATGAATTATATATACACACATACAATATGTTTTGTTTTTTGTGTATTAGTATTAAAAGTTGTTACTATGTATCATTAACCCATGACCATGAATACATAAATACTTTGGTTAAGAACATATGAATACTTTGATGAATTCACAAATTTGTGCACATCAATTGATGTGTGGTGTATTTTTGTTTCTATAAAACATAAGATGTGA
>Ga0116228_10004632_pt1 | contig 12195 bp, 6 predicted proteins | sample S1TSphfallax_2_FD_89694 | JGI IMG/M metagenome (GOLD analysis project Ga0116228, IMG submission 89694) | Host-associated microbial communities from peat moss isolated from Minnesota, USA - S1T2_Fc - Sphagnum fallax MG | ecosystem: Host-associated > Plants > Peat moss > Unclassified | place: USA...
CCGGACGACCGTTGTTGTCCGCATCCAGATGCTTCCCCCGATCGTGAATGAAGCCGAAGTCCACCACCCGCTCGATCTTCCGCCCGATACCATCTCCACCTCATGCGGCTGCAACTCAGCCCTCTTCAGCATGAAACCAAAACACAAAAGGCCCCCCGAGAACCACACCCTTTCTTGATTCTTTGTCCGCAGTCTGAAAGGCGTGGCTCTTCCTTCGAGGAAAAGCCACGCCTGGATTTCTCCCCGCCCATTTGCATGGAGCGGGGAAGATGAGAGTTTAGTTAGAAGCTGAGCTTGGCTGCAAATTCAACTGTGCGTGGCTCGTAGTTTGGAGTGCTCGAAACGGACGTAATTTGCCCTACGTTCGAAGGATTGCTGATCGCCGAATTCGGCGGTGCAAAGTTTGGATGGTTGAAGACGTTGAAGGAGTCGGCGCGGAGTTGTACGTTGTACTTCTCGTTGAATCGGACGTTCTTCTGCAGACTCATATCCCAGTCCTGGAAGGCTGGTCCGCGCAACGTGTCGTAGCCGGAGTTTCCGTACGTGGCGTAGGTTGTGGGACTGCTGGAGTTATAGACGGTGGTGCTGGTGCAGGAGCCCGAAGTATCCGAGTTATAGCAGCCTGGTGCGGCGAAAGCGGCTGGGTTAAACCACTCCGCGCGCGTCTTGCTCGAGGGATAGACGGGCACCCCGGGGACCAGGTTGGCGCGGCCGCTGACCAGGCCTGTAGGCTTGCCGGGCGCGGTGTAGGTGACGGAGAAGGGTTGGCCGGTCTGAATGTTGGTAATGCCGGAGATCTGCCAGCCGCTGATGATCTTATCTGCGAAATTATTGGCCGAGCCGAAGAGCAGCTTCCCGTGACCGAAGGGGAGAAGATACGAGTAATTCGCAGTGAGCACCTGCGGCGTAACCCCCGAGGTCGTTCCATTGGAGACGTTCGGAGTTGCGCCTGAAGGATTCTCGATATTTTCCGTTCCCAGCACGCGGGTCCAGGAGTACTCGGCGCCGATGGTGAAGCCGTTCTGGTACTGCTTGTGCACGCCGACCTGCAGCGCATTTTCTGTCGAGTGGAAGAGCGGGTCCATCGTGACGGTAATCGAGCTGAAGGGCTGGACCAGGTTTGTCGTCTGGGTCGAGACGCCGACGACGGGCGGGTTCGCAAGGTTGATGTTCGGGGTCGTTGTGCCGGGGCCGCCGGAGTTGTTCTGCTTGAGGTTATGCTGGCCCACATACCCTATGCGAATATCGAGACCCTTGGCGAACTGGTGCTCGACGGTGAGGTTGTATTCCTCGGTATATGGGTTGACGGTGTGGGCCTGCGCGGAGACAGAGGGGTGGGCGGAGAATGCCCCGGTACCCGCGAAAGGATTCTCCATGGTAAACGCAGGTGTCGTACCGGACGAGTTGGTGTAGGTCTGAGTCGCGGCGAAGGGCAGTGTGCCGAAAGGCGTGGAGCCGATGTAGGAGGCGGGAATCATGTTGTAGTAAATGCCGAAGGCGCCGCGAACCACAGTGTTCGTGATGGGCTCATAGGCGAAGCCGAGGCGTGGCGCGAAGTTGTTCTTATCCTGCCCGAGATAGCTGAATACGCTGTTCGGCAGCCCGACTGAGGAAGAAAGCGCGATCGGAATCGACGTCAGGAAGCTGGGAATCGCGGCCGCTGGGTACTGATGGCCGAAGACCACGACCTCCTGCAACGAGGGCACATAGAGCGAGTTATTGCCGTAGGGATTGTTCTCAAACCATTGCAGGTCGTAACGCAGGCCGGCATTGATGGTGAGGTGGTTGAGCGGCTTCCAGTCATCCTCGATGTAGAGCCCGTACTGGCTGGACTCATTGCGGGTGATGTAGTTGTTGGGATCGTCGCCGGTGGTCGAGATGGGGTCGCCGAGGATGAAGTCGGCCAGGGCATTGCCGGTGTAATGACCGTTAAAGGAGTAGGCCCCGCGCGCCGAGCCGTAGGCCGAGTCGTTCCAGTGGTCGTTATAAAGGTAGGAGAAGCCGGCCTTGACGGTGTGCTTGGCGAAGACCTTGGTCAGCGAGGTGTTAACTTGCGCATCCTGCTCGAGGTCCTTCGAGCCGGACTCGCCGACCGTGGTGATGTTGGTGATCGTGATCTGCGGCGCGCCTTCAATGAGCTCCGGTCCAAGCCCCGGAATGATCGACGAGAAATCAGTCTTGTAGTTCTGCGGGGTGCGATAGATGGGCAGGTGAAAGTAGGATCCGGCTACGTCGAGCAAAAGGGTGGGCGAGAAGGTGTGCGTCCAGCCGAGGATGAAGTTGGTGTTGTGTTCGCCGTCCTGCGCGTTACCGCCCTGCAGGCTGTCGGTGCCATTGGTTGGGCTGGGACCGTAGAAGGCGCGCAGGTAGGTAAAGCGTAGCTGGTTGTTCTCGTTGATCTTGTGGTCGAGCCGCAGCGAGAAGCGCGTCGCCTCGCTGGTCTCCTGGACCTCTTCCTGCGTGTTGGTGCCGCAGCCGGACTTGGTCGGCTTGGGATAGAGGATGGTGAGCAGTTGCTGGTCGACCGGGTCGAGGCTGGTGGAGGGAATAATGTTGCCGGGGAACGGCTGGCCGGTCGCCGGGTTGATGATCTGCGTTCCGCCAGGGGTAGTCGCGCAGTCGCCGCCGGCAAGTAATTCGCTGAAGTCGCCCTGCCGCTCCTGCAGCGTCGGCTGCTGGGTCGAGTCGCTATAGGACTGGGTGAGGTGGAAGCCCTCAAACGCGAAGAAGAAGAAGCTCTTGTCGCGGCCGTTATAGAGCTTGGGCAGCACGATCGGGCCGGAGAGGTTGCCGCCGTACTCATTGCGCTGGTAGGGCGGCCGCGCCGTGCCACCGGCAAAAAAGCTCTTGGCGCCCAGACCCTTGGAGCGGTTGTACTCGAGCCCCTCGCCGTGGACCTGGTTGGCGCCGCTTGCGCTGACCACGATGATCTGCGCAGGCTGGTTGAACTCGGCCGGAGCCGCGTTGGTCAGCACCTTGAACTGAGAGATCGCATCGAGCGACGGCACTTCGCCCTCGCCTCGCTGCAGCGTCACTTCCTGGTTGGTGACGCCGTCGAGGGTCGAGCCGAGGCCGCCGTAGGCGTTGCGGCCGCCGGTGCCGATCGCGGCTGTCACGCCGCGGGTCGCCAGCTGGTCCTGCGCGCCTGCGCCCTGCACACCCGGTGCGAGCGCGATCAGGCCCATCAGGCCAAGACGGCCGTTGAGCGGCGTGTTCTGGATCGCCTGACTGTCGATGACCTCGCCAATCGAGGAGTCCTCAGCCTGGATCACCGGGCTGGTCGCGGTCACATCAACGGTCTGGGCGGCGCTGCCGACGGTCAGCTGCGCGTCGATCTTCTCTACCTGGTCGATCGAGAGCGTGATGTTGTTCTGCTGGTAGCTGCCGAATCCACCCTTGTCGACCTTGACGCTGTACTGGCCGGGCGGCAGCTGGGGCACGGTGTAGGTGCCGGCGTCCGAGGTCTGGATCGTGTGCACGGAGTTGGTGGCAAGCTCGGTGATTGTAACGGTCGCTCCGGGGATGGCGGCGCCGGTCGGGTCAGTGACGGTGCCGGTGATGGAGCCGGTAATGCCTTGTCCAAAACAGCGCGGGGACCCGCAGAGGACCAGAATCAGGAGCAGGAGGACCGCCGGGAGCCCGCTGCGGCCGATCAATAGCCGGGCGTACCTGGTGGAGGGACTGAGTTGGGAGTTGCCGCCGTGCTGCGGCGTACTAGTGGGTGCTTGCATTGAACGCTCTCCTCTTATTGCTTTGCGTATAGACCTGAGAAATTACGTCAAATTCTGCGTGCCGGATCGTCCGTGCCGATCGGACTTGCGCGCCTGCTGTGGACCGACGGAGCATGAATGGATGAGGTGTCGACCAGCGGCCATATCGTGAATAGTCGGTATAACGATCGACTAGTGAATTTACAGTGAGACCGGAGGTTAGGACCCTCACCGGACGCTCGCTGAAGCAGTTTCACAGTCAATCTGAAAAGGGTTTTCAAGGACCTGCTGCAAGCTGGGCCGGCTGGCGGGACATCTCGAAGACCAGCTCACCTCCTCCCATCACCTCCGTGTGGAGCAGATACGGCCGGTCGAGCACGGAACCGTTGAGCCGCATGGAGCGGATATAGAACCGGCCGCTCTCCGCGCCCTTGGCCAGAATATGCAGCTTGCGGCCGTTTGGTATCGAGATCGTCACGTCGTCGAAGCGTGGGGTGCCGATCGCGTACTGAGGCACGCCGGGCGTGACGGGGTAGAAGCCCAGCGCACTCATCACGTACCAGGCCGACATCTGGCCGCCGTCGTCGTTGCCGGGCAGGCCGTCGGGGCGGTCGGCGTACTGCGTGTCGAGGATAGCCCGGACATGCTGCTGGGTCTTGGCGGCGGCGCCAACCTGGTCATAGAGGTAGGCAATGTGGTGGCTGGGCTCATTGCCCTGCTCGTAGTAGCCCTTGGCGAAGAGCGTATCCAGCTTGGCAATGAAGGCCGAGCGGCCGCCCAGCGCGTCGACCAGCCCGGGGATATCCTGCGGAACAAAAAAAGTGTACTGAAATGGCAAGCCCTCGGTGATCCAGGAGGCGTGCTCGCCGGGGTTGAAGGGCGTAACCCACGAGCCGTCGGCGTGGCGGCCGCGCGCGAACCCGGCTGCCGGGTCGATGACGTTCTGCCAGTTGCGGGCCTGTTTGGCGAAGCGGGCGGCATCGTCCGGGTGGCCGAGCGCGGCGGCCATGCTGCTCACGAGCCAGTCGTCGTAGGCATACTCCAGGGTGCGGCTGACCTGCTCGTCCTTGTGGAAAGCGAAGGGCACGTGGTCCTCGAGCGGGATGTAGCCGTACTTGAGGTAGGAGTCGAGGGCGCGGCGGCCCCGGCCGTCTTCGTACTCGGGCGGTGGCGGGGTCTCCGAGGCGTTGCGGCGCATGAGCTGGTATGCCTGGGCTACGTCGAAGTTGCGCACGCCCTTAGAGTAGGCGTCCGCGATTGCGGCGTCCGCATGGTCGCCGACCATCTCGGAGGTATAGCTGTTCCACGCCGGAAAGATAGGCAGCACGCCGCCTTCTGCGCCCTTGGCGACGAGCGACGCGATCATGTCGCCTTCGCGCGCGGGGTCGAGGATCGTGAGCATGGGGTGGAGCGCGCGAAAGGTGTCCCAGAGGGAGAAGTCGTCGTAGTAGGTAAAGCCGTGGGCCTGCGCGGTCTGGTACTGGCTGGCAAAGCGGGGGTAGGTCCCGTCCTGGTCGCTGTAGGTGCGTGGCAGCAGCAGTGCGTGGTACATAGCGGTGTAGAAGATGCGGCGCTCGGGTGCATGGCCGGCGATTGCGACCGAGCCGAGGATCTGCTCCCAGGCGGCCTTCGCGGCGGCCTCGGTCTGGTCGAAGTTCCACTCAGGAATCTCGGCGTGGAGGTTGCGACGGGCCTCGTCCACGCTGGTAAAGGAGGTCCCGATGCGGACCTGGAGCTGCTCGCCCGGGTGCAGGTCGAAGGAGAGCCACGCGCCGCGAGCCGGGTTTGACGTTGCGCGGCCGGTGACCGTATCCCAGTAGCCGGGGGTGTGGATGGGATGGTCGAACTCCAGGACGAAGTAGCCGCTGAAGCCGGCCGGCTTGCCCTCGCCGGCGTAGAGGCGGTAGGCGGGGTTCTCGCCTGAGACCTCGTTGGTGGCCCGGTCGATGTGCAGGCAGCCGGTGCTGACTTCAGGTCGGTTGTTGGTCTGGATGACGAGCCATGCCGGGCCGGCTCGGTTGTAGCGGAAGCGCATGAAGCCGCTGCGCACAGTGCCCGTCACGTCGGCGTGGATGCCGTAGCTCTCCAGGTCGACCGAGTAGCCATAGGGGTGGGCCTGCTCGGCTGCATGGTTGAAGCCGGAGGCGCGCGCCTGGGCGGCCAGCTTGAGCGGCCCGGAGACAGGCATGACAGTGAGGCTGCCATAGTCCTGGGTGCAGGAGCCGCTCATGAAATGGCTGCCGCGGAAGCCCTGGAGGCGGGTGTCGCCGGCGTAGTAGGGCGCGATGCACTTGGTTTCGCCATCGCGGGTCTGGGGGGTCCAGTCGGTCATGGCGAAGGGGACGCCGGCGGCAGGAAAGGTCTGCCCATCGGCGGCTGTGCCTACCAGCGGGTTGACCAGATCGGAGGCGACCTGGGCCAGGCCGGGGCCGCCGAGCCCGGTAAAGAGCAGTTCCGCGGCGAGCAGCGCGGCGGTGAGCAGTGGTACGAGCACGAGATAGAGCCGCATGGCCGCAGATCGTCGCTTGCGGGGGGCACGGCAAGCAAGTGATTTCGCGGTGAGAAAGAGCGGTTCTAACAGTGAGAAGGTGCGCCGGGCGGGGTTAAAATCGGGGTTGGGAATGCGGCAGACTCCGCCGGGTGCAACCGATGGACCAGAGGGGACGCGCCGCCGATATGAAGCCGCGATGAAACTGCCTAGATGGCTCCAGGATTGATCCCGGCCGACGAGAGACCCGTCACGCCGGCGGAGTGCGAGGCGCTCGTGGAGCGGCTTGCGGCGAGCGTGGAGCTGCGGCGGGCGGCGCGGCTGCGGGCGTTCCTGCTCTATGTCAGCGACCGCACGCTGCATCACGCCTGCACAGGGCTGCATGAGCAGGAGATCGGCTCGGCGGTCTTCGGCCGGCCGGCCGGCTACGATACCGGGATCGACAATATCGTCCGGGTCAATGCGACCGAGCTGCGCAAGCGCCTGGAGCATTACTTTGCCGAGGAGGGCGCCGGGGAGACGCTGGTGCTCGAAATACAGCGCGGGAGCTATGTGCCTGTCTTCAGCCGGCGTTTGATAGCCTCGCCGGAGCCGGCGGTCGGGCCTGCGAAGAACGGGCTCGGCGCGGCCGGGCTCGCGAGGGATTCCGCAGCCCGGGAGCCTGCAGCGCAGGAGCCTGCGGCTGCGACGCCGGCCGGCGTCCTCACGGGAAGCACTGCGGTCAGCACCAGAAACGGCCCGGGGGACAGCGCGGGGGACAGCCCGGTTGCTGTGGTGCCGGCACGCCGGCTACATACGCAGCGCTGGTGGCAGGCTGCAGCCGCGCTGCTGCTCGTGGCCACGCTCGCCCTGGCCTGGCAAAACCGCGAGCTTACGCTAGAGGCGCATCCCTGGCGCCGCAGTCCGGCGGTGCGCGCGCTGTGGGGCAACTTCTTCGACTCCGGCCAGGAGACTGACCTGCTGCTCGCCGATACCTCCTTCGCGCTGGCCGAAGACATGATGCAGCGCACCATCTCGATCACTGACTACCTGAACTACAGCTACAAGCGGTTTGCCGAGGCGCAGAACCTCTCCGAGGCTCAGCGGCACGACCTGCGGTTGGTGCTTGAGCGCAACAATGGCAGCATCGCCGACTTTCGCGTGGGCCAGCAGATTCTTGCGCTCGACCCGGGCCGCCTAACGCTGACCTTTGCCCGGGAGTTCACCCCGGATGCGGCCAAGCATCACAGCCTGGTGCTGATCGGGGCGCGCCAGTCAAACCCCTGGGTGGGCTTGTTCGCGGGCAAGCTCAACTTTGATATTGAGTATGACCCGGCGGTGGAGCGGCCTTACGTGGTTAACCACGCTCCGGAGAAAGGCGAGTCGCCGACGTATCCGGCCGCTGCCAGCCACGATCCGCCGGGCACCAGCTACGCCGTGATCGCGTATCTGCCTGACCTGAGCGGCAAGGGGCGCGCTCTGCTAATCGAGGGCTGCGACTCGCAGGCAACGGGCGCGGCCGGCGATTTTGTCACCAACGAGGATTCGCTCGCTCTGCTGGAGCAGAAATTTCCGTCGCCGGGGCTGCCCTTCTTCGAGGTACTGCTGCGGACTTCTCAGTTAAGCGGCACCCCGCTGCGGGGCGAAGTGATCGCGTTCCGTATCCACCCCGGCAATGCGGCCGGTAAGCCGTAGGGCGTTTTCACAAGCATGAGGGGAAATATTGGCGAATCGCTACTACGACGGACCGAAGACAGACCATTTCGATGGAGCGCGGTTCTTTCATCCCGGTCTGCTTTCCTCCGATAAGAGCCTCCTCGATGTGCTGAAGTGGAAGATTACGGCTACCAGAAGTCCCTGGCCAGAGGCAATTCCAGCCCGCGCCGGATTGCATCCCGAGAAGCGTGTCGAGGGGCTCAGAGTTATAGCTATAGGGCACTCATCGCTGCTCCTCCAGGTTGCCGGCGCGAATATTCTGATCGATCCGGTGTGGTCCGATCGAGTGAGTCCCTTTCGCTGGCTAGGCCCGCGTCGAAAGAATGCACCTGCGATCCCCTTCGAGAATCTCCCCCACATCGACTGCATTCTTCTTACTCACAATCATTACGATCACATGGATGTTGCCACGCTCAAGCGGCTCTGGGAAGTTCATCATCCGCGCATCTTCGCTCCGCTTGGCAACGATGCGGTGATCCAAGCTTCTGCGCCTTCCGTCGAGGTAAAGACGGGCGACTGGTGGGATAGTTTGGCCCTATCGAACGCCTTACGTGCCACCCTCGTGCCTGCTTATCACTGGTCATCGCGCAACATTCGCGACCGGCGCATGGCCTTGTGGGGAGGCTTTATTCTTGAATCGTCGGCAGGCGTTATTTATTGCGCGGGCGACACTGCGCTTCGGGACGCCGCTATCTTTCATCAGATTCGCGAGCGCTTTGGACCGGCGCATCTGGCTATCGTGCCGATCGGCGCCTATGCGCCGCGCTGGTTTATGCACACACAGCATGTCGACCCAGAGGAGGCAATGCAGATTGCGCAGATTTGCGGCGCGGAGCACGTGCTCGGCGTGCACTGGGGCACCTTTCAACTCACCGATGAACCCTATGACGAACCGGAGACGCGTTTTCTGGCTGCGGCTCTTTCTCAGCTTGGTACAAACTCGAATGTACTTGCCTTGCATCCCGGCGATGTCTGGCCGCCACAGGGTAAGGGGCTCTAAGCCGGGAATACAAGGCAGCGATCCATAACTTGAGCTAGGATATTTCGAGTCCGCCGGTCGCGCCGTAGACTTCGCCTGTTACGTAACTTGACTCCTGCGAGGCGAGCAGCACATATAACGGGGCTAACTCAACGGGCTGGCCGGGGCGCTTCATCGGCGTCTCGGAGCCGAAGGCGGGAATCTTCTTGTCAGGTTGGCCGCCGCTAGTCTGGAGCGGGGTCCAGATAGGGCCGGGCGCTACGCAGTTCACGCGAATTCCGTCTTCGGCAACCTGGCGCGCCAGTGCTCGTGTAAAGGCGAGAATGGCCGCCTTGGTGGGCGCGTAATCGAGCAGGCTAGGGCTGGGGTGCGTCGCCTGGATCGACGCAGTCGTAATAATGGTGCTGCCCGGGGGCATAAGTGGAAGCGCGGCTTTGCAGAGCGAGAAAAGTGCAAATACGTTGACGCGGTAGGTTTCTTCAAGCTGTGCTATTTCGAGGTCGGAGATCTTCTCGACTGCGTGCTGCTTGCCGGCGACCGCCGCGAGAATATCAAGGCCGCCTAACGCCTCATGTGCCCGCTTGATGAGTGTTTTGCAAAATGCTTCATCGCTCAGGTCACCGGGAATTGCGACTGCCTTGCGCCCTTCCTTTTCAATCAGGGCGATCACTTCCTGCGCGTCTGCCTCTTCGGAAGGCAGATAGTTAATGGCGACGTCGGCTCCCTCCCGTGCGAAGGCAATCGCCGTCGCGCGGCCGATGCCTGAATCCCCGCCGGTAACCAGCGCCTTGCGATCCGGCAGACGATTGTGTCCGCGATAACTGGTTTCGCCGTGATCGGCTTTCGGATTCATCTCGCGATCAAGGCCGGGCACGCTCTGCGGCTGGTGCTCAAACTCCGGTTGCGGGTACTGCTTGGTCGGGTCCTGCAGGGTGTAAAGACTCACTGGGAAATTCTCCTCGCGTTCCTCGCATGGCTTGCGGCAACTGGAAATGTGATGCCGGGTGGGGGGCCAACTGTTTCCCTGTGAGTTACTGGGAAATTGTCTCTTTGGTTAGCTACGCTACTTAGCTGTCCCCAGGGTTTTTCCCGTATAGCAAAACTACTTAAGTGCGATCTGTACCACGCAACCGGTGGAGTGCATCCGCGTGGCGCGGGGATACAAGGCGGGCCGGCGGGGGGCCGAGGACACGCCCTCTTTAATTACTTTGAATACTTACTCTCAGATCCGCTCTACTTACGGGCCGGCAGCTGCTGCCGACGTACCGGACGCGCCTGCGCCATAATGGAAGGCGATGAAGCTGTGGGATGCGGTCATTGTGGGCGCAGGGCCGGCCGGATGTGCCGCGGCCTACGACCTGGCTGCGGCGGGCCGCTCGGTTCTGCTGGTGGACAAGGCCGAGTTTCCGCGCCCGAAGGCCTGCGCCGGCGGCCTGACCATGAAGGCCGTTCAGGCCTTGCGCTATCCCATCGATCCGGTCGTCCGCCACACGGTGCGGGAGATTGGCCTGGAGCACGCGAGCGCGCCCGCCGGCGTTCTGCGGGTGCGCCGGCGGCGTCCGGTCTGCGTGATGACGGTGCGTGCGGAGCTCGACGCCTACTGCCTGGACCAGACTCGTCGGCGCGGCGCGGAGTTTCGCCGGATCGGCCCGATCCTCAACCTGCGGGAAGAGGAGGACCGGGTGCTGCTATTCGCAGGGGGTGAGCCGGTGGCCGCCCGGCTGCTGCTTGGCGCCGATGGGGTCCACAGCCGGGTGCGCACGCTCGCCGGGGCTGCGCCCTGGTTTCGGACCGGCTTTGCGCTGGAGACGGATGTGCCCTATAGTGCGACCGGCCGGGCGTTTCCGCTGGTCTTCGACTTCGCGCCTGTTCCGGGCGGCTACGGTTGGCTCTTTCCCCGCAACGACCATGTAAACGTGGGACTGTATTCGGCTGGTCTCAGCCGGCAGAATATGGGAGGGTTCAACTCCGATGGCTTGAACTCGGGTCGGGGTGCCTCGTCCGATGCCGAGGCGGCTGGCTTTTCCCGGCAAGCGCTGCCTGTCACGATCAACCGGGCCGCTCTGAGCGCCTATGCCGCCGCCCGGTGCGGTACCGGCGAGCACGGACCGGTGACCGGGCAGTTCCTGGGTCTGGGTGCGGCCGGGTACGCTCCATCGGGATCACGGGTGTTGCTGGCGGGCGACGCTGCGGGGTTTGTCGATCCTCTGACCGGAGAGGGCATCTACGGAGCGATCGCGAGCGGTCAGGCCGCGGCTGCGGCGATGCTGGCCAGCCTGCGGAGCGAAGACGTCGAGCCGGGGAGCCGGTACGCAGCGGCCACGGCCCGTCTGCGTGCGGACCTGCAGGTTGCCGAGCGCGCCGCACGGCGGTTCTACCCCGAGCCCGCGCGGGGTTTGCAGTGGATGCGGATGCCGCCGCTGCGATGGGCCGTGCTGCACAGCTACAGTGAAGGCGCGAGCCTGGCGCGTCTGACGTCCGGCATCGGCCTCGCGCGCCGGTTGCTGGGCGGCTTGCACCCCTAAAGCATCTTCGCGGCAGGGCATCCGGCCCTGCATGCCCCCAACTGGGAAAATGCTGTAACAGCCGGCATGCGTGCCGGCTTGGGACGCATTGCTTCCTCCCAGAGTATATTCTTCTCGCGACGTGCATTGAACTGGGACAGCGGCGCTGTCTTGACAGGAGCCCATCGGAGCCACTCGGGAGGGACGCGCGTAAGTGCAATGTTCTCTATGCAGAGGCTGAGCCATCAGGGGAACGCCCTGGTTGCACTTAATCATGAGCAGCAAAAGCAGGCCCGTTTAACCCAAAGTAACGACCGGCGCTTCTTGTATGCGATGGAAGCCGAGGCAGGGCTGACAATTAGAGGTCAGGATTCTAGCTGCTAGGATAAAGCTTCGGAAAGCAGAGATTTAGATGCGTACGGAAAAAGGACAGCCGACGGGAGCAGTATCGGGTCTTGCGGGGCTCAGTCTGCGCGGTGCGCCGTGAACGCAGCCGGACAGATGCAGGCTTGCAGAGAAGTTCGGGTGGGACGGCGGGCGGGTTACGCCAATTTCAGCGGCAGGGGGAAGCATCCAGCTATGCATGGTCAGCCTTTTCGATCGACGGCTTGCGCAACGGCTTTACGGAGGCAGACAGCTTGGGCGCTCGGTAGGCCGGGGCCGGCCGGTTCTTCGCCCTCCGGCGCGGCTCAGACTGGCGCGGGCCATGCCGGCGCGGGCCAGTCTGGCTTCGCCGCAGCCAGGATTCTAGGTGCAGTCTGCCTGCTGGCGCTGCTGCTGACGGCCGGCGCGGGGTTTGCCGAGGGCCCGCAGGCGACC
>Ga0116228_10004635_pt1 | contig 12192 bp, 9 predicted proteins | sample S1TSphfallax_2_FD_89694 | JGI IMG/M metagenome (GOLD analysis project Ga0116228, IMG submission 89694) | Host-associated microbial communities from peat moss isolated from Minnesota, USA - S1T2_Fc - Sphagnum fallax MG | ecosystem: Host-associated > Plants > Peat moss > Unclassified | place: USA...
AAGAAGATAACCCACTTGTCAGGCTGATCAATCCACACATCTGGACGTTCCTTTGCACTGTTTGTCACCACATAGAAACTAGGTGGCTTACTGTTCTTCTCATTCTGCCTGCACTTAAGCAATACAATCAGAAAATGAGGAAAACCTGTCCAGGAACATGCAGAGTAAAAGTGAAATGTGAATTATATAGCACGTTGAGTTTTGATCAAGGTAGAAGCATGAATGGAAGGCTTCAAATTTAACACATCCAACCTGAAATAAGGTTTAAGCTTGTTCACCAAATGCTCAGACTCATCCCCAGAGAGACCTGATCCCACTTTGCAGAAGGAGTAAAATCTGCATCCATCCAACTATCATCAATGTCCAGTTTCAGAATTGTTGAGCATGATGGTAGCAGTGTTACATGTGCTAGTGAAAAGCAAGCTAGAAACTTGTCACGAACTTTGTAGGGTAGGACCCAGCCTTGGGCCGATCAGCAACTCCAAGGAGAAATTGTGCAACCTGCCAAGATGCAGATTTCAGGTTATTTCTAAATCAATAGATCAACATGACCTCATGTAATGAAAGTTCAGGACAGAAAGTCTTCCTTTATAGATTCTACTGTAAACTGACCTCACCACCACGACCCCCTGATCCATAATAGCCACCTGTGCAACAAACATCACCAACAGTGAGTGCCTGCAGGTACATTGTTGCATGCCAGAAACATTCTCTTGAAAACATGTGATTTGGCCAGGCCTAGAAATTGACCATGGCTGCAAGAGAACTCATGCTAGAATTACAAGCTTCAAGTGCAGCCTGGAGATATCAACCTATGATGAGCACATCAAGGTCAGATTCAGTATGAATGTAGTCAGGCTTCAGCTTCAGCCATTTTGTGCTGCGATCACTTGGCTCCCATTTGGAATCCATGTCCTTTAGAATCACTCCTTCATCTCTGCAGATGAGAGATGCCACCACAATAACACCAACAGAGGATCGAAACAGTTGTTGGTGTTCTTCACAATATATGGGTGAGGGAAACAGCACAACTAAAGGTAATGGTCAAATGCAGACATCTGGAATACCAATATGACAAACCCAATAAGAACCACAGTACAGAAGTACAGAACTCAAGTCCTTGCACATGGCCAGGACATTTTCAAATCAGCTATCAATTGTGAATTCCTCAGAGGAATGGATGACTATGGGAATGGATAAATTATTGCACCTGTTGTCAACAGTTTCTTGGAAAAACTTTTGTGCTTCTTCAGCACTGGAGGCCAAAATTGACCACAGTGGCTCCCCTGCAGAAGGAGTCAGAGAATGGACCAATTCATTACACAGGGTTTGTTATGAAATCTGAAAGTACTTCATTAAAGTCAGGGTTGTGGTTTGAGTGAATAGCACATATCAGCTGACATTGAAGACAAACAAAGTTAGCCCAACAGCTCCTGAATATCATGTTATTAATTCCTAAACCATGTGACATCAAAGAAGATGAAACAAGACAGAAAGCTCTGTTTACCAGAAGGACGATGTGCATTGAGGCCCCCTGACTCCGGAAGGAGCAGTTCAAGACGGCCCTTGAGAGGGCGAATTGCCTTCTGAAGCAAATGCTGCCGCTCCCTTAATGGCCGGTGAATGACACTGCTGTCACCACTGTACAGTATATCAAATGCCACATCTTCCCTCTCTTTGTCAAGAATGTTCATGATCTCAAAAGGAAATGTGCAGTTATAGACTTTTTTGCCTGATCAGTTCACAACCATCCTATAGTACAAAAAAGGGATGCTCCGAGAAGCTCAGTGAGGATACAACAAAGCTGCAAACAACAAGCCAAAACCAAAATTATGCACTGATCAGTAAAGATCATCACAATATGTTCAAGAAGGGAACACACATAGCCTGCACAAGTCAGGACAAATTACCTGCTGGCCAGTGTCCAAGCCATCTTTTGCCTCCTTTGCTGCACAGCAGAAACAAGGGCAATCAGGCTCAATAGAGGTAAAAAAAAAATTGCAACTCCACAAAAGCCATCTAAAACAACATAAATCTTCTAACTTGAAGAACACAGTTTTGCAGCAAGGCATAACCCCTCCCAAGTCTTCTGTTTGCAGAGCAGTCCTCTGATTGCAACACATAGAGAGGACACAACAGGAAAGACACATCCAGCCACTTATCATATATCTATGAGATTGCACAGCAAAAATAGATATATTCCATCTTCCACTTTGACAGATACCATTATGTCAGTTCCAGAAAACCCAAAACAAACATGACAAGACACTTCAAGTGCACAATATCCTTATGAGTGTTACTCAAAAAGTATCAGACTGTCATGCAGGTACTTATCACAATACCTGATGTGGTCCTCATCTGAAGAAAGAGCACTTTGCATGAAGGAGTTTAGGGAAATAAAAGGCTAGAGGGATCTCACCAATCCCTCGATTTGAGCCAAACTCTGCAAAGCGGTTGGTCAATCGGTCCCAGACCAACATCTCCCCATCCAGTATGCATCTGTAGATCCAAACACAATATAAAACAAGTGATTTTGATCAAATCTATGGCAGTCATTCCATGGCTGCTTCTGCAACTGTAGAAGACTCCTTCCAAGTCTGCACATGCAATTACCAGTTCTGTTTAACAAAATTAATCTCAATCTATGTGTCACTATGTTTCACTTTAGATGTGACCTCCTAGAGCTGGTGTGTGCTCTCATTATCAATATTTATGTTCCTTTGGAGGTTCGTTGCTTCTAAAGAATTTCATTAAGGTTATTCTGATACAATTTCAACCTGGTTGTAGCATTTACTATTACTAACACGGTTCCCCATAACTATCAAATATGTTCATTGAAGGCCAGATGAAGTCCAGTAGGTATTGATGGACGGTGATGAAGAACAAAGTGGGTACTTTGGATATCTAGACATCAGCCTCTGCATGCTCTGAGAACATACTTCTCTGGCAGAATATTTTGACACAATGTATCTGCTATAGCCTCTTTGAACTCTGAATGATCGATAAAAGTCCTGCAACCACACCCCACAATCAGATTTCCATTAGCATGACCTACTTCGTGTCCATGTCTAACTAAAGGCACAGAGCAATTGACGATCAGAACTGACTGTATTAATGCTGGGGAAAACAACTGGGGGGCAAGCCCATTTATTCAATGGATTACCACACAATCATGCAAAAACCTATGTAGATACATAGAGGCAACAACATAGTGCAATACTTGAACCTGAACGAAGTCCATAGCAGAAACTTGGAAGATATAAACCTGGAGAAAAAGTGGATGTCATTCCCATTCTTGTGCACTTGAATGCGATCACCATCAAACTTGCACTCCACCACAACTTCCTTACCCCGCAACTGTAAAACATGCCATGCAAAATAGAGTGCAAAACAAACTTCCTTATGGTGATGGATGTTTCCAATTTATCTCCTTTCAGAGAGATTTTGTTTGTGAGAGAAAAAACAGTTTAATTAGTGCTCAGAACAGGGTAAGCACTAGAAAAGGTTGATGCAAAAACTACCTTCTTCCAGGCTTCGTCCACATTTCCAACCCTTGCTGCCAGTTGAGGTCGGACCGCCTTTCCCACTGCTATGTCCTGCCACCATGGAGAATCCCCGTGAGCCGAGCAATAGAAACTGATAGTGCTCATTTGTGAACTCAGTACAAACATGATGCTCAGGTTTTGGGTTCAGGGTCTTTACCTGTCGCTTGTACCGCTGATTGCGGTCACAAAGTTTCTCACACACCAGCTTCAAGTCACATGTTACATTGAAGAGGTCCTCTGCGTCAGGGTGAAATACACTGAAGACTGTCTTCTCACTGATTCCAAGCTTCAATTCTGTAGAATTGTTCCCAGAGATGTTAGCTATGGCTCAAACACATTTGGAAGTGCCAGTCAACATGTTTAGTTTCAACACTGAAGCGAATCAAGAACCACTGCCTAGTCAGTTGTATGAATGAGCTCCACCTTGGTGATTGCAACTAACCTTTCAAGATAATCATGATAATCCATCTCATTTCCTGCACATTCGTCCTGTTGATGAGCTCTGCCAGTACTGCAGTCTTCTCCTTACTACAGAGCAGCAGAACAGGGAATAAACATGAGCGATAATTCATCAATAATTCGCCACAGTGCACAATCCTTACTGAAAATCTGCAATTCCCACTGGCTAGGGTTTGAAAGAGTGTGACCTATCCTGAGCCGCAGCCAACCGGTCGAGAAATCTGTTGATATCCCCGATCTTGAGCCCACCGGATGTCGTCTTTTGCCTGCGGTAGAGCACCTGCATTCTCCACCCGGACAAAAAAATCCATGGATTTCAGGCTTTGCACAAATCTACTAAAAGCTTTGATCAATGATTTGCAAAGCAAGTCCAACACTCTGGCACTGATGTGACTTAATTACAGCAGAGCAACAAACACATAACACACAGGACGACAACAATAAAATCATACCTCCGCGGCAACAAAAGGGAAATTGCCCGCATTGCTACCAGCCCGCTGGCCACCTTTGCGCCAGTTCTGCAGCTTTTTCGCATCCTCCGCATCTTTGGACAAACCTAGCGCCTCAGCCAGCAACTTAGCGAGCACGGCCTCTTTTAGTCCATAGTTGGCACGCTCCTTGTCGAGTTGAGGAAGAATCAAGCGCATAGCACCAAAGTAGTGACGTGAACTGTAGACATACTCTAGAAACGTATGCAAGTGCTTTCGCTTGATTGCGGCTTTACTCCGCGCTACTGCGTCCAACATCCGGCACAACACCGCAAACTCCACCGTCTCGTCATCGCTCATCTTTCTTTCCCTATACCCTTCTTGCACACAAAAACCTCACTTGCTATACAAATCTTAGGACGAAAATTTCCACAATTGCTGTTGAATTACCACACACAACTTGAGGCGATCTGGTCATCACAAAAATCTCGCAACAAAGTGGGCATTCGCGTCGACGATCTTCTCAAGCAAACGCTGGTCGGCAAATTCGCCGCGGCGCACAATTCGACCGTTGAATGAGTTCCAGCCTCGTTCTCGTCGCACGCTCATGGTTGTCCGGTGTATAAAACTCCTATATCCAGCGGTCGCCCCCTTTTTAAATCCCAAGACGTAGGTAGGTACGGCAGTGTGGTTCTGAGAAGAGGACTTGTGAGTCAGGCCTTGCATTTGAAGCCTCCAATGCCCTTCAATGGCATCAAGCTCTTCCAAAAGTTGTGGGACCTTTCACATGTGAAGGGCAACTTTCACTTCAACAAAGCCTTCAATGTGAAATGCACTTGCTAAAGATATATTTCACATATGTGAACTTTGAAGGACATTTGCTTTAAAAATACTTGAGAATAGGTAATTTGATAATAATAAAGTTTATCTTTAAGGTCATCTTGTCTTTGGCTTGCCATTGAGCTTGCCCTTGAGATTAAGGTCATCTTGTCTTTGGCTTGCCATTGAGCTTGCCCTTTAGATTAAGGTCATCTTGACTTTGGCTCGTCATTGAGCTTGCCTTTGAGATGTTGGGTTTTGAGATATTCTAAAAGTCACCCATATTCAAGATCAATGTCAAAACTTATCATGAGACTCATAACATTCTTTCCTACCATTTCCTCAACCCTTGTCTTTCATTTGTTTCAAAAACCTTTTGAAACACAAAAACTGAAAATAAAAAACACACACATCTCTCCCAACAACAAAAAAAAAGAAGCAAGTTTAATGACTCCAACAATATTTCCAACAACGCTTAGCAACAACCTCTCAAAAAATTACCAAAAAAAAACTAAAAAATAGCAATCAAGCACACATGCACAAAACCTCCTTGTCAAAAGCACAAATCACACCCAAAGAAAACATTGAAAAGAGATTTCATGGTTCCTTGCTGCAACCTCATTGTCAAAAACACAAAAAAGGAGTTTTGCTAACTCATGGCTTCTTGGGGAAAACACCAAAAAAAACATGAAAGTTTTATTGAAAAAAAAGTTCCTAGACAGAGCTCCTTCTTGCAATCTCCTTGCTTGGAACCCAAAAAGAGCTCACTTCTTTCAATCTTTCCATGTTCTTGCAATGCACATGAGGTTCAACTTGACCAAACCTATTTGATTGCAATTTGTGGTGCAAAAATGAACCCATTGGACCGGTGTTTAGAATTTTCATGAAATGTGTTTCAATGACATGGAGTTTTGAAGTTTAATCTATTAGCTTTTTATAAATGACATTAATATTAAATAAATGTTTTGAAATGAAAAACATTTGACGTTTCAATGTTTACACCAACAATGATGGACTATGAGAAAATATGTATAGAATATTTCATAAAATACTTTAGTCAAGGTATGGAATTGCACATTAAAGGTTCCAAACAAGTCAAATGATTAGATGAGCTTTAAATTGTTTATTTAATTTTAGGTGCTATAATTATGACCAAATTATTTTTTGCACTTGCACAAATGCTAAAAGGAGTTTGGTTCTAAATATGCTTCCCCATGCAAATTTTGAAATAAATAGCCAAAGTTTGACTACCAATATACTTGCATTAATTGAAAATCATAACAAAATTTAACAATTTCATGTTAAGTTTGTTGTTTGATTTTTAAAATTTTAGAATTTATGAATAACAATATAAAAAAGGGGGGTGACAAAATGAAGAAGGTACCCAAAATAAGTTAGAAATGAACATGATTTTAAGGAAAATTTTATTATATGAAAAAATCTAGTTAATTAGAATATTACAAAGGGATTATATTAGCATTCATTTTAAATAAGATTTGGCCAATAAAACAAACAAATGTTTTGCAAATTTATGTGTATATAGATTTTGATATTTGGCAACATTTTTTTTTTAGTTAGCAATTGGTTACATGAGGAACACAATTGTTGTTAGTTGGTGACCTTGCAAATTGAAAAAATGGGAAAGTCCAAGTAGTAGTTTATATAACTTTTAAGTTATAAGCTTTTACACACTAAAATTAATTAGTAATATGGATTTTTGAAACTATAGGTCATGAATGAAAATTCACGTTTACATTTTGTTGTATGTTGTAAAGTCTTTTTCAAACAATCATCAGGCCCAAGCTTTCAAGTTGGAATATTCATTCAACCACAAAATTATTACCAACACAAAAAAACATCTCACCTTGTTTAACATTTTTTGAAAGAACAAAAGTGTTAGAAAAGACCATATAAAACTCAAATGTAAAAGAAAATGGACTTGTGACATTGGATGTGGTAGGTCTCTATCACTTTTCCTTATAATCTTCTAGCATATGATCCTAAGATATGTGGGATTGGAATATTTTAGGTTTAGTTCCCACTACGTTTTGTGTTGAATATTCTAGTGGTAAATAATCTTTATGTAATCCCATTTTATTTGAAGATTTTCGCTTTAATTTTGATTATGGAAATTGAAAACTAGTGGGTCATTTTCTTCATATGATGGATCAAATTTGGTTCTATAGCTAGCATTTCTCTAAATAAATTTTAGTTAAAATATTAATTGTCATATCAATAGTACTTATTAGGTAAATTTAATTTATTGGTCAAATATTTTATTTATAATAAAGTGATATTATGTATCCACACACTTGTTATGGGAATGAAAATTTGGATTTTCAATTAAAGTAATGGCATTCTAACTAATTGAAGAGATTATAATGGGTTGATTTTGGGAAAAACCAAGTTCATGTAATAGTTTTCTCAACAATACAACTTTAAAAGTTGCTTTTGATAGGGCCATATATTCATTTTTAATAGAATATGAAGCTATTGATTATTGTTTGTCGCTTGCCCAATACACCACACCTTTAGTTAGAAGAAAGTAATATCCAAGTGTGGAGTGGTGTGTATCCTTGTCACCAACCACTTAATATATGGAAACCTCTATAAGATCTCACCACTTGAACACCTATTTGGTATTTGATGCCAATGGACATAGTGCCTTTGATGTACTACATAACTTGTTTCAAGGTTTGTATATAGGCTACTCTAGGGTTGGAAAAATATTGGGCCAAATTATTAACAACAAAATAACAACGGTTTAATGTTAATGATGACATGCATCAAATTACTTGAAAATATGGATAACCTTGAAAAGCCATGTGCTCTTCTTTACTAGTATGGTTGTTTTTTAATTCAAATGGACATTAGCAAACAATGGGGCGTTCATTGAATTACTTGTAAACATTCCAAATTCTCGTAATTTAGTAATGAGGTATTTAATTTGATGCAAATTTATCTAGCCTTCTTTGTGGTTTCTTATGATGGCATTGCCAATAATATAATCAATTCACCTTCCAAACATTTCAAATTCATGGAATAGAATAAATTTAATGAGATGAATGAAAAGTAGTTGATTGTTAAGCACAATGCAATCATCAATATATTACTTGAAAATATCAAATAATAATATAGTCTTTGATACCAAGCCCTACAAAATTGTTTCAAACCATAAATTGATTTGTTGAATTTCCATACCAAATGAAATTTGGAAAATGTTCTAAACCTTTATGTATTTTCATAAACATCTTCATTGAGAAATCCAATTAAATGTAGTCTTTACATCAAATTAATGCATCCCTAGATTGTATTAAGCAATCATGCCCAATAAAAGTTGAATGGAATTGAGTTTCACAATAGGTGAAAAGGTTTATGTAAAATTAACTTTAGGAATTTGTGTGAATTTTCAAGCCACCAAATGAACCTTCTATAATTAATGGAACCATCAACCTTTGTTTTGATCTTGAAGACCCATTTAAAACTTACTACATGTTTATTAGCAAGGAATGTGATCAACTTTCATGCATTGTTTTTTTAAAGGAAACAAGTTCATTTTGTATTTCCTTTTGTCATTCAAGTGCATATTCTCCTCATAAGGCATCATGCATAAAACAAGGGGGTTCATGTATCGTGAATACAACATTAACCTTATGATGTGTTCGGGCACATGGCCTAATAAATGTTGTATTTATAGGTTGTTTAGCACCTTCTATGGTTTCAATTAATGGATTGGGAGGCTTCACCATCCTTTTAAGTTGAGTATTGTTTGGAAAAAGGTTTTGTGGTCAGCTTCTTGGTTGGGAAGAAACTTCTTCTTGTGGTAAATTATTTACACCTATAAATAGTTGTGAAAATGTTTCAATAATGTTATTTTACAAAGTCAAACATGGGTCTAGTTGTATGTTTGGCAAAGTTGGTGATGTTGATGGTGGAGGTGGTGGAGGTGGTCATTGAACCAAATTCAAAACTAGAATTTGTCTTCATGTAATTGCAACAAATGGTATTGGAGTTGGTGTTAATGTGATTTTTTTTAAAAACATTAATGTTAAGAGAAGGGTTTGGGTCATTTTCCATTGTGATGAATGAATCTTTTGCTTGTATAAGAAACTCATCAAAAATAACATTACATGATATGAATATATTGTAATTGTCTAGGCGCATCAACTGATAAGCCTTGGATTTTTCTAAATATCTAAGAAAAACGCATTAATTTCCAACATCTATCTTTGTGGATTAAGGCATATATGCCTTGGAATTAAAATTTCATAAATGTGAAAAAAAAGGTTTGTGGCCAACCACATTTAATAAGAGGTCATCTTATTTTATACAACTTTGGTGGGGTTCTTATTTCAAAGGTAGTTGGTTGTTAATCAAATTTCACCCCAAAAAACTTTAAATACATAAATATGTGACGACATTGTGAAGGTAACATTAAGTTATTTTTTTATTTTTTTCCAAAAACACAATTTTGTTATGGTGTGTATAACATAGTGAATTATCTTTTCATCCCAAAATTTAAACAATACTCAATAAATTTGTTGGATTTATGTTTGCCACATTATCAAATCTCAAAATTATAATTTTGTGATTTGTTTGTTGTTCCACAAATTGTTTATATTGTGAAATTTTGTTGAATAATTCATACTTGTGTTTAATCCATAAAACAAAATATATGTTGAAAAGTCATTAATAAATGTGAGAAAGTAATAACAATTATAATGTAAATTGGTTTGTAATGGTTTAGAAACATTAAAACGAACCAAGCCAAGGATTTCATTTACCCTTGTTGACATGGTCAAATATAAGATGCCATAAATTAACTATATTGAGACTGAACTAACAAAGACAACAATTACACCTTTGTTGAATTGGATTATCTCCCCCAACTTGTACAAATAAGATTCAAGCATGCATTATGTAATCACTTCACTAATTATATTCTTGAAAATAAATATCCCTAATTTGATAAAAATTTATCTACCAAATTTGTCAAACTATTTGGCAAAAAATGTTTTTTTAAAAGGCTAAAGACATGTAAAACATTAAGGATTTCTCTTGTTTTCCCATCAAGTAATTTGATGGCCACTTCCCCTAGTCCCACTATTTGTTGAGTTCTATTATCATTTAAAAACACAACTTGCCAACTTTCACATGTTTCATAGTACATGAAAGACTTTTTTTCATAACATATGTGTTGTGTGGTTCCCATATCCACATACCATGTCATGTCATTTGATAACTTGTAATGCCAATGTTAAAACACACAATTGTGAATATAAATTTTCACAATATTTGATTTTTTTGCTTGAAGTTTTTGTTACTATTCTTGCTTTATAATCTTTGATTATATATCCAAGTTTTTCCCAATAGAAACATTTTAATTTCTTTTTGCCACCAAATTCAAAAACTTTTTTGCCATCTTTTGGTGTGAAATGATTTTTGGATTTTCTTCTATAATTAAAATATCTTTTTTTATATAAAGGGCTAACATGTTATTTGTAGTCATTGAGATTTTTCATGAATTTTTTTTCTTATATGAGATCAATTATTAAATATTACAATGTGAAAACTATGTTGTGTTCTTAAAAAACCTAATGAATGTCCTATAACTTGTGAGCATATTCATCATTAAAAAAAACACACCCTCACCATCTGACGTTGGTGCATTAATTACTAATAATTATTTTAGAATTGTTCAAAACACATATATGTTTTTCGTAACACTTTCGTTTTCTTTCATTTTCAAAATGTGCAATTTATCTTTTAAATACATTTTTGTCACAACATCTTATGATTAAAATAATCTTATTAATTATGTCCATGCATCATGTGATGTTTTATTACTAAATATGAAAAAAATATTAACTATTGTCAAAGATATAATATTTTCCCATGTAGTTATGCTATTTGTTCCTATGGCAAACAATGCCTATGTACTATAACAATTAGCACTTATGTGGGATTGATTTTGGCTGAATGCCATTGACTATGGACCAAAGCTTTTCAATCTTGAAAATCAATCTATGTTTTCATATATTAAAATAATATCCATCAAATTTTAAAATGTGATTATTATCGATCTTTTGTGCCATGATAATTAAAATTGTACATTTTTATAAAAGGAATGTATAACCTTAAGTGAAAAGGAAGATTTTGTTTCCTTGTTTTAATCAATTTGAATTAAATTTGCAATTGTTCTTCAATCAATTTAAATATCATTGAAGAAACATTATTCATTTCAACAACAAATTTTTTGAACAATGTGATCAATTCATTACACATTTTTTCGATTTTTAAAATTTTTTAAACAATTCTTTTATTTGAAATTAGATTTCATCTTACAAAAGTTAATATTGGATCTTCATTGAGCTTTGATACTATGTGAAATTTATGAAAGACATCGTATTCATTTAGGATGTATAATAAATCATGTATTATAAATATCATCAAGAGTTCTTATGAAAGTATTTGAACTATGAGCAGCTGCATCCTATGGGTAACTAACAATGTACGATATTGTATTTATATTAAAGAGTTACTATACACCCAAGGCATTAACCAACATAAAAGCACATGCAAAAAATATGATTTTCAACCTTTTCCTTTTGAAAAATATGCTCACCTTTTCAAAAGGTTGCTACACTCTTGGTGGTGGAAAAGATCCACTTAGTAGAGTGCACTCCGAATGCCTTTCAAATTTAAGGCCTATTTGTGAGATCGTCAGGTCTTGAGTTCAAACTTGACAAAGTATGTGATGAAGTTTCCATTGGGTCCCACATTTTGAGGAATGTTGGGGGAGGTGTTAATATGAAATGGAAATTGATTGTTTAAAAGGGAGGAACTTCAGGCAACATTTCGTGTTTTAACGGCTGCTACTTTGAACTTTGGACTTTGAACTTCTCATAATGGGGGGCACAACAGTTTTGGGGAGCTTCATG
>Ga0116228_10004638_pt1 | contig 12192 bp, 10 predicted proteins | sample S1TSphfallax_2_FD_89694 | JGI IMG/M metagenome (GOLD analysis project Ga0116228, IMG submission 89694) | Host-associated microbial communities from peat moss isolated from Minnesota, USA - S1T2_Fc - Sphagnum fallax MG | ecosystem: Host-associated > Plants > Peat moss > Unclassified | place...
AATTGAGAAAAAGTCATTGTACTGCGAACTGCCTTTCACAAGCATTGCATGTTCTCTAGATGTTCTGCATGCCTCTGGTGGAGATACTCTTTCCGAAGCAACTACCGGTCACCAAAATATGTCACTGAATATGCATGAAGCAAAATATGCATGCATACATGAAAAGGATGTACAACTACTATAATTACTCTCGAGCCTTATTCATTGAGTGCTGAGTTTCACCATTTCAAATGTGTACTGTACCTATGAATGCTCTGGAGCCTCCTGCATTTAAATCCTGAGTCTAAGCATTTCATACTGTTATTTAATAAAATTTCATGACTTTGTGGATAATAGTCAAGAGGGGATGAAGCATCAAATGAAGGGTGCAACTTAGGCCCAACTATGAATAACTTTACAGATATCTTTAATATGTTGGATTTTATAAACACTACTACAGACACAAATAAGGGTTAGGGGTGGAATTACTCTACAAGAAAATGTGAACCAGTGTTCAAGAATTGCACCAGAGTGAACCAGCCCCCACGAGCGCACCGTGAAGGATATGACTAGAGTGAACCAGCAATCACCAATGCACTAGCTGAGGATGAGGCCATTCAAGGCGTGTTGGGGATGAACCAAAAACACATCCTCCCCTACCCAAGGTTTTTGGTTTCAGCTTCTTCTCTGCCCCGAAGTTTTTCTCTCCTACCTGCCTCCCTCCTACTTACCTCCCCCCTCCTACCTCACCTCATTTTGCACTCACTCCATAATCAGAGCTCGGGAGAACTTGAAGTGAGAGGGCAGAACTAGGAGTTTGAAGTACGAGGGCATAATTGCCAACCAAAAGCAAGAGGGCAAAAGTGCGAACCAAGACAACACTCTTGAAGTGGGAATAAAAAATGAGAGGGTAGAGCGGGAGGTTGAAGGTAAGCTCCCTCCCTTCTTTTCATATTTTTTATTATTTTCTTACATGGTGTTGTTGCAATGAAGAAGGTGACATTATCATCACCTTCTCTATGTTTTAGGTTGCAATGAAGAAGGTGACATTATCATCGCCTTCTCTATGTTTTAGGAAAAGAAGATGACAGCACATTGCCATTGTCTTCTTCTATGGTTGTGTTGTAGAGAAGAAAAAAATGACAATAAAAGCTACCATTGCCTTATTTAGCAATGGTGTTGCAAAGAAGAAAAAGACGACGGCATTATGCCATCAACTTTTTCTCTAGTTCTATTGTAACGAAGAAGGCGACAACACCTTCTTTTTATGTTTGAGAAGAAGAAGACGACAACAATGCCTTGTTGTCTTCTTCTCTGGTTTTGATGCAGGGAAAAAACAACTATAATTATTACCATCACCTTCTTCTTTGTGTTTGAAAAAAAGAAAAAAATTGCAATGTGTCATCATCTTCTTCTTTGGTTTTGTTGCAGCAAAAAAGGCGACGACAACAACACGTTATTGTCTACTTCTATGGTAGTGTTGTAAAGAAAAAGAAGACGACATTGCGCCATCATCGTCTTCTTTGGTTTTATTGCAGCAAAGAAGGTGATGGTCGTTACTATTGTCGCCTTCTTCTCTGTGTTTAAGAAGAAGAAGACGACAACAATGAGTTGTCATTGTTTTCTATGATTCTATTATAGCAAAAAAGAAAGCAATGGCAATTATTGTGTTGTTGTAGTGAAGAAAGCAACAATAGTTGCTATCGTCGCCTTTTTCTATGGTGGTGTTGCAAAGAAGAAGAAAAAGAGGACGATGTTGTTGTTATCACCTTCTTCAAAAGCTTTATTGCAATAAAAAGTGATGATAACTTTTGTCGTTTTTTTCAATAGTTTTGCTATGAAGAAGGTGACGACAACAATGTCATGACTTTCTTCTATGGTCATGGTGTTATGAAGAAGGTGATGGTAACAGACTACCATCGTTTTTTTCTTTTTTTCTTTTTTTTCTTTTTTGGTTTATTTGGTCTAATTCATTAGAATTGACAATTAACAATGAAATGGTGATATTTTTTGTGTTGAAGGTTATAATGGCTAGAGGAAGGAGATTGAAAAAAAGTGGTGGTGATTTGGAAGTTCAAAAGCAAAATGTTGCTTCATTAAAACAAACAATTGGGAAACAAAATGTTAATTCATTACAACCAGGTTTGGGGAACAAAATGTTGCTCCATCAAAATTGAGAATCAATGAATCAAACAATCTATGTGACTTAGAGTTGGTGATAGTTTGCAATTCAAATGATGAGATCACTCCTAATATAGATTAGGAATTTCGATCGAAAAATGGTGGGTTAAATTGTTTTAGAATGTACATACATTAAATTAAATGTAGACTAAAAAAATTCTATAAGTGTTTTTTAATATATCCACACCTTTCATCATTTGATGGAAGGTGCCCAATTGTTTTGTCAAGAAAAAATTATTGCAATACCTAAAAATAGCTAGAGTTTGTAAAAATTAAATCTGATTGTGTGATTTTATGTTTTGTAATACTTGCATTTTATTTTTTGAACTTTTTATGTGTAAGGTTTTAGGGCTAGGATTTTTTATTACAAAGTAATGATTTTTTAAAAAAATTTATTGGTTTAGGTTTGGAACTTGAAATCGACCAAGCCTCTCAACCATTAGCACCTCCTTGTCCACCTAATATGGTTCAAGAGGACAAATAATGGACAAAAGTTGGGTTGAAATGGAAGTGTAAAGTTGGCAACTACATTGTTGCATATTGTGCCAAATGGTTGTTGACCAAGCATTTGAAGGAGGTGCATGGCTTCGTGGTAAAAAAGGCCAAACCTAGGAGGCCTTCAACTTCTAAAGGAGGTCCTCGTCATCAAGACCATGTTAAATGAATGCTCGCATCTTGTGATATGCCATGGCCATGCAAAGGTGGATTGATCAAAAGGTTGTTAGTCGAGCTCGTGCCAAAAGGTTTTAATTTGTTGGTTTTTGGGTGTTTATAGGGTTCAGGGCACAACAAAGGAAAAGTTTGTTGCAAATGAAGTTTAAGTTGAAATGCACCATCACCATCTATACACTACTCTTCATGTAACAAGGGCTACAAATGCAACACTGTTTATCGAATTAAACACAAGATTGTAGATAATGATATGGTTTAAGGTTTCCACTTTATATAATTAGCTAGGTTTTTAAAACCCTTTCATTTTTTGGACTACCCAATTTTTGAACTTTAATCTTTAAATATATATTATAGAAAACCTTTTTTCCATTGGGTTTTTTAGCAATTTTTTATCGACCATTTTTTAACATCTTTTATCAATATGATATTTTATTCTAATCACATTCTTTTGATGGGTATATGGTTAATCATATTTATCTTTTTTTTCATAATCTTCTTAGTACTTTAGATGTAAGAATCAAAACTTAAATAAGCCCATATGAATAGGTAACATTAATTTGTCTAAAGTTTACAAAAATCAAAATGAACATTGTGCAATACCCACATATAGGTCTCGTAAATAGTTACTAATTTTTTTACATCCATTGCAATACTCGCATATAGGTCTCATAAATAGTTGTTGGTTTTTTACATCCATTACAATACCTGCATCTACGTCTCGTAAGTAGTCGCTGATTTTTTTAACATCCATTATAATACCCGCATATAAGTCTTATATATAATTATTGGTTTTTTTACATCCATTGCAATACCCGCATATAGATCTAATATTTGATTTTTTAAAACATCCATTATAGTACCCGAATATAAATCCATAAATAGTTGCTGATTTTTAACATCTTTTACAATACTTGCATATAGGTTTCCATTGTAATATTTATGGGCCTCATATGACATAATAATTTAGTGTACTATCAACAAATAATGTCATAATTAAAGAATTATTAAAAATTTATTTAACATAATGTAAATGATTCATTATCATATTTAAGCAATCATTTTTTAAAAAATTAATTAACTGATTATTTGGTTGAACCTTAATTATTCATATAATTAAAATCTAAATCTAAAAAATCAAATCAATAATTTGATATTTAATTAATTTTTTAATTAATTTTTTTAGGTTGATAAGTTATTCAAATCATTATGTTAGATTATTATTCATGATAATTAATTGTCATAGAATTAATTTAGATATATAAAAAAACATATTTTGGGTACCCACACCACTTATTTTGAAGTGATTTTACATGTGGGTATAACATTTAAGGTTGATCATTCACCTTTGTCTAAATCACCTATGGATTATTTCAAAATGAACTTGCATGCAGGTATTGTATATAAACTTTGGTTTTCATTGAAAAGCCACCCAAATTACATACTAGTTATTTTGAAATGAGCCTACATGTGAATATTGCATTTAAGGTTGGGTTTACACCTTAGGTCACCTTAATCACCTATGGATTATATCAACACGAATTTGAATATGGGTATTGCATTTAGGGCTAGGTATTTATATAATTTTGCAATACCCGCACACATATTTATTTTCACCAACTATAAATTTGGCTTCAATTTTTTGAATAATTAAATAAAATTTGTAACAAAATAAAAAAGAAGGTATATTTCATACCATTTGGTAATATTTCCAAGTTAAGTTCTTTCACTTTCTTAAAAAAAATATAAAATGACATTACATTGTTTTACATATGTTTAAGCCTTAAAATTTTTGCCCAAAATACAACCTAGATTTATTTTAATTATTATAGAGTTGTAAAAAAAATGTTAATTACTTTATATGTCCTATACCTTAAACCTAAACCATAATTCTAACATTAAGTAATAAATTTTACATTAAACCTTAGCCCCTTGATTCATTAATAAGACCAATTTTGCATAATGTTCATTTTGATATATGTTAAATCATATTATAAAATGAATAAATAATTTTGAAAACATGAATTTCATGATGTATTGGCAGGGAATCAAATATTTTAATCAAATATGTTTCATGTTCAATGAATTATCACAATATGATATGGGTATTGCATTTAAACAAAAGTGGGTTAGGAAATACTGAACTTTAACAATTATGGAACATATGGAAACAAAGGAGATTCATAATTATGTTATAGATATAAACAAGTGATAAAATAAAAAAACCAATACAATGAGCAAAGTTTAGAATATAAACTTTAAGCCTTAATATATGAACCAAATTTTTGAACATTAAATCGTAAGGCATAACCCTAAAAATCCAAATGATATTTTATCATAACCTATTACAACCTTAACTATACAAACCCTAAAAAAACAAGTCCTAGTGATGTATGCCCTAAACCCAAAAAACTATACAAAATATACAAATTATATAATGCAAAACAAAAAAAATTAAAAAAAACATAAGATAAAATTTAGAAACCAAATTTATAATCTTTTAAATTACAAAGATTTACTGACCGAAAAAAAACCTTAATCTTCAAAACCAATCAAATCAAAGAGAGTGGAAAAAATTAGTTGGAGATATCACACAAATATATAGAATGAAATTGTGTTACTTCAAATATGTCTAAACCGTAAAATTCCCCCCCGCCCCCAAATTTAGCATAGTTTAGGTTAATTACTATATATTTGTGAAAAACTTGCTAAGTAATTTATGTGTCCCAACCTTAAACCTATACCATAATTCAATAATACATACTTATAATAATTACATGCAAAGATGTATTGTAATGTCCATTCCATAAATAAATTAGGTTAACAAAATTTAGTAAAATATGCATTAACTAAACCAAAATGGCTACAATTATGACATTGTTTCCATTGTAAATTGTTTGTAATAGCTACATATGGCGATCTATGTTTATCATCCATGAACTAAGGCAAACCTTAATAAATTAATAGGTAGGATTGGGGGGTTAGAGGGGTGGGAAAAGTGAGTAGGTAATTAGTTAGGTATTTGGCTATGTAAAAAACATAGGTGGGTAGGTGAACATAATGGTAGGTAGGAAGGTGGGTGCATAAGTAGGTAAGTAGGTATATAAGTAGGTATTTGGGGTAGTAGGCAGGCTAGTAAGTAGAAAGGAAGTTCAAGGAGCAAGATAGATAGGTTATTAGAGTTGGTAGGCATGTAGGTAGGTAAGTAGGCATATAGGTAGGTAGTTGGGTTAGTAGGCAAATTAGTAAGTAGAAAGGAAGTTCAAGGAGCAAAGTAGTTAGGTTATTAAAGTTGGTAGGCATGTAGGTAGGTAAGTAGGTATATAGGTACGTATTTGGGTTAATAGGCAAGTTAGTAAATAGAAAGGGAATTCAAAGAGCAAGGTAGATAAGTTACTAGAATAGGTAGGAAGAAAGCTACATTAACAAGATAGTTAGGTAGATAAGCAAGTTAGTACGTAAGAAACAAGTTACCTTGTAAGGTGATTAGGTTTGTAGAATATTTATGTCAATAGGGTTGTTGTGTATATAGGTTGTTAAATAGTAATGCAACTAGGTCAATAGGGTAGGTAGTTAATACAATGATTAGGTTAGTAGAGAAGTTAAATCAGTAGGGTATGTAGTTAACAAGGTAGCTAAGTTAGTAGGGTAGGTAGTTGGTATAGTAGTTAGGTCAATAGGATAACTAATTATTAAGCTAGTTATGTCAATAAGGGATAATTAATAAGGTACCAAGGTTGGTACAATACTTATGAGGGTAAGAAGGTGAGTAGGGTAGTTATGTGTGAGGTCAAGTCCATGAAAAAAACAACAAAGAACAAACCCAAAAAAAAAGTACAATGGTTAGTAGCAAAAAGAAATGAACTGTGATGAACCCCATCTGACGTCAAATGAAAAAACACAACTCATCCAGTGGACAGAACAACCAACTAGTGCATTGGTGGTTGCTAGTTCACTTTGGCTTGAAGGATGTATGGTAAGTGGTCAAGAAACAATTTTATGTTTAGTTCCAATTCCCTAGGTAACCATGGTGGTTAGCTCAATTGCTGTTTTTTCCTATCTACCTACTAACAACTCACAAGCATGTTGTTAATAAGTAGTTAACAAAAACATTCCTTACCTATGTATAAACCATCTACTTACCTAATGGTTACCTATTTTCTTACTTATCCACCTATATATGAGACCTATTTTTTACACAATTGGTAACCAAGGTGAAACCATATACTAATTCAATCGAGGTTCATCCACAACTGAGTAATAACAGGCATCCAATGGATGGTGCACTAGTGGGTGTAGGTTCAATGTGGCCCAACAAGAATTGTATTTCATGATATCGATTCTAGTTAAAGCATAACTGCATAGTCAAGTTCTAATTGCAGTTCCACTAAAGGGGTATTAGTCCATGTCACAAGAACCTGAACCCTTTAACATTGCACATCACGAAACTTGACAACACTTCTATGAACCAATGTTTGTTTTGCTGGCGAAATTTCACCAAAAAAAGAAATTAAAAATTAAAATTTTGAAAAAGAAGTGATTTTGGAGGTTTTTAGTCATATGAAACCAAAAATAAATAAATAAATTGTCAAATTCATTTACTTGGTTTTTTGTTGTGTAGTCAAAAACATAGTAGAATGATTATATATTTAAACTGTATTCTTAGTCTATATCCAGATTTGGCTAAATCTTTTTAGGGATGATCCCAACTTTTTCTATAACGTCTTATGTATGATTGCCCCTTTGGCTACAAACACTACTCATGCTGCCCTTAGCTGCCTAAGGTATTGGTCTTTGATTTTTATCCTGGTGGTTGTTTCTTCTTCAGCAATAAGATTTTCTTGTTGGCTTCCAAAATGATGATGAAAACCTGCAAAACATCAATAAAACAAAGCACCCAACAAAGGGAGATTGAAAGATGCACGTCTTAGTGAACCCCCAGAAGAAAAAAAAAACCAAATCCTACAAAGAGGGCAGACCACAAGGGCAACATGGACATGGTTTTCCAAAAGGTTAGAAAGAAAATGTTTGTCCTCTCATTGGTACCGTCACACTTTTGACACATCACATGACTAGTAACACTACTAGACTGAATCGATAGTAGGTTAGGTAGTAATGGGGAAGCTTGGCATTTGCCTCAAGTGGTTCTTAGATGCCAACCCCAATAGGGCCAAGTATATTGGAAGTAAAGTATACCCTAATTCCTTTACCATTCCGGCAATAATTAAATTATCTTCAATAAATACTGATTTTTTTCAAAATTAGCTGTCCACGATGCCAGAAGTTCTAGAAATTATATTGTTGTTCATTGTACATGGTTATTTTGTTCATTGCAAGTCTAAATGGTCATGCCTTTGAAAGCACCCAAATTTTAGGAAATTCTTTTTGTTATTGCAAGAGTGAAAAAACAAGAAATAAATAAATATTCAGCAAGAAAATGAAGGAATGGTAAAAGTACTACGGTAATGATCTTACCATTATGCCTCTTTAGGTTCCCAAAACGACAAAATGAGCCAAAAATCAAATGTTCTCGGGGCTGGTTTTTGTGTAGGGTAAAGCACTAGGGTAGGGGGCCAACATTGTTGAAATTTATGGTGAAGTTGCCCAGGTATTACAGTATCAAAAAATGGTTGAAACCAGGCAAGGTTACAAGTTGAAAATCTCCTGGAATTATCGAAGGTCATATCTTGTTTGAAACCTGTTCACTGATTCTCATCGGGGTGAGAATTGCTCACTTGAAACCTTGTCATAAATGTTTTTAATTGATACCTTATTAGGATATTAAAAAACACCAAGGTCAGGGTTTTGAATTCTATCCAGTATTTATCTTAGTACATTCAACAATCATTAAGTGGTCAGTAAAATTTAAAGTTCACAATAATAATTAGATGATAGATAAAATTAAATGTTAAGTTTAGGGGTAGGAGGCACTGCTAGACAAGGCTTTCAGGTTATAAATTAATTTTTTCCTCCTCCTCTCGGTAAAGTAAATTTTTTTAGGTTTAGCTTTTGCTTGTGCTCTTACTTCTTATTCTTGTTCCTTTGCTCATTCATGCTTCTCTTGGTTCTGTTGCTTTTACTTCTTTGCTCGTCAACACTTCTCCTAGTTACATTATTTTTGCTCCTTTGCTTGTCAAAGTTTCTCTAGGTTTTGTTGTTCTTACTTCTAGTTCTGCTATCATTGCTCCTTTGCTTATTGTCGCCTCTTTTGGTTCTATTACTTTTGTTCCTTTGTTTTTGGTTTTGTTCATTTGCTCATTGACGCTTTTCTTGGTTATGTTACTCTTTTTCCTATGTTCATGGTTCTACTATTTTTACTCCTTTGCTTTTAGTTTTGATGTTCTTATTCCTTTGCTCATTGGCACCTTTGCTAGTTATGTTATTTTTATCCCTTTGTTCCTCATCATAAATTTACAAGCTTTATGGGTTCGTTCCAAATTCGTGCAATTTTTTTAATTTCATAGGTTCGTATTATTTAAATATGAATGTCATGCATTATTTAACACAAAAGTCGAGTGAATGATTTTTGTGTGTAAATAACACAAATAAACATACAACATTCGTGCCTAAACAATGCCAATAGGCATATGACATTCATATTTTAAAAATGCATTCAACATCAATGTTCAAACAACACAATAAATGAATGACATCCATGTCTATTTTATACGAACTTATGAAAAACATATTTCACACAACTATTATTGCCAAACCATGGCCCATGAAGTTTGTGATGTTAGTTCTATTGCTTTTGCTTCTTTATTCATTGACATTTTTCCTAATTCTATTGCTTTTGCTCCTTTGCTCTTAGTTTTGCTACTTTTGTTCATTTATTTGTTGGTGTTTTTCTTGGTTATTTGTTTTTCCTTTATTTTTCAATGTTTTTTAAAACTTTATTACTATTGTTCCTTTTGCTCCTTAGTTTTTATCTTGGTTTTGTTGTTCTTACTATTTTATTTTTTGGTGTTTCTCTTTGATTTACCTTTTTTTCAAATTGGTACTACCCTTCTTTTACTTTGTGTAGGTGTTGAAAAACTAAAGGTTCTTTCAAATTCCAATTCCAATTTTATTTTTTATTTTTTTTCAAATTCCATTTAGTTTCAAGATGTTCAATTTCAAGGTGTTTGTTTGCAAATTCTATTTTGAGTTAATTTCTAGGTTTGTTCTGTGTAAGGCCACCAACAAACACACATATTCAAACATACATCTATTCAAAAAAATATTAATTCATATTGTTTTGCATCTTAAATGTTTTTGGATGATGAAAAGAAAGGAGACAATTGAATAATTTTTTCATAATTGTAATTTTTGTAAATGTTTTGATTTGACTTTCATAACATAATTGATATCATAAAAAATTGAACCCACTATTTTTGCAAAAAATATACTTGTTTCTAATTTCTCCTCCATTTTAACTTTTTTTTTTGTAATTTTCTAGTGGCAAATGGAATATAGTCAAAATGAAAATATAATGTTTATTGAAAATGAAATGGAATTAAATGTTAAAGAAATGAATATTGAAAAGGAAATTGTGGGAACATTGCAACAAAATGAAATCTCCAAATAAAAAGTAGTAAAATAAAAAATAATGAAGAAAAAATACAAATAAATTTTCAAAAATTGCATCCACAAAGAAAAATATGAAGAAAACATAACAAAAATGCATTATGTTGAGCCTTCTATTGTGTTAACGATGGGGAAAATGTTGAAGTAGCAAGTCTTCAAATCGTGAACTACATTTTTTGATATGCTCATCATGTGAACAATTTTAATCCAAGCACTAATGACAAAAGGGTGCGAGTATAGAGATAGGAGCCAAAAAAATGTTAGATAATGGTGAAAATTTTGAATTTTTTTACCTTTTTTTTTTGACATTTTGAAGTTATGTTAATCATTCCAAGTTGTGTTAAATGATTAATATGAATGTTGTAGAATTAAAATTTTTTAAAAAATTAATTAAATTTTGGGTTTTGGTTTTTAAGAAAAACATTTGAACTTGAATAGGTGTTGTGTTAAATTGTGGTTAATTTTACAAAGGACTAGGTAAAGGACTATTGTAATAATATAATTTTGATGGTAAAAAAAATTAGATGATAATAACCTACTACATAAATTAAAAAAAAACTCACAATTTAAAAGATATGGAATTTTAAACTTTTAGAATTTCAAAAATATTTTTCAAATTTCACAAGTCTTTTACCACATGTATATGGGGTGTAATGTGCACATACAAAACAAAATCGTAGTTTATAAATTTAAAAAAAAAAAAAAAAACCTAAAGTAGTTAACATATTTTGGTATGATTCAAAATTATGATAAATTTTCAAGATGAAATGCAAAATTTGGCAAAATTTACACACTTTGAGAAATTTATCTTTATTCAACAATGATTAACCCAAAACATGTGATCTATTGGGACAATTATATGTATTTTTAATAGCAAGTAGCAAAATATTTCATTAAAAAATTCTTTCATATGAAAAAGTAAAAAATGATTAAAAATGATTCACAATCCTTTTGTAAAGTAATTCCATTGGCTTCAATCTATGTACTTGCACCCAAAAAATGTTTAATAACATAATATAAAGCCTATGGAATAATTAATATTTAAAAGTATGTGGATGTGAAAAAATGTTATCTTTTATTTTGGGCCTCAATTAATAAAATGAAAACATTATGAAGCAAAAAAAAATTGAAAATTCAATTTTCATTATGTAAAATCATATAAGTTTAAATATACAAACTAATGAATTATGTATATTATATTCTATGTCTTTATACATCAAAAAATAATTCAGAATATAATATAGTGATGGTTGGGGACAAACTATATATATTTTAAATTTTCTCATTTAATATTTAAGAATAAAGTAAAATAAATTATCAATTGAAATAAATAGTTAAGATGTGGGAAATTGCAATACTTTCATTTTATTTATGTTAGCCAAAAACTATTTTGCATAAACAAATAAACATTGTCAAAATTCATTAAAAAAAGGCATGTTTACAAATCATTCATGAAAGCATTTTTTTGGTGAAGAAAAATGTTTTGAATTGTTATTAAAAGAAAATTGAAATGTGTTTTTCCTCAAATGAGTTGAAATTTTTATATGTTGGTTTATTACATATGTGAAGACCTTGGGAAAAACTTCAAGAATGAATTTTCATTTGTTTCATTTGAACAAAGTATGAGGAAAAAATACATGTTTAAACCTTGGATTTGTAAAACAAATTTTGATAAACATGGTGGAATATATAATCTTTGACATGTTTTACTAAAATTTGATGTGATAGTCACCTTGGAGACCAAGGTTGAAAGCCTGCTACCAACTACCATATACAAGTATATTATATGTTGATCAT
>Ga0116228_10004639_pt1 | contig 12191 bp, 7 predicted proteins | sample S1TSphfallax_2_FD_89694 | JGI IMG/M metagenome (GOLD analysis project Ga0116228, IMG submission 89694) | Host-associated microbial communities from peat moss isolated from Minnesota, USA - S1T2_Fc - Sphagnum fallax MG | ecosystem: Host-associated > Plants > Peat moss > Unclassified | place: USA...
AAAACTTTCAAAACCTTAAATTTGAGAAAAAAAAACCTATGACTATGATAAATGCTTTACAAACTCCCCCTCCCCCCCCCAACCCCTTTCCCCTTCAAACTCATAAATTCAATGGTTTTACTATGGCTTCTCTGATTAGCCCAAGTGTGAACATGTTGATGATAGAATCCAATTGGGAACCTAAATTTTATATTAATTTTTGATGACAATATTCATTCAAAATTCAAATATGTCCATCACCTTAGGTCTAAAACTTATGAAATCACCTCCAAGAAATCCCCCTTTCAAGACTTTCCAATATTATTAAAAGATTGCCCCAATTACCTTAAAATATTTTTGAATATTTTTGGATAATTTTTTTCAATGGTCAGTAAGTCCTCAACCATAGGCTTAAGAATTGTAAAATTATCTTGATGCATCCATATTCATCGAGGGCGTTCCAATGGTACCAACAATATAACAAGAGTCGTGGGGGAAGATATCAACAAACAAAACAAGCAGCTCATCACCTAATGATTTTACCTTTTGTTATATATTGACCCATTCACTCCAAACATGAAAATTTACATCCATTTGAAATTTTCATTATGTGAATACTTGTCATCTCCACATTGGTCAATGAGTGAGCCAAAATTTTATTCCCAAATCCAAATCCTGCATAGATGTGTAATCTCTTCCCTATGGGCCGAGCCAACAAACAAACAACCTTCTTTAATAGATAGATCCTCACTCCTTTATTTTATTTATTTATTTATTTTGTTGTGAAATTCTTTTGCAATAAAGTTTGATAGGCCTACATAATTTTTTCCCAATGTAATCATTGATCAGCAATAGTGTAACAAGTGATTGTTTATGATTTTTCATTGGGTGTTCCACCATGCAATGCTTACATTTCAAAAACCTCAAATTCATCTTTGTAATCAAGGGATTGTTGTGGTGCATACAAAGGTATAACAATTTGAAAGACTTTCCCAAAGTTGGAAAAGCTAGAAACCATAAGTGGCTGGGTGCTTGACCCTCAATGTCCCTTTGCATAAACCTACAAGGGAAATTAGAAAGCTTGCATTTTGTCTGATTATGATTAATGAGCCAAGATTGTAGGAAGTATTTGACAAAACATTTTTTTAATCTAAATTGATGAGAACATGGCAATGTTCACAAAGTGGTTGCCAAATGGCTGAAGGCCACATATGATTGATTTTTTGTGCTACATGTCACTACAAAAGAATGAGGTTGGAGAGACACAAAGAAGATGCTAAAGTAGATAAGAAGAGTGCTTTTGAAATTGTACCCAAAAAGTTTCGGTTCTACCCTTCTTCTGTCACTTAATGGCCTTAAAAGAAAAATCCACACCACTTAGTTTTTCTGTCTGAAAGGACGCCAAAAGACCTTCAGAATTGGACTGTTCTAGTCCCCATGTGACACTTGTGGAAATGAAATTTGTACGAACACTACAGAACTTAGTTGCTATGTCGTCTATAAGCTATTCATGAGGAGACACTCCTTGGTTCACATAATATTGACGTGGTTCCTATGTACTAAAAGGGTATGTTCGCGCCATAAAATCCCATAACATTATCCCATTGTGCTATAGGCTGCAGCAGAAGAATTGTCCAATATGTACTATAAGATGCCAAAATTTTAAATTAAAAATAAAATTGCAATTGGTAGTATGAAAAATGCCAAAAGACTTTCAATATATGGTGCCCAACTATTGATACCTCAACACAAAGTTCTTTTTCCTTTTTGTGAGGGTGGGGGTGTTGAATATCTTTGTTCCCAATGTGTTCACATCAAGTTCTCAATGGGTTCTCAACATGTTCCCCAAGTTTTCAATATGTTCCCCATCCTTTCGCCAATAGCTCCTCACTTTAGCCCATATCCTTTGCCCTAAGTTGTAACAGCCCAAAGGAGGAGATTGCAACTTATCTATTGTGGGACTATCCAAAGCTTGATTTAGATTTTAAATGTTTTAGTGATGGACCAATCAAAGATGCCCATCAGAAAAGAAAAAGAAAAAACTTTGGGGGTGCCCAGAACTGGTTGATAGAAGTCACAAATATACTTACCATAAATTGCAATAAAGGGAGTTCTGTCCATTTGTTTCAAAAGAAATTTAAATTTTTTTTGCAATAAAGTGGGTGTACATTGATGGGCTAATCAAAGTGGGTTCGGTATCTTATTCAGGTACCTTTTTTAGGGTTTTTACTAAGTGGGACAAGTGTCATCTCATGGTTCCAGTTTTGGAACTGTCAATTCCACTTGTGATTTGAATAAAACTATGGGGACCACTAAATGTAGTGTGTGGTGATGTAAATTAACGATGGGAAACATTGGTTATGCTTTTGTAGAGCCTGTGGTCACCTGATGGAATGCCATCTCACCCTACTCAGCTTCATGTGTTCCTAGGTGGCAGACCCCCTCAATAGGACCAAAAGGATGACCAAATGGCTCAATACCATGTACCTTTACCATTCCCCCAGTAATTAGAATATTTGCAATAACTTGTCGCCATCAATGGTAAATCCTTTTTGGGATGCTCGCCAATAGTGCCCCCATCACCAAAATGGGGGAAAACAAAAGAAGGCTAATTACCAGACTCCCACTACCTTTAGCGGCACTGTCCTAGCTATATGAACAGGATTTTAAATTTTTTTTAGATTTCGAAGTGTAGGTGTTGCGGTGCATGTGATATTACTCCAAACGTGTGGAGCGTGAGGGTAGTTTCATACTCATTGGAATAAAGCTGCACTTCTTTCACAAAATAAACCAAAATACAGGCAGCTCTTGCTTATGTTTGTACTGTCGTTTTCTGGGAGAGCTATCTCCAATTTCTAACCCCCCTTCCAAGCGGTGCTGTTTTTAGGAATGTCTGTGGCTAAATTTCTGTGGCTAGCCAGAGTGGCGATCATCCCTAGGAAGAATTAGTCCAGTCTGGCTATACACCGGAAATAAAGTACAAATCTTTAGTGATCTTTGTACATGTTTAGCTACACAATGAAAACCGCATGTATGAATTTGGCGATTTTTTAAATTGTTTTTTCCCTCACTTTTGTTGACTGCAAACTGCAAACCTTCAAATTTGTTGATTAAAAAAAAAATGTTTCGCTTTTGGCAACATATCGCGAATAATAAATAGGCTGCTCCCAATATATGTAAATATTTTTTTTTGAGTTGAGAGGAGAATATATTATTTTTGTTAGGGTTATATGATGCACTTTTCATGTGTCTAGAGATGTGTATATAGGTTACGTGGTTACATCTCCACCCTTGTCTAACTCTCCTCACATGAGGGTAAATAAGTTTGGGCCTAACTCATTCTACTTTCCTTTTTTGGTGGATATACTGGGAAGCTTCTCCCAATGCTTAGAAATATCATTTATATTTTAGACGCTATGGCATGGGTGATTTTTTTCAATTTTGTGATGTTGCTCAATGACAACCATAGATGAGAATATTTAGCCAAATTTGGCAATATTCAAAATATGAAAGTACAAAAATCTTCAGCATACTTTCATGTTGTAGGCAGTTGTACTTGTGGCAATTCCTTTTTAAAATTATGTTTTAACAATTTTTTTTTAAACAGTGAATTTGTGAAAGAAAATACTTTGTTCAAAATATTTTTCAGAAAATGACGAAAGTTGGCCAAAAAAAATCACTTGATCTAGATATTTCATGTCACAAAGTGTAATTTGATCCTTTCATTCTAACAGCATCTGCACCCTTAGCCCCTATTTTGGAGCTCTTGTCATACAGAGTACTTAGTGATTGTTCCCCCCCTCACCACCCATGTACATTGAGTGGTCAAAATAAAGTGAGAAACTGATTGAATGTTGTCACCTGCACCAATCATCATCATTGGCGAATCAAAAGCAGTCACTTCATTTTATGTGCCTCCTTGAAGGAGAAACTTTAGAGGCGCAAACTGTGGTTCACACTATTTGACTGATATGCGTATCAGAGTACCTTTACATTCCAGTATCTTCTTGACGAAATTTTATTTATTTATTCACTTTGAATGAAAAAATAAATATTTCCTAAAATTCCTACAGTTCAGGTGAGAAAAAAAATGTCAAGTAATTTGACAGTACTTAGACACAATGCACCGTTACACTTTAGCATGGGCAGTTGATAGTAACATCTCACAAATTTCTAGAACTTTTGGCATTGTGATCAGCTGATTTTGAAAATAATTAGCATTTATTGAAAATAATTAAATTTTTTCCAGAATAGTAACGATATTACGATATACTACATTGAAAAATATAGTGTATGTTCCATTTTACTGATATGGGTGTGAACTGTGGATGCTCTCATATGTTTTCTCCAGTCATGATCACCCAACAAATGCAAGGTTGTCAAAATTTGAAAGACCGGTGCAGTTTCATGCATGTTGATATATATAAGATTAACATGTGCTTTGTAGTTCAAGTCAAGATCACAGTGAACCTCTTGCAGTCTATAAGGAATAAGGAAAGCGAAACCTAGGACTGATGTTTGGTACAAAATAATTTCCAAATGGTCTAGCTTAAAAAAGAGGAATTTTTATTGAGATTTATTGAAATTTTTGAAATTGAACTCTCAAGTTGTTAAAAACTATTGCCTTTCCCAATCGTTCAATTAGTAAACACTATTACAAATACACAACACAAGTTGTACTTTGCATACTGATTCAACTGTTGAAAATTTGAAAAGTTAAGTTTGAAACTGTCTAACCTCATTTTCTAAAATAAATAAATATTGAATAAAGGAATGCCAATTGTTTGTGTAGGTACAGTAGTACTAGCCCTAGGCTTCTCCCTGTTAACAGCTGAGGCTGATTGGTAAGTTGTATCCCTCCTACAAAAGAGTACAGATCTTACACCTACTATCAAGAGGTGAAGGGATCTTAAGCATATGAATAGGCATAAGGAATGATTGGATCCCTGCTAAATACCTAGTAGTTGCAAGAAAAACCCTACTCTTACCACTTCATGATCTACATATGTTTCTGGGCTTCTGATAAGAGTTGCATCGGGCTTTATGGTGGGTAAGGACCACAAGTGGGGATATTCCCGAAACGGACTCAGCTACAGCCTTGTCATATGGTCCCTTTTTTGGAAATACCCCCACCCTGAGGACTTACCCTGCAGTTCATTTTACCCTCAACATGAGAACTGCTGAATCCTCAGGAAGACATGCATAGGTTTACTTCACTTTTTTCCTTTACAGTGAAGAGCAATCCAATATATGGTCAGGCTTCAAACATGGGCACTTGCTTGCAGATTGTTGAGAGAACTTGAGTGCAACTTTACAGGCCTTCTCACTATGAGTGCTATGTTTTCTTCATGCAAAATATAGTATACATCCTGGTTGCAAAATGTGTCTTACTGGTCTTGAGAACACATTTCTATTATGTTCTGGGGACCAGCCTAAAAAACATTGATGGTTCACCCATAGGATGAGAAGCCCTAAACTGTATGAAAATTTATATGCTTCCATCAACCAGAATGGCGTTTTTTACTCGTGAAATTTCGCCAGAAAGCGAAATTAAAAATTAAAAATTTGAAAATGAAGTGATTTTGGAGCTTTGCAATCGTCAGACGTGCGAGGGAAAAACATTGAAAAAATCTTCAGATTTGTATATTTAATTCTCAGTGTCTAGCAAAAAATAGGAAGGAAGATTAAAGTTTTGTACTTCATGGCTGGTTTATAGTCAGATTTGGCTAAATCTTCTTATGGATGATTGTCATTTTCTCGATATTTTCCTAATAGTGATATTTTTGGTAACAATTTTTTCCATTTTTAAAAGATATTTTGAAAAAATAATATCCTATTACAAATTTCTTGTTTTTAAAAAGTAGACATTCACCAATTTTATATAAAAAAATCACCATAAATCGTCACAATTGCCTACAATATGAAAGGGTGCTTCACATTTTCTATTTTCATATTTTGAGTAGCTTCAAATTTCACCAAATATACTTATGATGATCACCACTTGAGCAACAGCACAAAATTGAAAAAAAAATTACTGCTTCCTAGGCCACTTAGGCTACAAACAAAACTTCCTAAAAAACACTGAACCAGACTGCTAGCTGTGGGTGGAAAAAGAATCCAGGGGCTCGTGACATTCATGGATGTGTCCACACATGACAAGTGGCTACTTTCTCATGAATAATTATGGATAGAGGAATGGCCTCCACTGCATAAAGAAACCGTACATTTGATCATATGTGATGTGGCACAATTTCACCGTCCTTACATGGGAAAGTGTGCATTACACAGGAAAGCGTGCACTACAGGAAAGCGTGTAGTGAAATGCCCCATTACTGATAAGGGCATGCAATATGCTTTATAACCTGTCGATATTATCAAAGGGAAATCAGGCCCGGTGCTTTATGTACTCAAAACGTATTTGTACACCATTCATTCTTTTGAAGTAAGTTAGTTAGTTTTTCTTGTTTCCGGAGGTCCCGTGGAAAATGTCTTACCCCGCTTCTCGCAACCTAATTGGTTTACATGGGACATGCCATGTTACTGTTGTGGGTGTGGATGCTCTCATATGTTTTTCTCCAGCGGTGATCACCCAAGGCTGCCAAGTTTCATGCATTCTCCTGTACTAGTTGGTAAATACAGTAGTAGTACCTTGGCAGCTTTGACAGTAATAAAACTATTTGTAAAAATGTAGAAATCTTCAAAAATAAAATTGTGAAGGAAAATAGACTTAAGAGTATTCTATTTTTGGACATGGAATCTTAATTAATTATTCCACAAACATGTGTTGAAGCTGCCCTTGTACTAAGGTATTAGGCTGTCGAGTGCTGCGTTGCAGTTAAATGTCAAGAACCGTAGCAGTACGGACCTCTTGCAGTCTATTGAGAATAGTATTACTACTGTGCAGAGATATCACTAGGACACGGACCTCATGAGTGGATCACGTGAAACTTCTTCGCTTCTGATCGTCCCCTCATCCCTCAGCAGATTCCTTCATATCTGATCCAATGTACAGATCCTAACGCTTTGGCCAGTAGATGTTCGATCACCAATTGGCATATTGGTGAGCTTTGATATCTAGTTTTAGGTGGGCAGGTTTTTAGCTGCATAGCTAATCAATTAAGCAACTTTATGGTCACTAGTACAGTACACATCTTTGAGCTAGAGACTGCAGAAGATTCGATCGGAGAAGATATATAAAGAGGGTAGCAGCCGATGGTGAAATACAGCTTGAGCTGCTATTGATTTCTTGAGGTTTGTTTCCTGACTGAAGTACAGCTGCTGCTGAGCTTCGTCCCTCTGATCTGAATTCCCCAGTCAACTTGCCTTATCTCCCTTGCAGTACCGTGAGTTCAGTCTCTTTCAAAGAAACTCGAGAGAAGATGAAGGTTTTTCCAGTAATTGTACTAGTAGTTTTGGCCTGTGTTGTTCAAGTTGCTAAGCGACAATGCGGGGAGGAAGCGGACGGCGATTTGTGCGAAAATAACTTATGCTGTAGTAAATGGGGCTATTGTGGAACCGGCGACCTCTATTGCGGCGACGGATGTCAGAACGGCCCGTGTACAGTGTCGCCTCCATCGCCTCCCTTGCCTCCTCCGGCTCCCGGTGGACTGGGAGAAATACTAAGCGAGTCCTTGTTCAATTCCTTCTTTTCGAACCGAAACCAGTCTTTTTACGATTATGAATCATTCATCGAGGCAGCTAAATCTTTCCCAGAATTTGCAGCCACGGGTGACATGGAGCAAAGGAAGCAAGAGGTCGCTGCATTCTGCGCCAACGTATGTCAGGAGACATCATGTATGTTTCAAAATCAATTCAATTCGCTTTGAAGAATATTGTGTCTTGCAGCACATGTTTGTCTAAGGACTTTCTAGCAAGTATACTTTATCACCAAATATTAATAAGAACTGCATTAAGAATTTCAGTTGCGTGTGGCACAATTTGAACCAACACGTTTTAGACATCTACTATAAAATTGTCATACATTTTATAATAATGCGGACTTAGGAGTCGGAACATGAGGCATCTGAATGTGAATACTAAGAATAGGAAGCAGCGTGTTCTAAGCCTTAGGGTACGTTTCCATGTCTTCCGCTCACTCACTATTTTCCACGGTTTTGTTACAATTGCTTGAAATGCGCCCAGAGGGGTACTTTCAGTGCTAAATCTTGGTCTTGCGTGCATGATAGAATGATTTTTTTTGAAAGAACTAGTGCTCACGGTAGATGCCGGGTGACCATCTCTTAATAATTTGGTCAAAAGATGGCAAAAGGGTTTCTTTGTTACCTCACTATTTCTAAACCCACTCTGAGAAAACCCACACTTGGCAGTTGCAGGTGTAAAGGTCATGGAAATGTATCTATAGATTATTATACAGTAGAGTCTTCCTTAAAGTCATCCTGTCTTCACCCTGTCTTTGGGCCTCTTTTCACCCCCTATCCCCTCTTATAATGAGGTCCGCAAAGTAAGGAAGTTTTATTAAATCTGGGTATGGAAGGCTGAAACTCAGCATTTAATGCACAAGGTTCGAGGTGATTAATAGTAGTCCTACATGTAGGAGCAGTGAAATATATGTAGTAGCAGTGGAGATGCTCAGGAAAAAGGAAAGTCGGGTCAAAACATGATGGATCTCAGTTGAAACTCAGTTTGGCACAAAAAGTGGTGCATTTCTGAGTTTGAGCCCCCCTTGAAGGCTAATGTACTTTTTTGCAGGTTTTTTTTTGAATCTCACCGGGTTTTGAACCAAACTCAGGGTTCTGGTACCATGTTATCCTGACTTTGTGGAAAACTCTAATACGTTTCATCAAATTCACCTTGTTTTTGATGTCTTGACGATACAGGTCTGTTTCATGTTAATGAAATAAGACAGGATACTTTATGCCAGCCCAGTGGCACGTATTGCTGTGCTGCGGGAAAGAAATACTTTGGACGCGGCCCTCTTCAACTATCATGGTAATTAGAGAGTATCTTGCTTTAAGGAAGCTGGACAAGATGATTATATATATTCACAAATTAATTGCATAAGCCACTTAAAAAGCTGCACCTACTGAATCTGAATCTGCTCGAGCTTTCAAGAATCTCAATTCAACCGCCCTCGTTTTTTTAATGTGTTACAAACAATAGACATACCTAGTTAAGCTACTTCCACAATAAAATTGGTCTATTACTTATTGTTTACTAACTTACGAGACGCTCGCAATATCTTCTATGCATTTTGGCTTTACCAATTTTCACATCTTCTACAGGAATTTCAATTATGGTGCCGCGAGCCCCTCTGTGGGTTCCGATATCCTCTGTAATCCCGATAAGGTGGCAGAGGACCCAGTTTTGGCATTCAAGACGGCAATTTGGTTCTGGACAACACCCCAATACGACAAGCCTTCCTGCCATGACGTCATGGTGGGCAGGTGGTCTCCTAGTGCCAACGATGTGGCATTGGGAAGAAAACCTGGATTTGGCCAAACTATTAACATCATCAACGGCTATTATGAGTGCGGAGCAAGTTGGGGTGCAGAGGGTCAGAACCGCGTCAATTACTACAAAGACCTTTCTGGCTCCCTGAATGTGAGCCCCGGCGAAAACCTTGATTGCAAAAACGCAATTCCTTACGGGGTGAACTTACAGATTAAGGACATACCAGCTATAGAAGAATCTTTTGACTTCCCGTGCTGCAAGAGTGGATGCTCAGCATCACATCGAGCTGATTCATGAAAACAAATCTAGATTCTAAAGCTAGATTTCACAGGCTCTAAACAAGCAAGAAAAATCCACTACAAACGTGTGTGTAGGGGGGAAGCTATATTATATATAACTATAAATAGCAATAATGATTCTGCTGATTCTACTTGCTGTAGTAGTAGGATTGGTATGATGAAGGTTCAGCCACTGGGCCATGTAAGCTACACTTGGGGAAGGCGACGTAGTTCAAGATCCCTTCCAGGAGCATGAGAGGTTTTCGTAATATTGCTGGCTGTTGCTTTTCTCAAGCAACTAAACCGATCGACACCATAGTAGAAGCAGATTGGTATTGCTAGCAACGTCTTTTATGTTTGTTGAACTGGTTTTCTATGCCATGGACATAGGTATTTTGTATTTCCTGCCAGATATATATACTAAATATTCCTTAACACATTTTCTCTTCCAACCTTTATTTTCTTTGCACCGGATCCAAATGCATGGACTGTCGAGGTTTCTTTGCCATCACAATTTTATACATATGCCATGGATAATGTTGCCACTAATCTTTGAGCATTTTTCTGTACCTTTCCTGCACCATTAATCTAGTTGGAGGAGATTCCTAATTTCTGGAATCCATTTCAACTTTAGGAATCCAATACGATTACTGAAATAAACCATCAAATCAATGGGTTATTTGATTATGTCAACAATTGATCAGACTGGGATTGAACGTGTGTGATTTCTAAAAAAGATAAGAAGGTGATGAACATGATATAAGCATGCATATTTAAGTCCGAAGTTGTGTATGGGTTGCTTGCGGATTGAGGCAGTTGGATATATATGCACGTAACCATTACAACATTTTGAGTGTTTAAAAACGATTTTCTCATAGATTTTTCATAGATTTTTTATGATTTTGAATGTGCCTCCCCATGCCAAGTAACCACACAAACCTCATCACAAATGTGATTCAAGTTTTTGATCAATCAACTCAAAAAAATAGTTGATGTGATGTCCCATGAAATAAGCCTTGAACAATAACAAACATTTGTGGACACTACTTATATGTTCTGTAGAACATGTTCTGGGTTTAGGAAAAATCATACATTTCAATTCGATATCATTTTATAAGGTATAAAACTGGACATTTGCAGCCCCCAACACAACAATAATCGATCCTGATTGTTCATTTTCTTTTGTTGCTGATCTAGACTCGTGGCACATGTATTTTCCTTTGCACTGATTCCAAGTCCTTAGAAGGGTTGCAATCACTACAAATACACATTCTGACTGGAAGCGAGTACAATTGGATTACACAATGCTAGTTACCCAAAGATTGCACAAGACTGGAAAAGAAGAAATCCAAACTTCAATTAACTCTACTTCAATTAGCTGGAGTACGGTAGGGGCAGAGGGAATTTCATCACCCTATAATCTTGGTCCCAAACTATCTATGACACAAAATTTTCTTTGAGCAACTCCTCTAGGTCTTTGTTGTTCACTCGATCTCCATTGAAAACAACTGCCCAACCAACAACAATTGACTTCTCTTAGCTATTCTGATTACCACATGTATTGACACAATCCACAAAGCATGGTAATAAAGGAGGCGACCAATTTTCAAATTTCATAGCTTCAATTCAGTTGTGAAAGATATCTTAATATGAAAAGCAAACAAACCAAGGTTGGGCAAGTACAAGGAATTTGGAACTAATATTTTTTTCATAAATATATATCAATAGTCCTCCCCAAAAATCAAATTACCAATTCTGATATATAACTGTAATTCTCAAAAAAATTAAAAATTGATCAAATAATTTAGGGTTGTCAAAATCGATGCGACTATTTTTTGGGCAATCCAACCTAGGTTGACCCTACGTTGAGCTAGGGTAACCTTATACTAATGTAGCATAGGTCTGCATCTACATTCAAATGCACCCGTCATGTTATGATGGACACATGGACGTGATGACAACCCTAAAATAATTTGTTATATTAAATTGGCAATGTTTTTGGCTTTTGGAAATTTTCAAATAACTAGAACATGTTTTTTGCTTCCAAATCTTCAAAAAAATCAAAACTAGAGGTTGTGAAAAAAATCAATATCATCCAACACTCAAAAAAACCAATTAGGATGATATTACAGGTGCCTTGCAAACTTCAACAATTGAACACTTTTCTTTTGGATTAATAAGCATGATGGGTGTGTCCAAAGGCATTGGGTGTGCAATGTCACACACCACCTACCACACCCACAAGTTGTAAGAAACAAATGTTTCCCAAATTATTGTCAAAAGCCTTTAATATGTAAACATGATTAGATTCAGAAAAGTGCAAGTATCCATTCATCTCTCCCTCATTGGCACAATATGTTGTTTCATGGGAGAAGAAAAATGGGCAATTTGAATCCTTGTCTTTCTCTTATATAAGTTGAAGGCCGAGGTTGACAATTTGAAAAAACAAAGGAGCAACAACTCTTCAAGCAACTATGAGATTATTGAGATGTTGAAAGCATCTTGACAACAAACATTGTGGTT
>Ga0116228_10004640_pt1 | contig 12190 bp, 9 predicted proteins | sample S1TSphfallax_2_FD_89694 | JGI IMG/M metagenome (GOLD analysis project Ga0116228, IMG submission 89694) | Host-associated microbial communities from peat moss isolated from Minnesota, USA - S1T2_Fc - Sphagnum fallax MG | ecosystem: Host-associated > Plants > Peat moss > Unclassified | place: USA...
GTTCCGCCCCCGAAATCAGTTCCATCTGATTTCGGAATTCCGGCATCCTCGAACTAACTCAACTTTTGTTCGACAACGGTCGAGTTCCCTCAATTTCTGGAATTCAATGCAATTCCGGAATCGGACGGGATTGCTCGGAATTGCTACGAATTCCGTCCGATTCCGTCTAATTCCGCTTCGATCTAATTCCGGAATCACTTACTTATTTTAGATATTCATCTTTAACTACACAAGGCAAGGTGAGGGTGAGAAGCAATTCCGGAATTACATCGAAGCGGAATTAGACGAAATCGGACGCAATTCCCACCAATTCCGAGTAATTCTTGCAATTCCGGATTTGCATCTGATTCCGGAAATTGTGGGAACTCGATCGTTGTCGAACAAGTTGAGTTAGTTCGAGGATGCCGGAATTCCGGAATCGGATGGAACTGATTCCGCAATGTGCAACATCGCGGAATAGGATGTATTCTCTATGGTGGCTGTTCTCATCTTCACGCCTCTATACGCAATTCATAATATTTCGCTAATCGCTTCTAGTTATGTTTGACATAGAAAAGATCAGGAAAAAAAGCGACAAGATCGACAGATATTTTTTATACAAGTAAGGGAAAATGTTAATGAGTGTCTAATGATAATTTTCAAGAAGTTGTATAACGTATCTTGAACTGATTCGGCTAATATAACTTTTCAGATATGTGCGACCGCCATTTTTTAACCATTCTGCCTCAAAGTCATTTTCTGGAATTTCAGCACCTATGATAGAAAACTAACATTGTATGTGTTACAAAATCTCAAACTATTTGTGAAATTTATACAAATCTGAAACCCAAACCCAAACCCACTTCCAAATCCAAACCTAAGCCCCAAATCTGCTCCAAATCCAAATCCAAATCCAGACCAAACCCCAAAGTATTTGGTTCCAAATCCAAATGCATTCAAGATTTGTTGCACCCCTATTTCCATCGAATGTAATAAAAACAAGTAAAGATCATTTAATCAGTTTGCTCACCCTATTCTAAAAGAAAGTTTCTTCTGTACAGTTACCATAGAAGTAGAATACTCTTGAAACACAGCTCGCAGTGTTCATAAGCTCAAGCAGCTCCTCGTCGGTTGTTGGCGTCCCTTCGGACCTCCACTCCCGACTCGTTCCTGCAGTGCTTTTATTCTACGAAGTAAAACTACAATCGATGTAGCAGGATCTATTATTGCGTCACATACACACATAGTATAGTACATATGCTAACTGAGTAAAGCATCAGAAATAGACTAACCAGAACAAAAGCGTTGCTCTTGACTCAGAAAATTGACTTTAAAAGTTTTGAGTTCTGGTACCGGATTCAGATTCCCCATGGTCGATTACCTTTGATCAAACTTTAAAATATCGTTATTTTAAGCTAAATGGATGTTTTTTTGACCCTGACACAAACAAACAAACGCATTTAATTTTTTCGTATGAACCTCCTTTCAGTCGAGGAAATTTCCTGTTGATTCTAACCAGTCAAATATATGCGTTCCACTGGTATTACTATTATTACACCCCCATGTTGTATGTTTCGCATTGAAATCTCCAAAGATGTAAAATGGTGTATCTTTACATGTATTTAGTAATTGAAAAGGTGGTAGAGTTCCTGGTGGTACATATATTGTTCCTAGAAGTATAGATTCACTTATCATTTCGAGTTCAATAAGGAGAAAGTTTAATTCTTTCTCCTTAATTTTGCATTTTAGTATGCTTTTGTATAGTAGTATAGCTGCTCCACCGAAAGAATTTGTTGCTTCTTTTGACAGGCCAGTATATTCTGGAAAAGAAGGAAGGTTTCTGGAGGCTGTACCAACTCCTGTCAGTATACATATATGAGGTTTATGTTCTGTTAGGAGTACGTCAACATCATCTAAATGTGTATTTAAACATTCGACGTTGAACAACAGAATGAGAAGATTTGCTTCGTCGCTCTTATTTTGAGTAGGTCGTTCCTTTTTCCACTTTTTAGATATTTCAGAAATACATATACGTGAATTCCATTCGCTTATTATCTCCGTTAAAGTTTTCTTTTCGAAAGATGATTCTGGAAAGGATTCAATGATAGAATGAGGGATAATGGGATCGGTATAATAATAAAAAACTTTCTATTCACTTGATATTGATAATAGTTCGATGCCATGTTTTAGAAGATTCTTGTTTTTTTCAACGTTCATGATCAATTGCATGTATTTGTTGTTTAGTAATTGGCTTTGATCGTTCAGGAACATCATATGTGTTTGTGCTCATTGTGCAGCATTTTCGAAGAGACCTTTCTCGTGTTGATTGTTCGTTTTTGACATTGCTTGCTTTATGAGTTTCTGGCATTGATTAAGTGTTAGGGCGACTGATGGAATTATTCCATTTAATGCAGAGAATATTGTTTTTAATGTTTCATTGTGTTGTTCTACTTGCAACGATACTAATGATACAATTGATCCAATTTTGAAAAAGTAGTCATTATATTTTTTATTCATATCCATTTCTAGTTTTTCATATTTCTTTTTTAGTGATTTGAATTTATTTCCATTGATTACTAAGTCACGTTCTTTTTTTTTGTTTTCGTAGATTTGCGTCGTTTGAATACTTTTGATAAAATTATCTACTTCATAATAAAGAATGACTCATAAAAACATGTGTCATTGCAATGCTTTTTCGAAATACTATTCGGCATCTTCGCAAATTGTTGTTACTTTTTTTATCTAAGTTACACAACATGTCGACAGAAAAAACTTTGTTTACTGCTCTCCCAAATGAAATAGTTTACTGGATTTTTGAATTTTTAAACACATCCGATATCATGAAAGCATTTGTTCAACTTAATTATCGATATCGAGATGTCGTTCGGCATTATGTTAAACACATCGATCTAATTGATAGTTGGCAGATCTATCGATCAGAACTGCAATACATCTGTCAATCGGTTGAATCAGTCAAAGTGGATCGATATGGTCTTGATCTATTCACGAACTATCAATTTCCTCAACTTCATTCACTTTTTCTTATCAATGTAGTTCATTGGGAAAAATTATTGCGTCATATGAGCTTACAAAATTTGAAAATTTGGTTCCAGAGTGATGATGATGATTATGATGATAGTAGAACACCTTCTTTTGGAAAGTATAGGTCACTTCCTCTGACAATAAGACGATTTTCTTCAAATGGTTGGTTTAATCCAACATATTGTCATGAAAATCTTACTCATCTAAACGTGTATGTTAGTGGGATCTGTAACTTACTTGAAATTACCGAACGAACACGAAATATTCAACATCTATCGGTTCATTTTAATAGGAATTTTAATACTTGGGGCAAGGACACCGATGATGCCAAGAACAATTTTGAAGCCGTGACTACTAAGTTTCAACGATTGTCTAATCTGAATTCTATCGCTTTTACTACGATGAATAGTACTAGAGAATACAACTGCAATGAAGCCTTCCCATTCTATCAGTTGCAACTGTTCATTGATAATTGTTGTCCGAAGAAGGCAATTCTAAAAAAAGTCACTTTACAATTACTTAATATTTCGTTCAATGAAGAAGTTTGGTCAATCATTCAGCAATATAAAAATACATTTGATTCGTTTAATGTCTATATTTTATTTGGTACAAAAGATAATCTTGAAAAAAATTAAAAATTAACTTTTATCAAACAATGAGTTTGTTTGTCATATCGAAGATCATTCTTACGATATGGAGATAAACTATTCGTGGGTACATCTTTATTCACTGCCATTTCACTTTACTGAACTTTATGGATTCACCTGTTATTCGAACCTCAACCAGCAATGTTCATACTCGACTGTTCGTCATCTTTATTTCACCAAGAACTTTCACAATCGCATGATTTCATTTCAATCATTAAAAAAACAAATGCCCAATCTCGTTTCCATTGATTGTGGACCTACGCGTTATCATAGATGTGCTCACAATACATTAAAGAATTATGATAATATTCTCTACAACGTACAGACTCTTTATTATAAAGTGATCTGTGACTCTTCCGATTGTATTTATTCTAATCAATTTTGTCCAACAGTCAGTCGTATGCCCAACTTAAAAGTGTTGACTGCGTCAATCCAAACATTTAATCAACTTAATCATCCGTTGATGTTTCTTAAAAAACTTCATTTACATAATTGTCAATATATAGATTTTGATAAATTAACAACACTCGTACCAAATCTCTGTAAACTGTTGCTTACTGGTTGTCCAATGGACTCATATGAGTTGTCATTGTGGGTCCATTCTCTTTTCGTTAGATTTTCACAATTAATCGTACTTTCTTTACTACTAGTCTATGACCGTAGCAAGAATCGACGGTCAGCGAAAGAGGTAGCTGAAGAAATTTTAACGACAGTACAAAACATGGACTCAAAATTCCAACACCTTAAACTGACATTTGATGATAGAAGAATAGTATTTTTCTTTTGAAATAAAATATGTATTTCATAATCAAGAATGACTTATAAAAACATGTGTCATTGAAATGCTTTTTCGAAATACTATTCGGCATTTTTGCAAACTGTCGTTACTTTTTTATCTAACTTTCACAACATGTCGACAGAAAAAACTTCGTTTTCAACACTTCCAAATGAAATAGTTTACTGTATTTTCGAATTTTTGAACAATTTCGATATCTTGAAACCATTTGTCAAACAAATCGACCTAACTGGTAATTGGGATGTGTCTCAATCAGTATTGAAACATATTTGCGAAACGACTGAAAAAGTCAAAGTGAATCGATATGGTCTTGATTTATTCACAAACTATCGATTTCCTCAACTTCATTCACTTATTCTTGTCGATATAGTCGAGTGAGAAAAACTGTTGAGGTGATGAGGAATTTGAATTTGCGGCAAATTCAAAATGCTTATACCGCTATACCGCTAAGCGGTATAAGACTGAGGTATAGAGATATAAGCCAAAGCTATGCAGGTATAAGATTGAGGTATAGAGCTATAGAGATATAAGAAAATGGTACAAAGCTAAAAGATGAAGACATATATACACCGCTCTAAAGGTACCCTTCTCATCGAAACAACCGTAGCCCTGCAGGGTACCCTACTCACCCACACTTTGATGACGCCCTCACGGGTACCCATCTCACCCACACCATCACACCTCCCAGGGGTACCCTTCTCACCCACACTATGATGACCTCACAAGGGTACCCGTCTCACCCACACTATGATGACCTCTAAACAGTAGCGGAGCCAGGATTTTGGTCTAGGGGGGGCCTCAGCCCCCCAAACATTGCACAGCCAGCCGAGAATTTTTTTGTATGTATTTTAATTTTCCCGCTAGCATGACGAGCGAAAAGTTTGAGTATTATTTTATTTGATAGCGTATCAAACGCGCATCAAGTTGATGCATCTCCTTTTTTTTTCAAAACAGATTTGTTGAAAAAATCATCCGAAATTCAAAAACTTTCGTCTCCTGACCTTTGTTTACTGCCCACTGTGCTCACCCTTCCGCCCTCGCTCCACCTGGCGAGATTTTGAAAGATGTATTTTTATCTGATATAAAAATGTATTAATGGATGACCGGAAAGTTTTTAGACAAGATGTTTGTTCACTTTTGACCCATTAGAAAATATTTCCGACTAGTCAAAAGTTATTAGTTAGGACCAAAATTTGGTGCTCTTTTTGAATATGGGCCTAGAAATTTTGTCTGTTTTTGTTCGAAAGTAGTGAAATAATCTTCGAAAAGTCCAAAAATTAATTTGGATAGAAACTTTTTCCGAACATTTTTGTATTTCGACTTGCAATTCGGAACTAAAAGTTAAGATGTTTATTTATATATGAGCTTGTACACGGTGTCTCAGAAATAACCTACCAAAAAGAAAATCGTTTAACTCCACCATATTTCAGCCAATTGAGCTGACTTTTTTCTGATGGTAGAAGGGCGTTCCAAGTTTTTATTCGCAAAGATAAGTTTTACGAATGATACTGAAAACAATTACTATTGACTTCAATACCAAATTGAAGCCTTTTCCGATGTGGTAAACCAATATGCAACGTTTTTTATTTAGTTACTTCAATTTTTTTCGTAGTTTTTGATTTTAAACGATCCAAATTTTTCACACTTGCTTTATAATCTTTCTTTTGAACGTTTTTCAGAAAAACAGAGCCAATGATACATTTCTACAAAGCAATTTGGTCCTAGCACAATGAAAACTTTGATAACCGATGAACTGCGAGAGGTGGACCATTTCATAGTCTTCGCAGTCATCAAGCTTTACGCTGTTACACTTCTTTTCATAAGAAAACATCCGAACAAGTGGTTATAAAGCAAGAGTTGAAGATCTGAATGATTTAAAATCAAAAACTACGAAAAAAATTGAAGTAACTAAATAAAAAAACGTTGTGTATTGTTTTAACATATCGGAAAAGGCTTCAATTTGGTATTGAAGTCAATAGTAATTGTTTTCAGAATCATTAGTAAACTTTATCTTTGCGAATAAAAACTTGGAACTCTCTTCTACTATCAGAAAAAAAATCAGCTCAATTGGCTGAAATATGGTGAAGATAAAAGATCTTCTTTTTGGTAGGTTATTTCTGGGACACCCTGTAAATCAGAAGATACCCTAAAGAATGTACTATTTGAAGTTTTCTTTTCTGTCTTTCCACTAGGTATCTCAATTTTCGTTCTTCCTAAATACTTATTTTTGAAAAGTTGACTTTTCACCAAAAACCATTTTATGTTGAAAGGAGCTCTTAAGAAATGCATGTAGCCTCACTTCGATAAAAGCTACATTTTAGTTCAATATCACATTTTGTCGGGAAGTATCCGCCCGTCAAAATGACGGGCTCCAACAATTCTTAGCATGTTCGTAAAGAGAATTATAGGGTAAACAAAAATCTGTCAGTTCACTGTTAAAAATAATTTTTCATGCGTTGCAAAAAGTACTTTACTACACTTGAACAAAAATACGCAAAACATTTATAAGCCTGTATTCGAAAAGACCACAAAATCTCGGCCATAACATAACTTTCAAGTAGTCAGAAATGCTTTCCACTGGATCAGGAGTGAACAAAATCTTGTCTAAAAACTTTCCGATCACCCGTTAGGTTTTCAATGGAAGATTATAACCTCTAGAACCTGATTGAAAATTATATTTACTGTATTTTATTTTCTTCCAAAACACATATGAGCTCCACAAAATAACGTATGTGTTAAAACGTTTCATTGCAATGACTAATATATTTTTATATCGGGAAAAAAATGCATCTTTCAAAAATTTCGCCAGGAGGGGCTCAAACATCGGTAGGGGGGCGGCTGAGCCCCCCCTAGCACCCCCCTGGCTCCGCCACTGATATGGCTACCAAAACACATACAAACGCTTGTATGGTTATCGATTTTAAATCGAAAGCTCTCGTAAATTATGAAGTGATAAAAATAAATAAATGAATTTTGAATCTTTCATGGTCGTCTATTCAGTCAATGTACATTGGAAAGAAACTTTGATATTATTTTTTTGTTTTATATCGAAAAGACCAACTGTTGACATGGAAACTACCTGTTGAATTGTCACTGTGTATAGACAAGTCACACAAAATAATTACTTCAAAGAATTGAAAAGCAACAGAAAATATAAAACCAAAAGTAGTTTGCTTGCTTCATTTTGTCATAAACAGATAGTAACATTGATCAATTTTTCGCAGCATTTTATTAGATAAAACAGAAACGGATTCCTTGTGACATTACTTAGGTCGTTGTATTTTAATAATAAATGATTTATTTCCATCATTAAAATCTTCAATAGAATGTGTTTATCATGCTAATCAAATGAAAGGTTCGTTGGAACTATGGAAAAAATATATTCAAAAGATTGACATTATCGTTTTTACAAAGTTAATTGAGCAAATATATCTTGCAAATCTACAATTAATTTAGAAATCATTTCGTGTCTAGTTTGTTTCGTATGAGAAGGGTAAACAGCAAACCTGTTATTTCGGATACATTTTCACCTGACTTCGTTAAAACTATAACTTCAAGTTCTTCTCATTCTCTGTATTTTTGCATCCAGACAATTGCCATTGCATGACTTGTGTTCAACAGATTAAAATGTCGACATCATGATAGTTTCTACGACAATTTCTTATCTAAAATTTCGTCAAAAATTTGTAGTTATACGACACTATAGATGATAATTTAATTTGTTTCTTAATTGCTATCGAATTAAGTAGTCTTTAAACCACCTGATGAGTACCTTGAGCAAGGACGAAATCCGAATCATGGCAGCGTCAACATTCTAATGCCCATGTGAGTGTTCTTGAAGTCTTCTAGTACAAGTTCATTTGGTACTTGCACCACTGAAGATACATCTTCGCTTTCGATTTTCTTTTGAAAATTCCAAATTGATTATGCCATCTGATGAGACCCTTAAGCAAGGTCGAAATCTGGATCTTGGTTAGCTTGACTCACCACTGCCATAACGATATCTATCGTATCTAACTTGCCGTTAGATTCTGTATAGATTATGATATTTTGTTTATGATTTCGTTTTGAGATCATTCGAACAGGTATCGCAGAGTCAAAGCCATCTGATGACGGCCCTTAAGCAAGGTTGAAATCTGGATCATGGCATGCTTGACTCACCCTCACCCTCACCCTTCCATGCAGATAATTCAACAACATCGATACTTTTACTGAACCTTCAACTGCCGACAAAAGCAACCTTCAATATCAACGATATTCATCAAGCAGGTATATGTTTCATTTATACTTTACTATGAGACTTAAATTTAGCAAAAATGGTATGATCGTCTAATTCTTTAGCTTTAGTCTATGGAATCTCTTATAGAAGTACTTGTGCCACTTGATAAGATCAAAGCAACATCAAATTACCTGGTAATGTGGTAGCTATACTCACCCTCACCCTCACATTTGTATTCGCTTGTTGATCTGCATCTCTAATCGGCGATAAGTCATGAATATCGAGCATCTGCATGTAGAGATCAAGCGCTCGTTCCTCATTACCTTGGTGTATTGCATCTGAGGCCAACGTTTTCAATATCCTATAGCGCTGAGGATGATTGCGATCCGTGTTCATATCTAGTCGATTTAGTGTCATTTCTAATTGTTCAGTTGCTGCACTTTCACCAGCGAGGGATTGTTGATAGCCTCGAATTGCCATCAATTGTGCGTGTATATGATGGTTGGCTGGAAAGAAAGATTGAACCCATGGAGAAATTTGTTCTATGGATTTGTTGAAGTCGTTCATGAAGTCTTCAATAGAAGAATATTGATTCACACAACCGTCCAAATTCGTCAAAAACTGTGTAAACGGTTTGGCTATATCAAGGATGGATCTCGCTTCTGGCGGTGGATCAGGCTGACTTTTTAATGCTTTAAAACAAGCAGCACCTTCATTCAAATGATCCAACGCGTTAATAGGACCTGCCGTATCACAGTCGTCGAATTGTTGCAATTGACAGATGGCATTTGTTGCATTGATACAATGATCTATGATCCCCAGTTCCGTCGCTCGTCTCTTGGCCAGATGAAACATACTCGCAGCTTTCTCATTCTCGCCCATATTGCTGAGAAAATTGCCCAAAGTCATAATCAATTCTGGTTCATCATGTTGTAGGCCATATAATTGAAGTTGGGTGAAGTTTTTCAGTTCGACCAAGCGGGGATCGCTATAGGAACAAAGACGCAAACAAATACATTCAACATTATTGACCAAATCACTGTGACTCGACTCAATGCGCATGACACTACCCATGTATATAATGGTTTCTTCTTTGTCTGCCATCGCACTCAAATGTTTGATATCAGCGAACGGGAATACATTATCTTCTTTTACAGAGAAACTGTCCAAAACGATTTCGAATAACACTGATTCTAAGTGCGGTCGCTGTCCGCCTAAACCAGTAAGAGTTAATGCGAGATTTCGATCAAGTGTTGTGGATAAAAACGAGTTCAATGAAACCAATTGACCGATATTTCTCTTGAAATTGTTCATTTCTTCGATTGTTATCATTTGGCCTCTGTATACAGTAGTTGATGAATCTATGTTTGAGAAAAATACTTTTAATTCTATAGAACACAGTCTAAAACTAATTAAAATTGCAGTTTACGTATCTATTAAATAAATTCTTCATCTAGAAAACGTTATCAAAAACATCGTCGCTTTTAATTTCGAGCCAACAGCAAACATCAATCAAAGAAAATAATCTTCTACAAGATGTAAATTCTATTAGAGAAATGAACCACTGGCTGTAACGAACTTGAGCCATTTCGTGAGCAAGTCAGCTGAAGATTTATGTATCTGGCTAAATTATCGAGATCTTCGTCAAATTTTGGTCAATTCAGGTGCAATAAGCAGTTACTAGACAATTATGTTATATAAAATGTTAGAGAATACTACTAGAATATCGACAACAATTTCTTTTACTGTTCCCATTTTGAAGCTAAACAACAAAATTCTCCTCTTGGCTGTTGCAACTAAAAAACAGCAACTCATTCGACCAGTCCTTACAAGACGAGCGTGCGAGTCTTTTTAGAATAGGTTAGAAAAATTATCTCGCAGTGTGATAGAGCAAAATATTCTCATGTTTATCTTTGTTGACATAGAATTAGAGAAAATCGAATCTTTTTTTTCTATTTAGTTTAATTTGCGGAATACTGAATAATAAGAAATAGAAATTAACTGAAGATATTAATAGTATACAAAGTCAACAAACCTCTAGTGCGTGCTGCTTGTTGAGTTAGCCAGGTTTGCTTTAATTATCGATAGATATCTTGAATAAGAAATAGAAATTTGTAGATGACGAGTATGTTTTGTGTTCTCAATGCTTTATTCAATAACCGATAGAAGAAAGTATCTCGTGTATACCAATGAATAACTTGATGCGGAGTATAGGAACGAACAAACTCGTTAATCAAATCCAATTGTTTCTGATTTCCTTTATAAAAACGACGGCATTCATCAAGCGCATCTTTGTACTTCTCTTCAGTTGATTGAGAATTTGGAGACTAAATACTCAGAAGAGTCTCGAGTAACATTTGAGACCACATAAAACGAGCTTCTTGTTGTTGAATAACTTGCGAGGAAGCTTCTGTTTTACATGGGTCCATTGTCAATGACTCGAAGTCCGCTTGAAAACCGTGACACCATGTGCCAATTGGAGAAATAATTCATTTTCATCGAGATCAAAACCGCGCACCTTTATGGTTACTTCATTTTCATCATTTGGACCTTGCAAGTAGACGCATAAAATCCAGTCAAATTCGATTAATTAACGTTTGATCGGCGTTCGCTCTCGCCCAAGAAGAACGAACACTTGCTCGCCATATAAGACAGTAACACATTGAATAAAATCACTGGGGTCTTCAAAGATTCGCACGTCAGCAATAACACCTTGTAGAATTCTTTTGTCGATAATGGTGCACTGTTCGTTTGGGCCAAGAAGCCATAGTAAGACGGCGTCTTGTTCACTCGTTCTGTAACTCATTTTCTCTTCTTATCGTGAAAGTGAGAATGAATGTTGAAAGCAAAATGTAAAAAAAAATGCACTTTGCTGTGTTGTACACTCACTTATTCCGAGAAAAAATACAATGAATTGAGAATTTATGTGAGAAAAGAAAAATAAATAATTGTACAGGCTACTATATTGAAGCTTTCTATTGAAAGCAATAAGTAAAAAAAAGATGGAAGTCGTTAATTGGAAAAACTTTTTTCTTTTCAACATCGGCTTATTTTCTTTCTATCAAGAGGTAGTTTTGAATGCCAAGAATCAGGTTCCATTTGATTTACATATTGTCTCAATCCTATAGTCTCTAAAGAAATTTCGTGATGATTTAAAACAAAACAAATATTTGTATTTTCTTGATGTTTTAAATAATTTTTTAATAAAATAAGTTTGAAATAAGAAACAAGTAAAAATAATAAAAATATGAATTAAAGCCCATCGATTAATCCAATATAATTTTTTTTCAATTAAATAAAGATCTTTTTGATTAATCTTTTAAAGTTCAATTTGATGTTCACGTGATATGATCATATAATAACCTATTGAATTAAATGCATTCTACAAACATAAAATATTTTCAAATATTAAATTATAATTAAAACTCTACTTGAGCAATCATTGATGAATTATCAAATTGTTCAGTTTCTTTTTATTTGACCTAAAATTCTCTCCATATGATAAAC
>Ga0116228_10004643_pt1 | contig 12187 bp, 6 predicted proteins | sample S1TSphfallax_2_FD_89694 | JGI IMG/M metagenome (GOLD analysis project Ga0116228, IMG submission 89694) | Host-associated microbial communities from peat moss isolated from Minnesota, USA - S1T2_Fc - Sphagnum fallax MG | ecosystem: Host-associated > Plants > Peat moss > Unclassified | place: USA...
ATAACATTTTTATTTTTTACTCATTTTTTTTTTAAAATTAAAATTGTGTGACCCCCCCCCCCCCCCCCCCCCAAGTGAGGCAAGAACAAAGAAAACAATCATTAGAGGTCTTCAATGACTTTTTAAATAACACCTACACTGGTACCATGGTAAAAATATAAAAACTTCAAATTTCTAAGGTTACTTCTCTAAACATGGTAAATATCTCCTTAGAAGAGGAAATCAAGGTCTTTGTGTCCAAATTTAAGAAATTGGTGTGTTCTACTGTCCCACAACAATTCCAAAATCATCAAGTTTTAGGAGAAAGTGATGAGATCTAGCATTAGCATATTTGTAAAGACAAAATAAATGGAGTGTTTTCTTTTATTTACACTTTAACTACCTTGACAATAAACAAACCTTGTAGTAGAACAACATGATTCCATGCACAATGCCCCATTGACCAAGCTTAATAGCATTTAAAGTCATTTTAGATGAGGGTCCAAGGTCCAAGGTCTAATGAAATAGAACAATTCTATTAGCTAGGAGCCATAAATTGGACCCACATCTTTTAAATGAAGGTGCAAGACTAAGAACTAGCAAATCAAGCCTACACCTACATGGCTCCATTTTGGAGGGAAAATCAATTGGTTCATACCAAAAGAAGGAGCTCAAAGGAGTGTTCATGATTTGGAGAACCAAGATGCAAGCTAGGGTCCAAGTCAAGGTCCAATTCAAGGATTCAATTTGCTTCAAATGAGTCCAAATTGGTTCCTAGGAAATTGGACCTTGGACCCCCATATAAAGTGGCAAACACTAAATAATAACAAGTTAAATGTGGCACCAAGTTTGACACATTTGTAGTACAATGCCCAATATGAAAAAATCAGATTTTATTTTATTATACCTACATAATGTTGAATGATTAACAGTGTAAGTATTTTTTTTACACAATAGTTTTAAAAAAAAACATGTGATGTAGATGTTAGAATCTTCCTTTCAACCCAAAGGTCTGGGGTTCAATCCTTTTCCCAATTTTTTTTGCCAACACATAAAATGAATGAAAAAAAAATAGAACATTTAAATAATTTGTTGAAGTTAGTTGCCCTAGGGAACAATAGAAGTTCTCCATGGAGCAAAAACGTTTCCTAGGGAACAAATAAAGTACCCCCAAAAACAATTTGGGTGTAAGGAATAAAAAAAGTTCCCCAATAAAAATGCAACTTCCTTGGGGAACGATGAATTTTCCCCAGGGAAAGGCCCAAGTTCCCCAAGGAAACATATGTTCCTAATATTTTTGCAATCACAACCATCACATGTTCGTTTCTTTGTACACTTATGACCTATCATTGGCTTAGGGTTTAAAGTTTAGGGCTTAGGCTCCTTCAAGCAGCTCAAACGCTTGCTCCTTGGGCACATGGTTGCTTGTTGGGGCAACTTAAGCTCCTTCTCCCCAGGGACATGATTGTTGCTCAAAGAAAGGGCAATTTCCTTAAAGAACAATGATTTTTTTTCAAAGAAAGGTTTAATTTCCTTGGTGAAACATATTTATGTTCCAAATCTTTTTGTAATCACAACCATCTCATATTCATTTTTATATAGGCTTGCAACCTATCATTGGAAAAATTTCAAGGAAATTATAGCTTAATTTGTAGTTAGAAGCATTTCAATCAAAATTCAAATGAAAATATTATGATCACACAAAGTTTCAAACACATTTAATTGTTGCCCTAGGAGCAACTGTGCCCTCTAGGGATAAATGGGCCTAAGTTGCCCCAAGGAGTAACCATGTCCCCTTGGGAGAAAGGATCTTACGTTGCCTAGGGAGCAACCATGTTCCCTAGGGAACAAATGTGTTTGAACTTTGTGTGATCATAAAATTTTCATATGATTTCTAATTGAAGTGATTCCAATTACAAAGTTGTAGTTTTCCTTGAGACCTTTCCAATGATAAGTCACAAGTTTATAAAAATGAACATGAGATGGTTGTGATTGCAAAAAGATTTAAAACATATGTTTCCCTAGGGAACTTAAGTTTTTTTTCAAGGAAAAATCATGTCCATGAGGATGAGGAGCTTAAGTTGCCCTTGGGAGCAACTTAAACCTTTCTTTCCCTAGGGAGGGTGGTTGCAAGATAAGATGGACCAATTCCGATGGATAAATGGACCATAAAAAGTCCATTCAATAGTGTTAAAATTACAATATATTATGATATCATTGTTTAAATGGGGGATTAAATGTGGTTAATGAAATAATAAAGATTATGTCAAGAAAAGCCCAATTACATAACTTTTTAACATGCATGGTAAAGATTTTTTTTTTGAAATCCATCAAAAAATGAATATGATACGAACTTTTGAAAATAAGGTCCATTTAAAAACATTTAAATGTTCATATAATCTTTCGGGTTAAAGTTTTTCTAACAATTTTTTTTGCATCTATTTCACTTTTTCTTTAATATATCACATATTGAATCCCTATAAAATAACCTAAACAAAATTGATAAAAAAAAATGTATTTGTATCAAGCCATAGACAAAAGATTAGTCCATATTTTTCAACTTCAAAAGTCCAATACTCTATATTTGGATAATACATGTTATTTTTTGATGTAACTATTTTCTTATTCAAGCTGAAAATCTTAAATCAATGGAAAATTTGGCATAATGATGATTTTATGGCATGTTAATGACATGTTAATCCATGACACTATGTAAAAACTTGCAATGTGACGCAAAAAGTGGTCCACCTTAGTTTACACCCACCCGGGAACAATCATGTCCCTGGGAAGAAAAAATTTAAATTGCTTCAACGAACAGCTTAAAATTTTTTTCCTCAAATTACAATCATGTTTTTGAGGAAAAGGAGCTTAAGTTGCCCTAACACACAACTTAAGCCTTTTTTTCCCCTAGTTAGGGAACAAGATCATGTCCTCAAGGAAAAGAAACTTAATTTTCCTCGATGAGCAACTTAATTAAGCCCCTTTCTCCCCTAAGAACATGGTCGCTCCCTAGGGACAATTTAAACCCTTGCTCCTTCAAAACCATGGTTGTTCCCTAGGGAGAAACTTAAGCCCCTTTTTCCTTTAGGAACATGATTGTTCCTTGAGGCAACTTAAACCATTGTTTGGGAACATGGATCTCTTTGAAAAAAATATTCTTGGGAAATTAATTTTTTAAAAATGCACAAAGGCAATTTATTTTCATCCATTTCATTTGTGGATGAATTTTTTTCTCAAACTGTTATGTTAGTGGCACAATGCAAAAATATGCAATCATTAGGCCTTCAATTCTAACTATCTGGCCCATCTAAAAAGGTACTAACTTAATTCAAAAGGAAGTAACAACTAGATAAAAGAAGCGAGGTTTTCCTTTTATTGTAATTGTGCTTGAAGTTTATTTGGTTACCAATCATTTAGTTCAAGCATTTCACATGTGCCTATTATGAGTGCTCATAACATTGTGTGGTCAACCAATGCAAATTGTTGGCCTACAACTTGTGGTTACAAGAAAGTGAAACGACCTTTCGTCTTCAAAATAACATAGCAGCACACCAACAATTAGGAGCTTGGCATTTAACTTATCCAATGCATTGTTTTCCCCATTGTTGATGTCCCCTCACTTGGGTATGAACAAATTTACAATATTCTTTCAGATAACAAAGGATACGATGTGCCTATTAAAAATTACCTTGGATGTTCATGTGTCTACTTTGTCACAATGTTGGTAGGTTCTTTGGGTGGTTGTGGGGTGTATGTGAAATGTAAGCATGTGTATCATGTTTTATAAACAATTATGTTTTGTGGGCTCATGGAAGAGTTCATTCATTAGTACACATGGAATTAAAATGAAGTTCAACGTTTGTTGAAGCATTGTAAAGCCTTTGAATTCTTGTGATAGTACATTAGAATCTCACTCATAAATATCTTTATAGTTAGCTAGACTATGTAGGAAGTTTAGATTCTAGTTTTGGCCCAATGGTTTTTTTCTCCACTTTGTAAATTTTCAATCATTGCAGAGTGATGTATATTGATGTATAATACATCAGCCATTTCAACACATGTTTGTCAAATATATAATATACTTTGAGAAATTAATTTTCATCAAATATTTTTCAAGTATGCAATTCCCACCTATTTTAACATTTTTGAAAATATTGCAATTATTGTCCAAAAACATTAGTGCTCTCAACAACTTTCTTGGCCAAACCCATGTTTAGAGTCAATAAACCATTGTTCAACTTATAACAAACCATGGATGTGATGTGGCAAAATATTCCATGGCTTGTTAAAGAATATTTTTCCATGTCATAAAATATTTTATGACATGGTAGAATATTTTGCCATGTCATAGAATATTTTGTGACATGGCAAAATATTTCGCCACACAATTTAATATTATCCACATGGCAAACGAATATACTAAAAATATTCCATGATATGGCATGGAATATGTTGTAAGATTCTTTCTTGCTCATCTAAGTAGGCTCGCCCACTTGTCGCTAACATCATTGGTACCTAGCTCTATAGGAAGCACCATTTCATTGAAGGCTAAAACATTATATTGAATCCTTCTATTCATGGTTGATTATTAAAACCTTTAGACAATTTTGTTGTAAATAATATGAGATGTAAAGGAATCAACTTGTTTTCCTTCAACCATAGGATTGAACATGTTAGAAACTTGAATGGCAAATGATTGTTCATCATCACTTTCCATTTGCCACTTAAGTTCCTAATCTAGCTTCCAACAAAGTCTCCAACTCATGAATCTACACATATTTCCACCAACTTCTACCTTCAAAATCTTGTTGCCTACTTGGAGCAAACTCTCAATCCTTAATACAAAGAATTTGATAAAACAATTGAAAGAATATAGGCCTTGGGTATCCAAATATCCCCAACCCTTCGAATTTCACTTCATTTTTCAAATCTTAAAACAATAATACTAGGGGATGTAAGAAGTAAAAATAAACTTGCATTGAAATTGTTCAATGTTGTTCCACTCTCTAGTTCCACCATGGATTTTAATCCATACTTGTGCATGAATGAACTAAAACCATTGTAATTGATTTTAACCGCAAGATCTCTAATTTGTGCTTCATTTGGATCAATCCCCACAATGCTAAAAAATACTAAACCCCACATATGCAATATCAAAGACACTATAAATGGAATTTGTTCTATTCCTAGGCTTTGAAATCTATGGACAATTTGATGTTCAAATATTTCTTGAGTAGTCAGATTTTGGACATGATCATTGCTATTAGAGTTTCATATTTTTAAAGCATCTTCAAATTTTAAACTAATCTTGGAACAATTCCAAAAATTATTTTTTTCCTTTGACCAACATGTTCTAATACTAAAAAGGAGGGCATGTTAAAGTCCATATGCTTTCTTACACCAAACAAATGTTGTGTGATTGAAATTATGTGGAATTAAAATAGATTGATGAAAAACACATGCCTAAACCAACTAACTCTAAATTATTTAAAAGCATAGAACAAAATTAAAACCTATGGACCTTGATGGATTAGTTCACTTTGGACCTCCAATCAATGTGAGCCATCATGGCCTGTTCTTGTGGATATTCAACAACGTTTTCAAACAATGCAAAACACCTTGCCCATTCCCAACTAGACCTAATCTAATGCTGAATTTGTACTAGACATGGAGATGATGCTAACAAGAAATTCCCTTGGCAAACTTCTTTTGTTCTTCACTTTTCTTAGCTATTCCCAACTACTAAAACATGTTCATAGCTCCCAAACACTTAGGTACTCGATTCATTCCACAATACAACATGAAATACAAACACATTAGATTTGAGTAGAATATCCCACAAAAGACCAACCCATTGATCCCCTTGAGCCTTTCATCCCTTGCATTAGTCAGTCCCTATTGACTCTTTACTACATATTGTTCTACTTTCTAACTCCAGCACAATGAATTCTATGGAGTTAATTCATAGAACTATTTAACTTCCAGGCAAGGTATTCTTCCCAAAAACATCAATCTTAAAAATCTTGAAATCAAAAGCAAATCAGTTTGTAAAAATAAGAAAAACCTGAATATTTAACTTTTCCATTATCTTGCATTTATCTTCTTCCAAACATCAAGCACATTGTCCTTTGTCAGCAACTCTTGAGAGTTCTCCATCACACAACCGAAGAATCATGAAAACTATGTTCCATCACCAACACCTGATCTGAACATGAGCTTGTATTTTGAGCTTGACTACGGCACCGACCAACCCTTTTAAAAGTATCCTAGACATATCAAGGGTTTGATTGAGCCTCATGTCAAGTGGTGGTGCTTTAAAATGATTGATTGCCTATGGATGTAACATTATGAAATGATTCTTCAGGTGAAGGAAATTGTTAATAATGTTAGATTTATCCTACAAACAAGGGTATCATGGATGACAAATCACGCACATTTACATAAATTTCCTTCCATGCCAGAGTGGTACAATAATCTCTCTGATCATAGTTTTGTGATGATATTGGGGACACGCCAAAGTCTTGTCAACAGCAAATGAACTCATCCTTTCAGGTGTTTGTTCTATCTTGGAAATGAGCAAGAGTCACCTATGATAGAAATGGTGGTCTTGAACAGTCCAACGCATGACTGTGCATGTTGGATCTATGAAGGACATGATTTGTAAAGGATATGGTCACTGGTGTTAGATCCTCTAGGGTCAATAGCAGCAACTTGGAACTCTACTATGCGAACCACTCTCAGTATCCACTGAATTTAGTGATTCAGATATGCAGTTTTTGTTGGGGTGGGGGGTGTCTTTATGAACCTTGGAGTCGAACCCTACTCTGCAAGACTAAACTTATAGCTACAAAAGTATGGGCGGAACTGCCGGGTGGACAAGTAGTAGATCAAACTACGTACTGAATGAATCTTTCGCTTGTTACTAGGTCTGGTTTCCTCAAATCCCCTTCTCCTTCTGATTGGCAAAACTATAGTTTGTACCCGCCTTTCTTTTGGGGCGAAATTTTGCATTGTTAGAAAAATATTGATTTTTTTGAGGTCATAAATGCAATATTTTATTAGGAATTTTTTTTGCAAAATTCGAAAATTTTCAAATTTTTTAAAAAAAATCGTCAGATTTCGATACCTGGTTCAAGTAGGTAGCTAGAAAGATATAGGATGTTAAAAAGAAAATCTTTCATATTTTGTTAACAGCGAAACTTGGCTAAATCAGCTTATGAAGATCACCACCTCGGCTAGGTCACAAAATTGACGTAAAAACTCTGGAACTTCATGCACAAGAATGATTGAGTATTGATGGGTGAGATGGGTAGTCCTCTGCAAATACCTTTTGGGATAGTCCGACTCTCAAACAGTATATTGCTTTTTGGACTGCACAATACTTGTCATAGGTTGGCCAAATGTTTAAAATGGAGTAGCTTTTGTTCATGCAATACAGCTGACCACAGTTGTATCATTAGAATGACTCCAAAAGCTACTTTTCACTACAATTTACAAGTTACTTTATGGTTTCCATTCTATAAAACTTATGACAGGTGCTATGTGGTATGAACTATATGCCATACTTTCTGACATGGAAAACTTATATGCTAAAAAGATTATGTACAAGGCACCCCCCAGAGAGCTTCCTGGGACTGAAGATGTGGTTGCACATGGCGGTGCTCCACATGGAGGGACCTCAAATCCCTGAAAATATTTTCCACTTTGTCCGACTGTGCGTATGCCCTACCTAAATACATATGTTATGAGCATATTTAGATAACATGAGTTAAGATGCGAAATTCTAGATTCCAAACAAAATGGTTGGCTGGGATGGGCATGCCTGATGTGGGTTGAGATTTAGAAACGAATTCTGCGTGCACTGTGGTGGATACTGAATACATTCTGCATGTTGTGTCTTCCAATATTTAATTCTCTCTGCTTCCAATGTGTAGTGCATGTAGTAAGAAATATAGAATGACATGGCGTTAAAATAGATTCTGTGTTGTAGGGTTATTTATATTTCATAAAAAGTAGTTTCTGTTAGCTACCTGCTTTGATACTCCAAATCAGAATTTATCAACTAGACCTTCATCTATTTATTTATGAACGTAAGAGAATTATATCACGTCATTTTGAAATGCAGGTGCGACATTCAATTGTGAAGATTGCTCACCATTGACTGAATGGCTGTTGGAACGTGTCCAAGGTGGATTGAGGGGAGGTTTTCATGTCGTCTTTCAAACCCCTAAAGTCTTCCTAGCTACTTTCTTAGGCTTACAAAAGGCGTACTTTTGTTTGGCTGATGCTGGGGTCACTTTCTTTATTTATTGCTCATTTCGAATATAACTGTTTTCATACTCACCAGAGGATATGGTTTCAGGCCTAAACACTCACTAACGAGCTCTGTCCGGGCGCTGGTTTAGGGCCTGACAGTGCAGCCCTGCGGAAAACTGCGTTGTTCTGCAGCAGGGTTTTTTTTTAAATTCCCTTTCTGACTTTGTGTTTGCAATAAATCTGAAAAATAAACCAATGAATGCAGTGTTTGATGGTATGATGTGGTTAGTGCTACATTTCCTGCGGGGAAGTGTCGTGGGTTCAATACCTGCGACTGTAATGCAAAACATTAAGCCCAGCACATTGTCAATGAAGAACAACAGCATGTATGTCCGTTGCCTTTTTTGAGGAGAACATTGAAAACAGGGTTGCATGGTTTATTGCAGAACTTTTCAAGGCTGAAAAAGGTGTTCAAAAAGACAAGTGAAACCAGCGCCTGAGCTCGTTAGGAGGTGTTTATCGCCCTGCTAGTTTCAGGAATCTTTGCATGGAACTTGGCACGTCTCTCCTATGTGGATTAATATAGGTATCCCCCTAATTCAAGAGTGTCGTATGGTCCAAAAAGACTTGGCAACAATTCCAGTAGTTGCCTGTAGAGGAAGGTATCTTAGAACGATAAGGATACCAATGAAAAAGTGGGTCACCTTATGATTAGGTGAAAGTGTAGCCTTTATTAGATAAGGGTTTCCCCCCTTTGTCAAACAATCTGTACACATGTTTACAAAAATTGAAACTATAGAATCATAAATGCTTGGAAATCTTTATTGTTGTTGGCTAGATGATTTGAAAGTAATCAACATCATGTTTGATATGTACTAAGAAGGTGATGAAGATAGTTATACTAACATTTGATTGCTTAAAGGAAATTTGAATCAAGTCTCAAATCTTGACCAAGCCAAATTTGAACCAATCCAAACTAGTCAATTTGAAACAAGTCCAAACCAAAATTGGTGCAAATTTAACCAATCTAATGTCAAACCATTTACTTCATTTAAATTTTCAAATTTCAATGCCTAAACACTTTCATATCAAAATTTGATGTATTAATGTTGTCATTCAAGTAGTATGCATGTAGATTTTGTGAGAGTGAAAAAATGATGTGAGGGGTTTTAGTTGACATGGATCTAAAGGTTCAAAACAAAGTTGTCATCATGTTTGTGCATTTGTCACAACGCAATGAATGCATTTGGACATGGACACATCTTTGCGTCATATCAATATAAGCAAGCTTATGAACGATCAAAATTGGAACAATTTTGGTTGTCATAAACCATGTGGTGATTGAAATGTCTTTTGGTTGTTACAGGAATTTGGTTACCAAATCTTTGGTCGCCACACAATTGTGGTTGTCACAAATTTCAATCACCATAGGTTTTCAATTATCGCCACATTTTGGCCACTAGCTTTTGATTGCTAGTTTTTGGTCACCACATTTTTTGATTGTCAGCTTTCAGTTGCCACATTTTCAATTGTTAGCTTTTCAATCACTGCAGTTTTCATTGCCTAATTTTTGGTTGCCAACTTTTCCATCGTCAACAACCATTTTGGGTCACCAACCTCATCGATCGTCAGACAATGACCCTTTTGGTGATGGACAACAAAGGTTGTTTAAGTGTTTTTGTGCAATGTTTTTTGGTTGTCTCAAAAAAAAAAATTGGTCCAAAAAGATTAAAGAATTAAAATAGTTTTTAAACTTTCAAAAATAATTTCAACAAATAAATCTACAATGTAGTTTGGGTACAATATAAGTCCCCATAGTTTTTTACAAAAAAATGAAAACTCGAACAAAAGTCTAACGTGAGTGAATGGTTTATATTTACATTAAGAAATATTGCTTCAAATGAATTTTTATTGATTTTTTTTCATTACTTGATGTTTGTCAATTATATGGAAACATTTATCAAAACACATTATTAATGAAAAGTCCAATCATCCATAATTTAGAAATTTGGGTGATGGATGGGTAGTACTTGTATAAGACTATAAATGATCATTGTATCTTAAATTTACCAAAAAAATATCATCATGATAGAACATAGATTCACAAATTTCAAATATGAATACACATGACAACATGAGTACTTGACAAAATTGGGTCATAGAAAATCCACAAGTTCAAAACATGTCACTTTTGAAAGATCATGCAAATCACAACAAATTTCATATGTAGCAACTACAAATTATCTATGGTTGCCTTTGAATATTACAAACTATCTATGGTTACCTTCAATAAAAAAATTTAGGTGCAATCCAATTGTATGGAGGCCCCATCAATGTGTGCACGATGTGTTGAACAATTTTTCATGCTTTTGAATTTGGTTTATACATGTCATGGATCATTTTCACAAATGGACATCTTGGTTGAATTGTCCATAAAATATTATGTGTCCAATTTTCACCCCATATGACATTTGCTAGTTTTCCCATCAAATATGCTTCAGACCTAAAATTTTTTTAGTGTTGTTTGGACATTTGTCAAGTGGAATTTATAATTCCTAATTCATCATAAACGAAAGAAACAATTCTAAAGCCACCCATCGACACATTTTCCTTGTGTTGGTGGCATCTTGTTCCTTGGCAAACCCATACAATGATGGTGTCACCTTTTACAAGCACCATGTTTCACCCCAATTGCCAACGACTATGTACAAAACATTTGGTTTATCTAAATGTTATCCTTGAACAAATCATTGTGCAAAATTCTAGAATGATGTATTACATTCATAATGTTTATGAATGCCCATGCCAACTTCACACAATTTCACCTAAAGGTGACAAGTTGTGTTTTCCCTTCCATATTTGGCCCCCTTTGCTACAATAAGGTTTGAGTATCCATAATGGGGGAATACTTTGTGTTGTAATCCAACATTTCTTGAACAATTCCCCCATTCTGCCATAATATGTAAGCCTCCATGGTCTTTGCGTGGATAGCAAGGAATTTGATGACACCTAGATGTTCACACATGCAAGTCAAAGCTTCAACTAAATGTTGCCTACATGTTTTCCATTTATCATCCATCTTGGGTGTTTTCCTCACCAATTCAATGGTGCTTGAAATGTGATCAAACCTTTTGATTTACACCTTATGCACCACACCATAACCACCCTAATTATTTCCACCCAACAATGGGAGCACATTTGTTGTGCTTGGAATCCATCAAATGCTATGGCTTCCAATTTGGGCAAAGGTTTCAAATGCCTTCTTAAACATCCATGGTGTTAATCTTGCCTTTTCCTTTAAGATTTTTTTTGAAAATTTGGCCCACCATGAAATTATGTTCCACAAGTTTGCCACCTCCATAGTCCAATGTGTTTTATCCTTTTATGGATAAAGGACTTCACATCATTGTAATAAGTTTGTAGCTACATCTGAAATCTTACATTCAAACCACTCCAAACACCCCTCAAAATTTTGAAGTTCGATGTATTGTGGGGAATCATCTAGTTCCACCAAAAACTTATTTTCAAATGATTTGTTTATACTTTTCCAAGCCAATTACTTGCTTGTTCACAAAAACATCAAGGTATGCCACAATTGTATGCTCCATGAAAAAATTCATGACAAATTTTTAAAATTGTCGTGTGGCACTTTGTTTAAGGTCATGTCCTCAAGACTTTGATGTTTTCAAAATTGTGTCAATGGAGTGTTTTCCTCATTGGACACTTCTAAGCCCTTCACTTATGCATGGCTGAAGGTCGGTGGTTCAAAGGTTTGTGGGGATAACTGCTTGACAATGTGTGAGATAATGGGTTGGCGGGGTTTTGGTTAGATTGTCCTTTCGATGGTTATCCTTCCAATTGTTGCTTCAACAACATCATTGGAATTTGGGATGCCCAAAAACCCAAAGACTTTCCAAGCACTAATTGTTAATAACAATTAATGTTTCAAAAA
>Ga0116228_10004644_pt1 | contig 12185 bp, 9 predicted proteins | sample S1TSphfallax_2_FD_89694 | JGI IMG/M metagenome (GOLD analysis project Ga0116228, IMG submission 89694) | Host-associated microbial communities from peat moss isolated from Minnesota, USA - S1T2_Fc - Sphagnum fallax MG | ecosystem: Host-associated > Plants > Peat moss > Unclassified | place: USA...
AAAAATTGAACTAGGAGGATGGGTGATCATCCAAACAGGACTTAGCCAAATTTGGCTCCAGGTCAAAAAGGAAATATGTTTTTAGGAACCCAATTAGATTTTTGTGACATACTAAAACCTAGCATCTAAATTTGATGATTTCAAAAAATATATATCCTTGAAATATGGTTACTTTGGGCCATTTTTTCCCCCAAAAAAATCCTTTGAGAGAATCACAACCTTTTTTTCTCATTTGCCAAGCGGCAACATGCCACCACAAAAAAAAACGCTACCAAGAATATGTTTGATCTTATTGAAAGTTTGAATTTGACGTTGTAAGTTTCATTCTAGTTTTTGTAGTAAGATTTCAACTAACAAATCATAATTAAAATTTTCATACATTATAGAAGATGGTTTGCTTTATTCGTTTACATTTATTTATTGTATTTATTGTTGTTAAACTTGTGGATAAGCATTGGATGCAATACATAACAACATATAATAACAATGACTTTTTTATTTTTTCCATTAGCATATTATATTCAATATGGTGGCATGAATTCTATAAAAGCACATGGTGTGGCTTTTGTATTCAACAACACATTCATGGATTTCTACAAACTAAAACCTTTAACATAAAAAATTTCCATGGACCTCACAAACATTAGACATGCAAGTCAATAGGTTATCCAACACCAATAAATTGGGATAAATATAATGTGCAACACAAATGAAAATCCTTCTATCATCAACTTTCTGGCTACACATAAAAATCCATACAACCTTTAACATTTATCACTTAAATTTAAAAATTATTTCAATTCACCAATAAAATTGCAATGTCATCCATCCATGAATGATCAAAACAACTTACATAAAGTTGGATGTCATCAACATCACACAATCAAAACCTCAAAATGAAACCCTATTCCTAAATTTTCATTTGGACAATTTCATAACAAGCCATAAGTGTTTGTTGTTTTATAAATGTGGATTGCAATAGTTATTATTTTTGCACCATAGACAATATGCATTCATGAAAAAAATATTTATTTTGATCATGGAAATTTTATAAAAATATAGCAAGTAAGGTTTCATTTCTTGAACAAAGTTTTCACAAATGTTTTAATGGTGATCACCTTCTTTCCCTTTTCACTAAACATTGTTAGAAAATTAAAACCCAATCTATCGTTATTTTATGTTTTTTTTCTGACATTATGTGATATATATATTTTCTTTCTTTCTTCTTGTTTTATCTCGCTTAAACAAATTTTCCTATGCACTAATATGCTAAGGTGGTTTGGAACAATTTCCTAATAATGTTATATATCAATGGTTTATCACACATGCACATTTAGCCATAATAAACATCATGTTATGACATTACAAAAGGTGATTTCACCATTATATCTTAATTCAATTCCATTTTTAAATACATTATTTCTTGGTGTTTAGGTTTGCAACCAAAATAAACTATGATAAGGAAAATGAAGAATAGATAAGCTTAAAAGCATGGCATGAACTATGAACTAAACTTCTTATTAAAACTTGTGAAACATGCATGTCTAAGTGACCGAGGAAATGTGATACATACATGCACTTCAAACAAAACGTTAATATCATCACAATGATTAAAGGTGGTTTTTAAGACAAATCCACCAAAATTGGGAAAAGAGGGTTGTTTATTTGATTAATGACATGATTATTGGACCATATGTTTTTTTTATTGTTTTCAATGAATGAATTTCAAATTAATAAATGTCAATGGTTTACATTTACAAGACCTGACACGCAAATAATTAAGGAAACTTAACATTGATGAAAATGAATTTTTTTTTTCAAAAGAAAATAGTTGTACATTTCTCCAAATTTGTAGACCTAAAATAAGAAGTTACAAGCTCCGCTACATTAGATTACTCTTCATTTGATGAGTTTCCAACAAAATTTTCATGTTCTTTTATGAATGGCATTTGCAATGTTTTTTCATCAATGTCCTCTTCATCATATGACGACTCCAATGCATCATTATGAACCTTATTCCCTTGTGGTATTGGGGGCCACAACCCAAAAAAATCTTCATCACTCCCAATTGTCAATAGATTAACCTCCATAATTTTGTCCTTTGCATTTTCAAACACTTTTTTCAAGCCTCATTCTTCAAAACCATCTTCTAGTCTACTTCACAAGGATCATCAAAGAAGAATACTTGCTCTAAATGTATAAGAAATGCAAAAACATCTTTCAAAAATGGGAGAATTTGAGTGAAGTTCATTGATGTGAATCCATACTCATCTTGTTTCATTGTTGTTCTTACTATTTTGTAATTGGCTTTGACCCCATTACAAAATAACACAATGACACATGTTGCTCCATAATCCAATTCTAGGATTTCTTCAACCATTCAACATATTCCAACTCTACTTTGATTGGATTGTTGACTTGTCCACTTGATTTACACATTGTGATGAAAGTGGGAACTATTCTAAAATGCACAATGACCAAATTAGTTTTTACTTTCTTCAAACAAATGTGGTTTCCATATGTGTACATAGCTTGATATGATGTCACTTTCAATGCAACAGGGAATGGTAATTGAATGGCTTTGTGATAATTGAATGTACTTTCAAAATTTTGCATATATTATGTGCAATTTTATTTTTTTCCCCAATGTGTACACCTCAAACATCCTACCTTGAGGCCTTGTGGACATAAGTTTTCAATGATTTCATGTACCTCTCCATTGGGTACATTCATCGAGTATGCATAGGGCCGCACCTTTGCCACTAAATGCACCATAAGATGAATCATGATGTTGAAAACAAATGTAGGAATTTTTTTCTAAAAACAACAAAGTGTGATTGTTGCTTCTTGTGTCAAATCATACATGGATCAATTTTTTTGCACATAATCACTAAAACACCTAGGTCATGCACATGACAAGAAGTTGAAGACTCCTTGACATGAGGGTATGTATACAAAGAGGATGAATTTGTTGCATAAAGACATGATAATCATGTGTTTTTAGTCCTTTCAATTTGCTTGTCTCCATGTGAATTCATTTCTTGCCATTATTCAAATACCTTGTCAGTGTTTTGAGTCCTTCTATGATATGTACGAAAGTTCTCATCTCTTCTAGGTCTAAAATATAAGAGGTAGTTAACAATTTGAATTCCCTTTCTTTCTTCTTTGGTCACAATGCACTCCAAATATTCATCTTTTTCATGTCTTTTCACATCAACATTGTGTCACCTTTTCCAAACATGATATTCATCACATGTTTGATGAGATTCTTTTCAAAATGCATAACATTTTATGTGTGGCATATAAAATTTTAATTTGTAAGAGAAACACATGTGAATATAAATAAAACTAACTAGAATATGAACAAGATTATATGTATATAAATAATAATAATAATCTAATAAATAACAGTAAATACATAGTGATAAAAAAAAGTAAAATATTTTTACATTTATTGTACATGTAAACTTCAAATTTATATATATATAAGTATCTAAATATAAAACAATTATATAACAAAATTGTTTCACACATTTAAATTTGAAAACTATGGAAATTTTATAATTAAATTATATATATATTCATTATTTGTTTGAAAACCAAGTTTTATTGACTAAACTAATTGTTTAATTAATTATACAAAGTCTTTGTGTTAAACACACTCACTTGCCAATACTCAAGACTCCATAATGCATATTTGTATTTTCATTCCATATTTATGTATTGGATCAATTGTTGGCCTATGTTCACCTCCCTCTTTGACCCACTCCAAGCAAGATTTTTCATTTTAAAGTGTTATTTTAGGGAAAATAGGTCAAAAAGTCCCTCTAATTTCCAATTTCTCATCAAACCAACATTTATTTCAATAGCAAGGATGTGTGCGATGATGTCTCCAGCTATGACTTGTGTACACCATCTTCCTCATTTTTTGAAATATCAAACCATTGGTTTGGGGTCACAAATCAAGCATCCCTTATAACCTTTATTCACACATCCTACTACAAATCCATAAGTAGGAAAATCATGAATTTTTCACAAGAATATTCTTCAAAGTTTGAAGTGTGATTGCCATCCTTAGTTGACACATCATACGTGGTAACTCCTTTCCATAACTCTAATAATTCTTCAATCAAGGGTGCCTATATGTTTCCATATTTGCATCCTTCGCAAATTTTTTTCCATGATGATGAAGGCCAACATGACAAAATTTATTTGTCATTAGGCATGGTGGCAAATTGTTCATGAGTAGTAACATTGGTCAAGTTGAATGCTTGAGATTGAAATCACCAAATGGATTCATCCCATTAGTAGCTAAAAAAACAAATTTCCTTGGGTTTTGGCTAAAAATTGGCCACATAACATCAAATTTGTTTCCATGCCTTGGAATCAATCGTGGATCAAATCATGTGCCCATCATCCAATGAGTTTTTGGCATGCCATTGCATAAGTTGGGTTGTGTTCTTGCATTGATAAATTTTAATCTTTAATCAAAGAATAATAGGGAAATGGCAAAACACCTTACAGGGAATTGTCATTAAACCCTCTAGATATTGATTAGACTAACATATTGAACACACATGCAAGTCCTTGTTCTCTTCATGGTACAATATGCATCCTTGTTCACATGCACGGATTGATGTGTAATTAAGATTAAGATTACTCACCAATTTTGATGCTTCATATTTTGATTTTGGTATCATATTATTCTTAGGGAATTTTTTTGACCCAATTAACCAAAACAACTCATCTTGGAAGGTATTGGTCACTTTATGAACAATGCAAGCATTAAAGAACATTAACACACTTAATAAGTGGCTATTCTTGCTTTTATTGCAAGCTTCAAATAATGGTGTCTTAGCTTCCTTCAATAACATCTCCATTTTCTCATTAACAATTTCTTCACATTTGAAAATTTCCTCATCATCATGTGGATTAGTCTTTGGAGCTTGTGCACATTTTTCATGAACTTCATCACATTGACCAAATCTTTCTTGTATCATATGAACACAGTCCATAGATCAATTTAAATATGTTGCCCTTTCTTGATTGTTGGCTTAAATGCGACCACACCTTCCTATTGTATATGGATCGCATTGTAATTGCCCCAAAGTAAGGTCATCACCTTAATGATTTGCCAATTGCATTACAATAAGGACATAAGTTAGTAAAATTTGAGCATGTCATATAAAACAAATATAGATGTGTATATGAAATTATATGTTTGAATACACATGTATATATATGAAAATATATGTAGTTTTTCAAATTTAGTAACACAAAATTTCCAAAACATTTGAAAAGCACATAAAGAAAAAAAATCAATTTTCATCCCATAAACAAACAAGAAATTCCAATGAGAATAACTCTTCAATGTACAAGAGTTACCCAAATTCATGCTAACTACATTTTTTGCTTAGGTACATTTCAAGGTATGGCATTATATTGGTTGCTTTTGGGATCCAAAAAACCTATTTTTTGTACAAAGTAAACTTTAGATATAGTTTAAATGCAAAAGGAATAACATCAAAAAAGAAACATCAATTATTTTGTCTTCTACCATTGATAATTTACTTTAAGATACATGCCGCCTAGGTGGCCAAAAAAATATAGAGGTACATAAATTTGGGTGTGATATTACAAATGATTGCATATGAGCTTTAAAAAAATTTAGTTTGTGCAAGGTAGATATTATGTATAGTCTACATGCAAAAGGGATTATTCAAAAAAGGAAAAACAAGTAACTACTAGAAATCTATATTCTAGATAATTACTCAAGGATATGTACATGCTAAAGTTGCCCAAAACATCATTTGATTATACTTTTTGTCTAAGTATATTTCATGGTATAATATTACATTCGATTGCCTTTCAATTAAAACAAATCCAATTTGGGCACATTTTTAAATCTATGTGGTCTAAATGCAAAAGGATTTTGAAAAGGAAAAAACTAATAATTTTTTCCTCTAATATTTTGGGTAATTTAATTTTGGATACATTACAAAACTACCCAAAAGTATTATTTTTGTTTAGGTACATTTTGGGGCATGGTATTGTACATTTATGGTTACCTTGAACCTCAAACAAATCCAGTTTGGGCACATGTAAACATTATGTAATCTCAGTGCAAAAACATATTACTCAAAAGGATAAGAGAAGGTACTTTAACAAATCTATAATGGGTAAATTATTTATAGCTACTCAGACCAAATTAGCCTAATTGATTTTTTTATTACCTTCTTTACTACCTATGTACATTTTTGGGCATGGTAAATTACATTTGATTGCCTTGAAAAAAATCTAGATTGAGCTTTTAAAAATCTAGTTTGGGTATACTTATAAAGTTTCCAATGTCTAAATGCAATTTAAGGATATGATTCAAAAGGTTAAAAACAAATATTCTAACATCCACTTTTAATAATGTACATTACAATATATAATATGCAAAAGCTACCCCAAAAAAGGAATGAATTTCTTTTCTACCTAAGTACAATTCAAGGCATGGTAAATTACACTTGGTTTCCCTTTAGCTCAAAAAAAATCTAGATTGGGCATAAATGAAATGTCCATAGTCTATGTTCCAAAACCTATTTACAGCTCAACCATTTGCTAAAATTTACAATACAACAATGTTTGTACATAACATAAGTTGAAGCTATGCATGTGTATGGAATGTCAAATTTCAAAAATTCATAATGTAATAACAAATAGCTCCTCTTTTGTAGCTATAGGTTTAATCAACAAGTTAATTTGTTGATCTTTTTAAGAATTAAAGTTCATAAGGTTTGCTTATCAAAATCCATGTTTTGTTCAACCCAATACCTATTTGTTGAAGGTTATTCAAATTATTCATGAATGTTTAACATAAGTATAATGGAGGTTGATAATGAGTATTTGTTAAGGATTTTAGTTAATAAACCAGACTTTGATTGACAATATGTTTTTATTGCTTCTAGTAGTTTCTTTCCATTATTCAACTTGTTTTGTTTAAAACAACCAATGTTCTTGTAGATATTATTGAGTAAATGGAATTTACCTTGATCAAAAGGTTTTGTTGCCACCCAAGCATTGTGGATGTTTAAACATTATTAGAAGTAATAACTTGAAGGTTGTTGATAGAAACGAATCCTCTTCAACTAACGATAAATCCAAGGACAAATTTTTTGTTGTAAGTGAAGTTAACAAGTCTAATTAATCTACTTTTGAATAAAGTGAAGTGGCAAAAAAAGAGATTCCATGAAAAATTTAACAATCCAAGCTTAAGGTTATCAAACTCATTTATGCATCTTGAATTTCAATCACTTGTTCAATTGTTCACAATTTTGTTATTGATACATAAGGATCTAAACAAAAAGTTTTAGTTTATATTGGCATGAAAATTATAGAATGCAAGGTTTTTGGATTTTTCCTAGTAGATTAATCTTTCAAGGACATATAAATTCTCTCAAGAATTATAGAAAATATGAAACAACATAAATTTACATTGTTAATAATTGAAGTATTTGCATAGAATTGTAATGAGGCATGATGTTTGCCTATATCATTGTTTAAATGTACTTGGAATGTGTGCGTTCATCAAATGCAAAAATGGAGCAAGAGGGCAAGACATTTTGCAACCACCAAAAAGATTTATAGGTAAACACTGAAAAAGTAGATTGTTGATCTTCATTTTGAAGATGAAGCATCATATGATGATGAAAAATGGGCTAATTTTTTATGATGAGATTGGTGATATACATGGTGTAAATGTGAATGCCAATATTTTACCTATTAATCTTGTGCAACCTATCACAACTTTGGCTTTTGGATCTAACACTCAAACCAATTATGTGAATGTTTAGTTACTTGCACTAGGGCAACATGCATTTGGCCAACAATCATCGGGTTTGGGGCAAGGAGTTAGATTAAGTGGGTTGGGTGGTCAACTAAATCATTTAGGTTAATAGGGGGATCAATTTGGGAGCCTCCAAAATTGGATTCTACAAAGATTATTAACCTGAGCCATTATAATCACTAGATGAACAAATTATGTACCTACAATTGTGACGCCATGTGCAAGGCCTCCTACTGTTGACATTTTAGGAGAATTTATGGGTCCATTGTTAGATGTTTTTTTTTCATTTCGAACAACTTGATTAAAGGCTTGTAGATGAAAGATTGAAAATGTGGGTAGATCTAAAGCTCCTTTGCACAAGTTGATGGGGAAAAAACCATATTAGCTACAATGTGATGCAAAGGGGAAACCAATTGGCACAAGGATATACATGTTGGGGTCACTTCTTCAAGGGCATTCCAATGGACTAGATCCAAGTATCGTGGAGGTAGATCAACATTCATTCATAGCTATCATTAATATTAGGAATAGGCTAGCATAATCTTGGGAATACATTGATTACCCCTCATTAGAAGGTATACTTGAAGACAAACATGAAAAACATAAGAGACAATTTGAAGGTTAAAATAAAATTTAATTGAGATTGCCCAAAGACTTACACCCTTGCACATTGGGAAAACATGAAGGCCTTTATCCATGACCTTTTCAAAGTAGACTATGCAACTTGATTGAAGGTAGTGAAAGGATGTCAACAAAATCCATCTTGTTTAGGGCATGAAAAGGATGATGATCGAACATGGCTAGTAAGACACATTTTATTTGAATTACATGTTTAATATGTATATTAGGACCATTCAAACTAATTTGAATCTTGCGCAATTGCATCTAGAGGACGACCTTGGTAGGTGAACATAAAATTATGTAAACAAAAAAATGTTGTGGAAGATAAACAAAATAACTAAAAGGCATGTGGAGGTTTTTTTATCTCCATTTTAATGGTAAGTTTCAAACTTGTGGATTATTTCACAATAGATAGGGGTTCAATTCATAATCTAATTGGATTAATGTGCCACTATGTAGGAGTTTCAATTGAAGGGAAATGCTACTAATGGGGCATTTAATGTGGTATCGTTGAAAATAACCTCATATGAATTCATGTGAAATCTTCATGTGAATCAATGAATTGATCACATTGAAAGTCATGTCCTTGAACTTAAAAATCTTAACTTGGTATGACTACAAAATTTGCCTTACAAAAGAAATTACACAATTAAACAAAGAAAATAAGCTTGAAGTTGATGAATCAAGCAAAGGAATTTAGTTTGAATCCTCTCACTACTACAAAATGTGTGTGCAATTTAGTAGTCCTCGTTCATTAGATTAGTTATTTCATTGCATCCCCACTAAGTCTCATTCATTAGGATTAATGAATTCATTCAAAATCTAGTGAATGGTGTACATATACACCTTTTGTTGTAATGCCTGCACCAGATGCATTCAAATGTGTCAATAGGCCGAAACTCAATCCTCTTACACATATTCAAGGTGAAGAGATTGTAATAGTCACACAAATCAAAGTCATTCAATCCCAAGCCATGTGAATAATGATAACCATGTCAACAATGTGGAGGTAAACATATTTTAAAGTTTGTATGAACAACACATACCTACATCTACAATGACTAACATGCATTATGTTACATTTGATCCAATAATTGATTCATGCATGTAGGTAACAAGTCGTACATCCCCAACAATTGCAATAATCGATGGATTATTGGTAGTTGTAAATTCGAAGTTATTGAAAAGAAAGGAGGATAAGGGGTTTAAGGGAAAGGATTAAGAATTGGTGGAGTCAATTTGCTATCTGCAAACTCCATTCCAATGCATGCTGATAGTGGAGGATTGGCCAAAAAATCCTAGGGTGCTATTAAAAAAAGGATGGAGGTCTTTGTTGGTAGAAGATTGAAATGGAAATATTTGCATCTCCCAACAAGACCAAAATCCAAAAGGTGCGAAAATTGGAAATTTCAATTGCAAACAAACTTGAAATGAAAGGTTTATTTCAAGGACATAATGAATTCACGTGTGGATTTTGGACATTTCAAGGGATTTTTGGGAATACATATTGATAAATATAAAAACCGTAAAAAAAAAGTGTTTTAGTATGTCAAATTAAAAAGGTTCAATTGTTCACCTTTTGGATGGTGTATTCAAGAGTGTGACTTTTGGAATTGTTTTGGAAGTCTAGGAGACAAATTTGCATGGGGATATCATACTAGGTAGGTGTTGGTCAATCATGTTAAATAAGATTTAAGGAAAAGTTAAGTTGCAATATCCAAACCATAATGAAGAACCACTTTAGATTTGAATGAAAGATATAGAGGGCTCTCTTGTTATGTGGGGAAAAGAAGATATGAAGCTTGTTTGAATTCACCATATTTTTGGGATGAAGATATATGATACATTTTACACATGTTTAACTATTGTATTGACATTGGATTGTATGCCAATTTCGGACTTGGGCAATATTGATGTTTTCAAATTGGAAATTGTATGACAACTTGTGTTGTAATGTTTGATTCATATCCCACTATTTGTACGTCATGTGCAACAGATGATGCTACCTCTAGATTGTCTACTTTGCATTATATTCAATGAGATCAATTTTTGTGGTATTAGTTTAAGGTGTATGTGTTATGAGCTTGGCAAAGCTTAATGTATGATCATGTGTGAATAATGCAAACTAGTAATTATCCTATGTAACCATGTGAATATCGGTGTAAATATATGTGCAATGTTTAAAATATATGCATGTAATTTGCCAACCAAATTTACTTCAAACTAAAACTAGTTTCAATGGGCATTTAACCTTTAGACAATAAAATATGTAAAAGACATTTAACAACTATTTTAACACTCATAAATGTCTAATTTCAGTATAACTAAAATTGAATTAAAACTTTTGGACTATATTCAATATCAAATCCAACAACTTAAGACTATTGATATTGAAATTATTGAAATCAATAAAGTTTTTAAATCTTAATTTGGCTAAGTCCTCTGGTGGATGATGGCCGGTCCACCTACAAACTGGACAGAAAAAACCCTGGATTCAATTGTTGCGCCACATGCAAAAAGTGAGCGATCCATGATATAGCATGCCTAGTAACCCAAAAACTTGGCATGCCAACTTCAAATTGGGATGTTCAAAAAAATTGTTGTTGAGGAGGTATCTGAGCAACAACCCCTGATGTTTGAATTTCTTGGGCCAGTTCAAAACTTTCCCTACGGTCCCAATAGTCTCTTCGATCAAAAAGCTTTTGTCGTGGTAACTTAGTTCTGGATTTAAAAATATATTTAACATATGTTAGTCAGACGTAACACAGTGAGAATGATCCAAAGGGGTATATGCCAAAGAGAATGCCAACGCGCTGAGCCCTGCAAGATAAGTGGGTTATGCCTTGTGAGGGATCTTCTCCTGCTAGGAGATTTTGGGGCAGGTTTCTTGTGAGCTTCACAATTGTCTTATTGAAACAGGGCGCTGCTGGGCATGCTCAGAGGTTTTTAAACACCGCCGGGAACCAAACATTGCAGTAGAGAAGGAAAAAACCTGATAGCCTGCGCTTCCCAGGTATAAGCACAACAAGTACTAGAAATTCAGTGCAGTCCGGCAATTGCATTATTATATGGTCAAGTTTGTCAACACAATTTGCTGTCATTCTGGACGATGTTGTTGGAGGACAGGGAATCAAACTTGAGTTTCAACACACTTTTATTTTTGTACTCTTACCACTCGACCAAATGGGCTTTGGCAAGTTTTAATATTCCTTTGTCTTGCTGTCTGCAGACTTGTTGAGTACTCTTATGTTGATTGAGTGGAGGCAAAACCCTTTATGAACACTTGTGAACTCCATTCTTTGCAAGCTGATATCATTTATATATCAAAAGAATTAACACGGTCTCATGATTCGCCCAGTGTTCTTCTTTTAAGGAGTTTTTGCTTGTAACCAATATGGCCATCATCCCTAAAGAAGATTTTATCAAATCTGGTTATAAAACAAATATGAAGTACAAATATTTAATTGTCCTTTTATTTTTTTGGCTATTGATTGAAAACCAAATATAAAAGTTTGACGACTATTACTTTTGGCTATTAAAAATGTCTAAACTCACTTCACTTCCAACTTTTTAATTTCACTTTTTGGCTGAGTTATACCCCCCCCCCAAAAAAAAGGCTGAGACTCTCATTGCTACTACATCTGACCAACTTCATTTATTAAAGTTATCTGTAAAGTAAGGAAAATATAGCACCAGAACCCTGAGTTTAGTCAGAAATGCGGTGTGATTTTAT
>Ga0116228_10004645_pt1 | contig 12185 bp, 12 predicted proteins | sample S1TSphfallax_2_FD_89694 | JGI IMG/M metagenome (GOLD analysis project Ga0116228, IMG submission 89694) | Host-associated microbial communities from peat moss isolated from Minnesota, USA - S1T2_Fc - Sphagnum fallax MG | ecosystem: Host-associated > Plants > Peat moss > Unclassified | place...
GGTAGCGGCGAGCCATCTTGGCGGCGTACTCACGGCGTGCTTGAGGTCCCATCGGACCCCTTTCTGTCGCCGTCCTCCTTCCCGGTAAGATTTCATCTGGCGCGACGATACCGTCCCCGGTAAGATTTTGAGTGGCGCGATTCGGCTACTTGACGCCGCCCGCACCGCCATGGTAGTTTCAAGCCGTATGAACGGCACTCTGCGCCGCTTGGCGCTGGATATTCTCCTTAGCGGTACGCCCTCTGCGTAGTCGCTAGCGCCGTTTGCTCCGAACACTTGGAGGGACTGCCGCGAAAGCGACGGTCCCTTCTTTCTTCTAGGGATGGTTACGCCCATGGCCTCGATGCCGATCCACAAATACCGGCCCTACGAACCGGTCGACCTCGCCGACCGGCGTTGGCCGTCGCGCGCGATCGAGCGCGCACCGCGCTGGTGCAGCGTCGACCTTCGGGACGGCAACCAAGCGCTGATCGAGCCGATGGGGCCGCAGCGCAAGCGCCGGATGTTCGACCTCCTGGTGGCCATGGGTTTCAAAGAGATCGAGGTCGGCTTTCCGGCGGCTTCGCAGCCCGATTTCGACTTCGTCCGGCAGCTCGTCGAGGAGAACCTGATCCCCGAAGACGTGACGATTCAGGTCCTGACCCAGGCCCGGCCGGAACTGATCGACCGCACATTCGCCGCGATTGCCGGGGCGCGCCGGGCGATCGTCCACGTCTATAACTCGACTTCCACGACCCAGCGCCGCGTGGTCTTCGGCCTCGACATGCCCGGCATCGTCGATATCGCGACCTCGGCGACGCGCCGCATCAAGGCCCTCACGGCGACGATTCCGGAAACGGAGGTCGTGCTCGAATACTCCCCGGAAAGCTTCACCGGCACGGAGCTCGAGTTCGCGCGCGAGATCTGCGAAGCGGTGATGGACGTCTGGGAGCCGACGCCGCAGCGCAAGATGATCCTGAACTTGCCGGCGACGGTCGAGATGTCGACGCCCAACACGTACGCGGACCGGATCGAATGGTTCGATCGCAACGTGGCGCGCCGCGACTCGTTCGTGCTCTCGGTTCACCCGCACAACGACCGCGGCACCGCGGTCGCGGCGGCGGAGCTGGCCGTGATGGCCGGTGCGGACCGCGTCGAGGGCACGCTCTTCGGCAACGGCGAGCGCACGGGCAACGTCGACATCGTTACGTTGGGGCTGAATCTCTTCTCGCAAGGCGTTGATCCCGAGCTCGACCTCTCCGACATCCCCGAGATCGTGCGCACGGTCGAGTACTGCAACCAGCTGCCCGTGCACCAGCGCCACCCGTACGGCGGCGAACTCGTCTTCACGGCCTTTTCCGGCTCGCACCAGGACGCGATCAAGAAAGGCTTCGCCGCACGCACCGCTGCTGCGGACGTCGTGTGGGACGTACCATATCTTCCGGTCGATCCCGAGGACCTCGGACGCGAATACGAAGCGGTGATCCGCATCAACAGCCAGTCCGGAAAGGGCGGCGTCGCGTACATCCTGCACCACGACTACGGGTTCGCGCTGCCGCGCGAGATGCAGATCGATTTCGGCAAGACGATCCAAGGGCTCACCGAGGAAAGCGGCACGGAGATCGCGCCGGAGTCGATCCTCGCCGCGTTCGAGCGCGAGTATCTGCCGGGCGGTCCGCTGCAGCTGATCGACTACCACTCCGCCGACGATGGCAACGGCCGCGTAACCCTCGAAGCCACGCTCGACGATGGCGGCGGCGTGCGAACGTTGTGGGGCTCGGGCAATGGACCGATCGATGCGTTCGTCGACGCGTTGCGCCGCGACCTGGTCGTCGAGCTCTCGGTCCGCGACTACTCCGAACACGCGATCGGCAGCGGCGCCGATGCCGCCGCGGTCGCGTATCTGGAACTCGAGATCGCGGGCAACGTGCACCACGGTGCAGGCCGCGATCGCAGCATCGTCATCGCGTCGCTGCGCGCGGTGGTCGCCGGCGTGAACCGCGCGATTCGGCTGGATAACTTACGCTGCGCGGGTCTGCGCGGCGCACACGACGAGGGGTCTCATGCCGCGCTCCCTGTTTGAGAAAGTCTGGGACGCGCACGTCGTCGAGCAACTGCCGGGCGGAAACGCGCTGGTATTCGTCGATCGCGTCGTCGCCCACGAGATCACGACGCCGCAGGGCGCGATCGAAATCGAACGCGAGTACGGCGACGAGTTATTCGATCCCGGCCGGATCGTGGCGATCAACGATCACGTCTCGCCCGCGAAGGATACGGAAACCGCGATTCAGGCCAAGGTGTTGCGCGACTGGGCCAAGCGCCACGGCATCGTGCTCTACGATCTGGGCCGCAACGGCATCTGCCACGTCGTGGCGCCCGAACGCGGCTACGTCGAACCCGGCCTGACCCTCGCGTGCGGCGACAGCCACACCTGCACGCTCGGTGCGTTCGGCGCCTTCGCGCTCGGCGTCGGCTCGACCGCGCAAGGCGGTGCCATGCTTGCGGGCTGCCTGGTTCTCGGGCGGCCGAAGGTGATGCGCGTGACGCTGAACGGCCGGCTCGGCCACGGCGCCACGGCTAAAGACTTGGCGCTGTACGTGATCGCGACCCTCGGCTTCAAAGGCGGCACCGGATACGTGCTCGAGTATGCGGGCGAAGCGCTCGCGTCGCTCTCGATGGACGAGCGCATGACGCTCTGCAACATGGCGATCGAAGCCGGCGCGACCACCGGCATGTGTCCGCCTGACGAGACGACGTTCTCCTATCTACGCGGCCGCGAGAACCAGCCGACCGGCGATGCGTTCGAAGCGAAGGTCGATTTCTGGCGCACGCTCGTGGCGGATCCCGATGCGGTCTACGATGCGGAAGTGACGGTCGACGTCGACGCGCTACGGTCGATGGTGTCGTGGGGTACGAACCCCGGCGAATCGGTGCCGATCGACGGCGTCGTGCCCGCCGATGCCTCGGCCGCGTCGCTACAGTACATGGGGTTGGCGCCGGGCGACGTGTTGCGCTCGCTGCCGATCGATCAGGCATTCGTCGGGTCCTGTACTAATTCGCGATTATCGGATTTGCGGGCCGCGGCAGAGGTGCTGCGCGGCCGGCAGGTGAGCGTGCCGACGATCGTGACGCCGGGTTCGCAGGCCGTCAAGCGCGCGGCCGAGCGCGAAGGCCTGCACGACGTGTTCCAGGATGCCGGCGCGCTCTGGACGCACTCGTCGTGCGGCCCGTGCCTGGGCATGTCGATGGGCGTCCTCGCGCCCGGTGCGCGCTGCGTCTCGTCGACGAACCGGAATTTTCCCGGTCGTATGGGTGCGGGCGGCCGCGTGCACTTGGCGTCGCCGGCGGTGGTGGCGGCCAGCGCTGTGCTCGGACGCATCGCTTCGCCCGACGAACTGGCGCCGGTCGGAATCCCAGCGGCGGTAAACGGATGATCGTTAGCGGCGGCGTGCTGCCGGTCGATAAGGCCAACGTCGATACGGATCAGATCATCCCAGCTCACTTTCTGACCGGCATCGAGAAGACGGGCCTGGGCAAGCATCTCTTTACCGGCATGACCGGTGGTACCGATCTGCTTGCGGCGCATCGGCAGGCCGCCATCATCGTGGCGCGCGAGAACTTCGGATGCGGCAGTTCGCGCGAACACGCGGCCTGGTCGCTACTCGATCGCGGCATCCACGCCGTGGTCGCGCCGAGCTTCGCCCGCATCTTCTTCGAGAACGCCTACAATAACGGCGTTGCCCCGGTCGTGGTTCACGAGTCCGCGATCGATGAACTGCTCTTGGAGCCGCACTTGGTGATCGACCTCGTGCGCGAAGTGCTGACGACCTCTCGCGGTAGGGAGTTTAGCTTTACGCTCGATCCCCTGCGCAAACAGTTCTTGCTCTCCGGCGGCTACATGGCGTTCCTTGCCGGCAAGCGCGAAGCCGTCCGCGCCTGGCTGAACGCTCGCCCTCTCTAGGCGCGATGCCGCGGGTCACAAGCGGACCGCCTTCGCTGGAACAAGCGAAGCGCGCTCTGGCCACGGCGCCTGGCCCGACTCCCTGGTTTGCAACCAACACGACCTTGACCGGTGCGCGAGGCCCGCTGCACTTTCGCGAAGCCGAACGCGATGCGCGGCGGGCTACGTTCCTCTGCGACGCGGCGGAAAACGTGCTGGCGATATTCGGGTTCTACTGCTGGACAAAGGCCGTCGATGCGGGACGGTTTCTCGTTTGGTACGAGCGCAGGCTTCCATGGGGACCGGTGCTGGAAAAACGCACGATCGTCGTGCGCCAGTACGACGTGGATTCTTTGCGACCGATCGAGGAAGTCGCACAGGCGTGGGCGCGCTTGACGTCCGAGCCCGTCGTCACGGCGGACGGCTCGAGCCCGCGAATCGAACTGCTCTTGCCGAACTGGATCGAAAACGGCGCGGGATTCGAGGACGAACTCGGCGCTCTAGCCGGCGAAGAATTCTTCATTCTAGTCGACTTCGCCGGCCTGGTCGACGCGACGGGTTCGGGGTCGGCTCCGCCGACGAACCTCCGTATCTGGCACATCGAGCCCAAGAACCGCTCCCTGACCGTCCACCCGCAACGCTGGTTCAACGAAGGTGACTACGATTTCGGCTATCAGTGGCCGACGAGCATCGCACGGGAACCGGAAACAGGGATAGTCGTCGGCTCGGGGATTCGCCTTGGCGTCTTCGCGTTATCGGAGGATCTGACGAAGGTCTTTTTCTTGACCTGAACGCTCCTGGGATCGTATCGGGATGTGTGGTGGGAGCGCATAAAGGACTGGTTTGCTCGTCCGTCTGCCTAGGGTGGACGTATGCGCGAGCAGCCGGCTCGGCTCCCGGTCCGCCCTTCGTTCAGTGCGGGCGCGGGTCGTGGCGCACGCGGGCGGAATCGGCTTCGTTGACCGATACGACCGCGGCGGCCAGCATCGTCATCGCGACCGTCGCGCAGATCATCATGGAGCAGAGAATGGCGGCCATGTCGATTCCTTCCGGCGTAGAGCGTGTGGCCTGGAATACGCCCGAGCCGGCCGAATGTTTCAGCGTGCTCAACGGCTGGGCGCCGGATCGGCTAGGGCCGGCTCGCCAGCGCTCGAGACTCGCGGCTCAAGGCGGTGAAGGACGCGATCCACAGAGCCACGGCGGCGGCGACGCCGGCCACTTCAGACCCCGTCGGTTGGGGAAGTAGAAATCCAGTCGTAGCTGCAATGAGCAGGCCGGCGGCCACGGCATAAAAGGCGCGAAACGGGATTGCATACGCCATCGGTAAGAAGTGCAAACCGACGACGACGGCGATCCCAGGGAGGATGAGATCGTGGTGACCGAGGAGGACTAACGCGGTCACCACGATCGGAATGGCGATCCCTTCGCCGATGCTCGACCACATGATCACCGACTCCGCACGTGGCGTTGCGAACTTCGCCGAGCCTTTTCGTGAGAGCGCGATGACCCTCAATATGATAAGTCCGAGGATCGCGATCGGTATCAAGAAAAGGGGATTCGTCCAGCCGATCGCTGGACCGAAGGCCAGGATGCAGAACATTCCGGCGAAAAAACCCATGATGACCGCGCCAGTTGAACCCACGTCTATCCTCCCAAAGCTGCTTTCAATCGACCGCCCTTTTCAGTCGTCGCCGCGTAATTCGCATGGTGGTTCCGATCGCGCGACACCGAGCTGCCCCTTCTAATACGAATTAATAAACGGTTGGTATTCGAACACTGCCGGCTTACTGGCAGACGGATCGAGCAATCCAGAGGTCTGCGGGCCATTCTCGATGCTCGGTAGATAAGTGGGGGGCCGGCGAGCATGGGCGGCGCGTTCGTACGCGGCACCAAGCGCCAAGAGCGACGCTTCGCTCCACGCGCGTCCGATGAACGAGATGCCGACCGGCAAGCCGGTCACGTAACCCATCGGCACGGTGAGATGCGGGTAACCGGCGATCGCCGGAAGCGAGCCGGCGCCGCCGGACACGTTATCGCCGTCGACGACATCGATGCGCGATGCGGGTCCATAGCTCGGTGCGATCAGCGCGTCTATGCGATTGCGCGTCATCAGCCGATCGATCCCCTCCTGGCGACTGTACAGCCGGCAGATCCGAAGCGCGTCGAGATACTTTGGATCGCTGGGGCCTTTCGTTTGGTTGGACTTTACGAACGTGTCCTGACCGAAGAGGCGCAGCTCGCGCGGGTCGGCGCGGTTGAACGCGATCAGGTCGGATAACGTACGGGTTTTCACGGTGGATGGCGTGGACGCCAGATAAGCATTGATATCCGTCTTGAAATCGGTCGACAGGACGGCGTTCTCCGCGTCGCCCAGAGCGGGATTCGGCTTGAAGTCGGAAAGCTCGACGATCTGCGCTCCTTGCGCTCGAAACAACGCAACGGCTCGATCGAATACGGCGCTAGCGGCGGGGCCAACCGGTGGCACCGCGTAGCGCAGCACGCCGAGACGTTTGCCTCGCAGCGACGCGCCGCGTAACGCGAGAACGTAATCGCGTTTGTGTTTGTCGGCATCCTTCGTCGCCGGATCCTTTGGATCGGAACCCGCGATGGCGCTGAGCAAGGCCGCAACGTCCGCGACGCTGCGGCCGAGCGGGCCGGGCGTATCCTGATCGTGCGACAGCGGAACCACGTAGGTCCGCGAGACGAGTCCTAGGGTTGGCTTGAGACCCACTAGACCATTGATCGCAGCTGGGCACGTTACCGAACCATCCGTTTCCGTCCCAACCCCGACGGCCGCGAGACTCGCTGCGATGGCAGAGCCGGTCCCCGACGAAGAACCGCACGCGGTCCGGTCGAGAACGTACGGGTTCTTCACCAGCCCGCCGACACTAGACCAGCCGCTGATCGAGCTCGAAGACCTGAAATTGGCCCACTCCGAGAGATTGGTCTTACCGAGAACGATCGCTCCGGCTCGCTTCAAGCGCGCGACCAGCGGCGCGTCGCGCCCCGTGGTATTGCGGGCGAGCGCTTCGGATCCCGCGGTCGTGGCCGTTCCATCCGCGGATTCAATGTTGTCTTTGATAAGCACGGGGATGCCCTCGAGCGGACCGCGCGCCCGTCCCTCACCGCGGAACCGGTCCGAACGCCGCGCGTCGTCCAACGCGTGCGGATTTGTCGCAATGATGCTACGCAACCGCGGCCCACGAAAGTCCAGTGCCTCGATGCGCGCGAGGTACGCTCGCGTCAATGCTTCCGCCGTCACGTTTCCATGCGCGAGGTCCGCTTCAAGGTCAGCCACCGATTTCTCGCCGACGGAGTACGGCGCCCCGGTATCGCTCCGCGCGGCCGGGGCTGAAAGCAGCAGCATTCCAGAAAGCGCAAGACCGAGCCGGAGTAACCGCACGTCATTTCCCATGTGATTCGCGTGTTCGAGTCGTCGCCGGGTGATTCCGGCGTTAGCACGGTCGCAACATAGCTCGCGGGAAGCCGGCTAGGGACCAAGAAACTCCGCAACCTCAAGCGAGACATCAAGGAATCCGAGCAGCGTGAAGCGCTGTCCAGGCTCGAAGTCTTCGACCGTTTGATACATTTCGTCAAGCGGATCGCGATGACGGCTAAGGCGCCTATTCTTAATGTCGACGATGATGTACTCTGCGACCGCTCCACGAGCATACGCGCGCAGCTTCGGGCCCCGATCCCGGCGCAGTGAAGAATCGGAGATTTCAAGCAGCGCGACAACGTCGGAAATCGTCCAACGCGATTTCGGCTTAGCGGCGGTTTCGGGCAGGAACAGAGTGACGTCCGGCTGCGGTTCGTCGATCCGTGTGAGCGGAACCGACGCCTGGCCGGCTACGAGGAGGCGCGTCCCGAATCGCTCGATCAAATATCGGACAATGCGTTCGTGCGCGAAGATATGACCCTGGCCAAGGGGCGGCAACGCTACGAGCATTCCGCCGAGGAGTTCGATGCGCTCGTCCGCGTCGATGATCCCGACATCGGCCATGCGCGCGTATTCGGTGACCGTGATCGGTCGGATGGGAAGTTCGATTGCCATATCACTCATCGAAAGATGCCTCACCCGGATGACCCGTCGGTTTCGACAATGTTGTCGTCTGATGCTCTCATTGGCTCAGACCTCGTACGGTATCTTTCGTATTTTACGTCAAGGGCGGCAAGAGTCTTGCGACCTCTAGCGGCGCCTCGGGCGCCGCCAGTAACGCGAACGTCGCGGGCGGCGCGAGTTCTTCGATCGACGCGAACCCATCGCCACGAGGTTTCGAATAACGCAAGACGCGCCGGCCCGGGACGTCAACCACGACATACTCGCCCACCTGGCCGCGCGCGTAGGCGCGCAGCTTGGCTCCGGTATCGCGTCGTAGCGAGGAGTCCGAGATCTCGATGAGCGCGACGATATCGTTTGCTCTTAGCTCGGATTTCCACCTCTTGCCGAGCACGTCGAGGTGGAAGATGGCGATGTCCGGTTGCGGTTCATCGCACGGCCCGAGCGGAATCGACACGTCGCTAGTGACGAAAAAGCCGTCCCCCAAGCGCTGCACGAGGTGCTTGAAGGCCAGGCCCAGAGCCATCCCATGAGACCAATCGACGGGTGGCATCTCTACAAGCATGCCGTCGAGCAGTTCGACGCGCTCGTCCGCGTCGATGATCCCGACATCCACCATGCGCGCGTATTCGCCGACCGTAAGCGGTCGTATCGGAAGATCGATTGCCATATCACTCATCGGAACATGCCTCACGCGGATGACCCGTGGGTTTCGACGATGTTGTCGTCTGATGCCCCCTTGACTTTCGCTGTCGCGCGCGTCAGGCTAGCGTCATGTCGAAGCGCTCACGCCGGACGGGAGTTCCCCAGCTTCTTCGAAGTCTGCGCTTCCTTGGCTCCCTGCGCCCTCCTCGCGTAACGGACGATGACGATGATGGCCTAGCCGGCGCCCTCGTTCCCAAGAAGCCGCGTCCGCCCGTCCTTTCCGGCGCGGCAGCGCTCGCGGCGCCGTCCAACGATGATCCCGAGTTGAAGTAAAGCGTCGAGCGGCGGTTCTCTGCCGTCGCCGGAGGGTTTCGCGGCCGCGGTTTCAACCGTGGGCGAGGCTCGCTTGACCGTAGATGAATTCGCGCCGCGGCGTGGGCTCGCCGCGGGTCATGTGGCGCAGTAGCCGCGTGCGGTGGAAGCCATGGCGGCGGAGCATCTTGCCGGCGGCCACGTTGCAGCCGGGCACGAAGGCGCGCAACGGCTCGTGGCGCCCCGCGATGCACGTCGCTAAAATCTGCTCGGCGCTGGCCTCGGAGCCGGCAACCCATGGGCCGACGACCGTGCCGCGCAGGAATGCGAAGCCGTCGGGCTCGCTGACGAGCTTCGCGCCACCGATTCCCAGCAACGCTTTGAGCACGTCGTCGCGCCGCCATCCGACCAAGGCGCGATCGACGGCCAACGCCGCGTTAACGGAATCCGGCGCGGGGTGGCCCTCGTCGGGTGTCACGAACTCCATGCCGGTGCGTTCGAAAATCTGCGTCACGTCGGTTTGCTCGAAACCGAATTCCCGGTAGAGCGGCGCGCCGGATTCGGTTGCGTCGAGCGCAAGCGCGGTCACGCCCGCGCGCTCGCAGCGGGCCAACAATTCGTGCATCAACGCGCGCGCGACGCCGCGACGGCGCAGCGTCGGATCGACGGCCATCGAGCCCACGTAGGCGATCTCCCCGTAATTGGCGAGCAGGACGACGCCTGCGAGCGTGCCGTCAATGTCAGCCATGATGATATCGTCGGGCGCGGCGATCAGTTGGGCGCGCGTGGCCGAAGACAGCGGCGCGCCGTAGGCGGCCGCGATGATCCGTGCGAGGCCATCGAGATCGTCCCCCGTGAAGCTGCGCGCCGCAATGGCCATGACGGCCGTTTCAGCGCTGCGGTCCGCCATCCCGTCGGTTAGCGTCGGTTATCGTCGGGAGCGTGCGAACCCGCGATCACGTCCAAAGCCGCGATGGCCTCCTGCACGGACTTGAACACATGGTCTGCGCCGAGCGCCGCGATGAGGCCCGAGCGCTCCGCCGCTTCTTGCGCGTGCGGGACGATCAGGCGGGCGAGCGCGACGTCGGTGCCGCGCGCGCGCAGCTCGGCGATCACCGCTTGCAATTTCTGCGAACCCGTGTAGTCGACGTCGGAGATCGCGCTGCCCTCGATGACGAGCAGTTTCACCGGCGCCTTGGCCCTGGTCACGCACGCCTTGAGCCGTTGGGCGATGTCTTCCGCGTTGGTGAAGTTGACCGGCGCGGCCGGCTCGAACACGACGATGCCGGGGACGTCGACCACGTCGCGTTCGCCCGTCGCCGGCCACCAGACGGTCGTTCCGCGAACTTGAAAGAGCTGCGTCGACGCCGGCCACATCACGAGCAACACGCCGTGCGCGAGCGATAACATGATCGCGAGCAGCATCCCGGTCTGGATCGGTAAGACGATAACGAGCAGCCCGCCCACGGCGACCAGGCCGATCTCGCGCCGGCTGTAGCGCGCGATCTTGGCCATTTCGCGCAGCCGGAAAATGCGCATGCCGACAAAGATCAGCACGCCGGCGAGCGCGCCTTCGGGCACGAACGCAGCGAACTTCGCAAAGAACGCGACCACGCTGACGATCGCCGCCACGGCCACGAGTCCGCTCGCCTGCGAGCGGCCGCCGGCGCCTTGCACGACGGCCGTGCGCGGCGGGCTCGCGTCCACGGGAAACGCGCCGCAAAATGCCGCAATGATGCTTCCGGCGCCGATCGCCGTGAAGTCGGGGCTAACGTCGCCCGGGTCGTCGGCGTCGGAGGGAAACGAGCGCACGACCACCGACGTCTGCAGCGTGCAGACGGCCGCGACGATTAGCGCCAGCGGCACGAGCGCCGTCAACCGATCGATGCCGATCGCGGCCGGGAAATGCACGTGGGGCAGGCCCGCGGGGACGGCACCGATCACGGCCACGCCGCGCGCGCGTAAATCGAAGATCGCGACCGCGGCTGCGGCGCCGGTCAAGCCTATGAGAGCGCCGGGAATCCGCTCGCTCACGCGTGCCGCGAGGATCGTCACGCCAAGCACGCCGATTCCGAGGGCGCACGCATATGGGTTCGCCTCCGCGAGGTGGGTTGCGACGTCCAAGAGTTGGCTCAACAGCGAGCCTTTGGGGATCGCGATTCCAAGTAACGACGGCAACTGACCGATGACGATGTGAGCCGAGATACCGGCTAAGACTCCCGTCGTGACCGGAATCGAGAGCAAATCTGCGATCCAGCCGAAGCGTCCGACGCCGATCGCGATTAGGATCGCGCCGACACCCAGCGCGAGGATCGCGGCTAAGCCGTGATATGCGTCGCCGCCGAAGGGTGCGAGCGCACCGAGGGAGGCCGCGAAGATCGGTGCGATCGTCGAGTCGGCGCCCGCCGAGAGGAACCGGTTCGCGCCTAAGACCGCGAAGGCGAGCGTGCCGGCGCCGAACGCGTAGAGGCCCGCCTCCACGGGAAAGCCCGCAAGCTTAGCGGTGGCGAGTTGTTCGGGAATCGCGATCGCCGCGAGCATGATCCCGGCGATCAGATCGCCGGTCAGCCATTTCGCGCGATAGCCCCGAAACGAGGCGAAGAACGTCGTCCCCGGCATCGGGCACGTTTTCCGCGCACAGGGGCGGTATCCGTTTTGTCGCAAGAGTTAGCCATGCCGACTGCCAGCCGCCCCCGACTTCCCGACCTCGACCTCGAAGGTCCGCCGCTCGGAGTCCAGCGCTTGTATGCCCTAGCCTTCGATCTCGTCGTGGATGAACTTCGCACGCATTACTCGGCGACCTCGCCCAACAACGCCTACGCTGACGTTCGCGCCATTCTCGAGGAAGAAGGGTTCGCGTGGCGGCAGGGCAGCGTCTATTTCGGTGACCCCGCGCGCGTCGATGCGGTAACGTGCGTGCTTGCCGCGCAGCGGTTGGCTGCGGATCTGCCTTGGTTTGGGTTGTGCGTTCGCGACATCCGCATGCTGCGGATCGAGGAGAACAACGATCTCGGCCCGGCGATCGCCGGGTCGCGATGACAACTGGAAGCGCGATGACGACCGGCGAAAACAAATGACGGCCGGCGGAACAAGATGACGACCGGCGGAGCGAGATGACCCTGCCCGTGACGTTCGTGGACGTCCAAGCCGCGGCCGAGCGGATCGCCGACTTCGTCGTTCGCACGCCCGCGTTGCCGGCGACAGCTCTCTCGGAGAAGACCGGCGCGAACGTCACTTTGAAGCTCGAGA
>Ga0116228_10004646_pt1 | contig 12184 bp, 10 predicted proteins | sample S1TSphfallax_2_FD_89694 | JGI IMG/M metagenome (GOLD analysis project Ga0116228, IMG submission 89694) | Host-associated microbial communities from peat moss isolated from Minnesota, USA - S1T2_Fc - Sphagnum fallax MG | ecosystem: Host-associated > Plants > Peat moss > Unclassified | place...
CAAACTTTTACCGGCCTTCTGAAAATCGCAAGCTCTTTGCGTTAAATCCTATATCGGAAACCCAAAGAGTTTTGAGTCGATTCGCTAAGTTGTAGCGTTGATGAGTTTGCTTCAAAATGTTTCCGATGTTAGTTGTATCGCAAATGTGTAACGCCGTGGTGACCATCGCAAAGTGTTTCCGGTAGAAGTTTTATCGAAAACTAATAGATTTTTTAGTCAATTCGCTAAGTCTTTGCGATGTTGGATTTGTTTTCAATTATTTTCGATCTACTGTGAATCGCAAATCGTGTATAGAAGACATTATAATCGGAAATGTGTTGCAATGGGTTTAGTTTCGGGAGTTGTGAAGAGCTTGCGATTGTACGGGTGCGAAGGTGTGGGTTTCGCAAAGGCTTAAGAGTTTGCGACGAATTCGTGTTTGGAACTGCGGGTTTTCGGAATCTGATTTCTTTGTTGTTTGCGAGGATATTTGGATCGCAATATGCCCCTTTTTTGTTGTAGTGACTATTAAAAAACATGGAGCATACATCAACCCACCTTCCAATTTTGCTTGAACAAAATGGTGATGCAATTCAATTTGTTTAGTTTTTAAATGAAATTTGAACAATTTTGTAAATGTATGTTTTGGTTATAAGGGGATATTGTAATAGGAGATTTTGGTTTTAAACCTTTTTGTTCATTAGTGGTTATGGTCAAATTGCCTCTTTCATCAACTTGCATTGTAAGTGTGTATGATTTTACTTCAAAGCCTTATAGAAATATTGTAGGTTCTTGTTTATTTTGCCAAGAAATTCCCCCAACATAATGACATATCATGTGATTGACTTACAAGTTTTCACATCACCAATAAATTTTTAATTGTGCCAACTCATACAACTTAGGTTTCGCACATTTTAAATTTTTGAATGTTGCCTATGAATTCAAATCCAAAAGTTTCTCACATTGCAACTATTGTAGAGTCCTTTTGAATGAAGATGTCTGACAATCAACATTGAGAAAAAACATGAATTAAATGGTGATGTGGACTACATTGTCAATGTCAAGTCTTTTTTTCTTTTTTTGGTAAGTTTGGCAATAGACTTACCCTAACCACTATAGTAATTCACTATCCTCAAAGATCATGAGGAAAAGGGGGTCTAGTTGGGATTTTAACTCCCAACCATTAATTTTGCAAAGGAACCTTTAACCACTAAAGTAGTTCATTGATCTTCTACAATGTGCTCCTCTACAATGTCTAGTGTTTTAGACACAATACACAAGTTGGGAAAATTGTATAACAATATTTTTTATAAACATGTATTATCTTTTTCTACTTTTTTTTTTGTTTTATTTCATTTTTAAGCTTAATACCTAGTTGAATTGTAGTTAAGGCTACCATAGCATTAAGGTTGGTTAGGCACTAATTTTATTTTTTTTGGCAATTGCCAAATGTTTTGAAAAATATGTGCATGCCATGGCAAAATATGAATGAAGTTCTCAAGCATAGCTTCATTATATTGTATAAGGATGAATTGTTAATTAATATTATTTTTAGTAATGATGTAATTGACCCCAAAAATTTAATAATTAGGCAACTTGTTGCCAAACCAATCAAGGTACTACAATAGCAAATGTCCAAAATTTACATCTTTCATATATTTTATAATCAAAAATCTATCATTTGGTTTTTGTGGTCCCTTGTAAATTGTAGTGTTGCAAGATGATATTAAATAGGATTAACATTTGTCTTGTGAAATTTTGACGTGAATGTTTTTTTATTTTGGCGGAAGGGTGTTTTCCAACATTATAAGATTTTTTTTTGTTGTTACAAAATAAATGAACATAAATGAGTCCCTTCATGTATTATGTCAACATTTTGATGTACATTAATTTTAAAACCTCTAATTGATTAAATTAAAATTTGTCTTATTTCATAACATGTTTAAGAAACTATTTAAATTTGTACGATGTTTTTGTCTAAGTTTTACATTTCTATTATTTTTTGAGTCAAGCATAACCCTTGATCTAGTAAATGGATATCTATTATTTTAAAACACCGTTGAAAAAATTCTCTTCACATTTAATCAATGGATTTCAAACTTTAGTTTGATCACTAATGCAAAATGACACATAAAATAATAATTTCAAAATAACAAATTGATTATTCAATAAGATGGTTCTTTTCATCATTCTTATTATTTTTAATTTTCTTGCATTGAATAACTTTTTTTTTCATTTTGGATTAAACTTTAGAATTCGCATCTTGTTCATCAAATAACCAATTCCTCGTTTAATGTTGCATGTCATTTTTGGGGGGGAATAAACAATGTTTCAACAAATGTAGTTGGTTATTTTGTTTAGGCTAACAAGACATGCATCGTAATCTTTCAATCTCATCAAAAATTTGTGATTTATATGGCATTGTATTGTTTTGAATGTTAATTAACATCAATCTTCAACATCATGTAAGTGTCAAATCAAGATTATTTAATTTTAAAATGAATTGACATTTATTATTACAACACTTCCAATTTGATTTGTTGTTGTTGGTATGGCTATCACATGTTAATTGATAATATGGGGGCTTACAAAACTATTAATGGTATCCACATTATTTATAGAAGCACTAATAATTGTGTGGGGTCAAATGTTTATTGTACCATCCATTTGTTTACTTATCAATTTATTGTTAAACAAATTTTTTTTAAAGGTTTTGTTAATTTTCACATTTTGAAAATTCTTACATCATGCCTAGAACTTGAAGCAATGTGCAATGAGATTATTGTCAATAATTACATCATGAATAATGATTTTTGTTTTTTTTTATATTGCATGATTTATAAAAACATGACTAGTAATGTGAAAACTCAGGGAGCCAACTTCAAAATGAAATGTGTGAGTATGTAGTTGTTGAAACCACACCCTTAACAATAGTTCCTACCTTTATAAATTTATGCACACACTCAAAATTCCTTCCATGCCTTCTTATCTATAATTTGTTTAATGGGTCAGGATTTCCACACACCACTATCCAATTTTCTCCCCCAATGGTCCATTGATGGATTGGGAATATGTTCTTGTTACAACTTCAAGATGCTCATCAATTGATTTTACAACTCTATTATTTTTTCCCCTATTGTTACTACAATTACATTATGGTCAATGTTAGGGATATCATGGGGCACAAAATGTAAGAGTTTTTTTGGCAATGAAAGCATCAACTACCACAACTATCGATGCATCGCCAAACTCCTTGAAAGACTCAAATGTGAATTTGAAAGTGAAAACAATGAAAGAAAGAATTGGGGTATGTTCTTTAGTTTGTAATGTTTCAAAGGTAGGAGGGGCATATTAGAGCTCTAGGATGGGAACTCAAACAAATGTCAAACATGTAAACTATTCACATAGATTTGCACAAACCAAACAACAAGTTGGTTAGTGCATAATTGAAGCATTTTTGGTGCATGGGCGAAGCACGAACATACACAAACTCATAAGAGTCACCACGGCCCGAATTTATGCAAAGTCATCACCTTCCCCTTTATAGTATTCTCTATGATTAGCCATGGGGGCTACACCCAAATGTCATTTTGTCCCAAGACTTTCAAGTTGAAAGTTCCGAAATTCTCAAAATTGAAATTCTTGAAACTTTGAAAGCCCATAACTTCTTAAGCAAACCTGTGATAGAGGTGAGATCTAAAGCATAGTTGTAACTCTCATAGAGATATTTTCAACAATATGTGGCACAAAACTTGAATGCACGTAATTCAAGGTGATTATTAACTTTTAATGATTAGGAGTCAAATTGGCACTTGGTTCCTCGCCCTTCTTTCGGCCATAACTTGTGTTATAAGTACTCAAATGGGTCATGCAAGGCCATTTTAGACATCTATGTCTCAAAAGATTTCTAATGGTATAATGAATTATTTAATCCAATGAGTTTTGACCCTTGAAATCACTCTTTAAAAATTTGGGATTCCAAGTTTCAAAGTGGGAATTCACTTGGGAGTATGTGGGTTCATTTCTTCACATCCTCTCACATTCCTAAAAGTGAAAATGTGACTCTCACATTGCACTCTTAACCACACCTTTGCATGCCTTTGCCTTGGTCATGAACCTAAAGTTAGGGCCATGACAACTATTTGGCCATTTCCCAAGACCCTCACATTGGGAATGGTCAGAATGTGGCAACATTTTGGAAGAAAATGGTTATTAGTTATAATGTACATCTCCTAATTAAGTGCAATCAAAGACCATCACATTATCTTGAAATGAAATGGGGATGCATTCAACATGACATTGCCAAATTCATGAACATTTATCAACAAGTTTTGAATGTGAGAAAGTTTGGCTTGAAATTAGATGACAATTTATAATGTGCGATAAAATTGTATCATGTGAAGAACTAGAAAACACCCAATTCATTTATCTTCATTGTTGGTTATTGCTTTGTGATGTCCCCAAATGCATAAATGTTCCATAAGATGCATAAAAGAGAGTGAAACACAAGTAGGACAAAACAATGGAAATTAATCAATTGATCTCATAAATATAGGGTTGGACTCATTAAACGCAAGTGTTCAAAAGGTACAATTGATTTTTTAAACATGGATGATGGGTTTGTAGAAATTCCACCACCTCATGTTCACACAAGGCCAATTAGATTTAAGGTTGTTAAAGATCAATTGAAAATCTCCCATAATAAAAAAATGTTCTACTTTAGTTCAAGCACAAGTGACTATGGACATAATTCATGTTAGTTTAAAAATGCAAAGTTGATGTTTGATCAATGTGAATTATAAGTGTTCATCATGCCATTAAACACAAGTATTGAGGATGATGTTCAATAATACTTCATGCTTCATAAGCATGAAGACTTCACAAAAACTTGAAAGTATATTGTTGCAAACAATGTGGTAATTCCTATTGCCACAATTCACATTGTTGGTATTCCCATTCCAAAAGTCCTTCAAATATTGTTCCAAATTCAACCATTATAGATCATATTCTTATGCATAACATAATTGAAGATGACAATGAAAATAGCTCTCTTTAAAATGAGTATGAAGTCACTTGGTTAGGAGATGGTTCTAAAGGTGGGTTCATTTTGAATGATAATTATTGCAATCTATATTAAATTTGCAAAATTTGATTCATTGTGCATGATTTCATTTTTATTTTGCAAACGTTGTTACGAATTGTTTAATAGGGAAACTTATTTTTGACTCCTAATATTGAAGGTTGAATTTGCAAAAAATGTAAATTTTGGTATAATATATATATATATATATTTGCAAATTGCAAATTGCCTTTCACAATTTAGGGTTTGGAATTTTTTTCATATGTTCTTATGGGGTGTAAAGTTCTATTTGTCTTATAATATTGTAGGTCAAATTTGCATAATATAAAAGTTTGGTGTAAAGATATTTATACATGTGTGAATTATAGAGCATTCACCATGTTGCTATAAAATCATTTTGTATTTTTTGTAGTTTAAGGTTTAGAAACTCATGAAAATGTTTTAGAATTGTTGCTATGGGGGGCATAGCTATTTTTTAAAATATTATTTCAAGTAAAAATTGTAAAAGTGGCCATTTTGGTATTTTAAAAAAATGTTTATGTGAATTATACATATTATTTGTTAATAGTTATAACACTAGGATGTGTGAATTGAAATAATGTGGTTATAATAATAGAATGGTTATCAAAACACATGGATTGTTACATTCAATTGCGAACATATTTTTTCAATACAAAGGATATTTTCCTTTTTCAACCTAAAGGTGTTCAATCAAATCATTATAAAGCTTGAAATGAAAATTCAAGTTCTTGATCTTTTTAGTACCTTGAAGTAAAGCTTCAAATGTTAGTTCGTGTTTCACATCCATACTTACAAATGGGTTAACCGATGGTTATAAAATTTTCCCTAACTCATCATTGATCAACATATTATGCAAGATGACACAAATTTGCGTATTGTTTGTTATGGTATTCAAATCCCATTATATGTGAAGGTTGGCAACAATGGCCCATCGTAATTGCAAAACACTTAACACATGTTTGACATCCTTGTAAATAACCTTTTACATCATGGCAAAATGTTGGCACTTTCATTTTGTGGGTCATGGGTAGTTTGTATGAAACAAACCCACTTAGAATAAATGTTGTCAACCAACAAGTAATCTAAAGTAAATGGTACCATTCAAAACAAAATGAATGTTGTCTCTAGTAGCATGTTACATATTGCAAATGAATGGTGACTTATCAAGGACATTGATGTCATTGTTGGAACCTAGCATGTTAAAATATGCATATCATATCCACAACAATTGATTGATGATTACCTCCAAAATGATGTTCTTATTGTCATCTTTGTCTTGGTATTAACCTTACCAACCTACAAGACAATTCTTCCACTTTCAATGCATGTAATCAATAGAAGCAAACATACTAGAGCACCCTCTAAAAGCATTAATGTCCATTTTCCTTTGGAAATCAATTTTTGTAGGTTGATTTAAGTATGTACATTGAAAGCAAGATTGTATTATGGTAATCAAAACATTTCATAGACTCCATGGCAATGCTAACACCCAATTAAACATATTCATCTATCACATGACATGCCACTCTATATCCAAGCATGTGTAATGTAATAGTGCATTTTTGAATGTTTGATAAACTCATTAGTCTTGCAACATTGGGCCTCTACACAAAATATGGATCATAAGTAACAATTGCATTCATAATCATCATGAACAAGGACTTCTTCATCTTGAAGTGGCATAAAAAAAATCAATCATTGTAAATTGGAGAATCACAAAAATAATCTTGCATTATCCTATCATGCCCACCAACATTATTTCTCTTGACACTATGTAATCTATGAATTGTGGAACTACCTCACTTTGGAACAAGTTTTTCCTCATTTATATCAATTCACATTTGCTCAAAAAATGAATACATCAACAATTCGTCATCAACATCTTCAACATACAAATTGCTTTTGATTTGATCAATTAAAATGGCCCTCCAAGCATCTAACATAACTTTTAAAATATTCTTACAAATCTTGGTCAAATTATATTAATAAAATGTAATTAAATTATGCTTGAAAAAAGGTGCTTGTTGGCTATGGCAAACAAGGGGTACCTCATTACATGTTGAAGAGGTTTGGGACATGAATTGTGTATCTATTAGGTTGGAAATGAACTAGATAGGGCCCACCATATAAGGATGCGTGGGGTGTGAGGTTATATGTTTTTTAGGGCATTTCCAAGCAAATGACAAAGTAGTTTAGTTGCCTCCAAAAATAGGCAATTATAAGGTGATGGAGTGTGATTTTTGCTAGTCATGTTTTAAGATAAATCACTTTATTATTATACCCAACAAAAATGCACTTAAAGCTATTAGAATTTATTTTTAGTTTTTAGGTATGTATATTGATATGAATATCCCAACCAAAAATGGGAAGATGTGATGTATGTGTCTACCATTTAGGTTGATTCCATGGCACAATTTATACAAAGCCTTTTGTAATATTAATTTTGCAAGAAAATAATTTTGTAGCATGCTACATTGCCTCCCCTCATAGAGAATTTGTGGTATTAAAATGTTTGGTCATGTTGTACATGCATTTTTTACCACATATAGTCCATGTACATAAATATTTTATTTTTGGTTGAAGATTTTTTAAAGTTGTATTTGTTGTAAATAGATTATTAAAATAAGATTAAATGAATTATACAAACTTTGTCTTGAATGTATTTCTTCTTGTAACTTAATAATCATTTGAAATTTTGGAAGTTGTTTTTGGAGGTTACAAATAGGACTTTTGAGGTCATTTAGCGTGGAACCTTGACCAAAATATGGCTTGAACATTTGTTTGAAATTAAGGCAAAAAAATTAACAATGTAACATTTACATTGATTTTAAATTTCTTATATTAATGTAACGCAAATAGCATCCAAATTGTTAATGGAAAAATTCATAACCTTAAATGAAAATTCTTTTTTTTCCATGCACTAGGAACAAGTGGTAGATTTGAAACCAAATTTGCTTCTAGATATTTCAAGTATTGTTTTGTTGCCCAAATCGTCATTTATGTTATGAACATGAATGATATTGAAACAATTACCTTTGGTTTTACTTATTGCCAATGAAATTTCAAATGCAAAATATTTTTCATTAAATGATAAAAATTGAATACTTGGAAAAAAATTCAATGTTGTTGAACAAAATAAAATGTAATGGTAAAACCACCTCATAGATCTTGTGCAACAGAAATAGTCTTGGTCCATTCACATTTGATAAATGATCATTAATTGTTCAAGAAAATATCCTCATGTTGATTATTATGGTCAAGCTTTATGGTAAGATCCTACTTTGTCTTAATGGTCATCCCTATGGTAATGGAACATTTTTTGTGATCAAGCATTTAGAAAGGGAAAATAATTAACATTCTTTTTATTATATTTATTTGTGGAAACCTTTGTTCCACCATTTTCAAATATGCAATTTTTAAAAAATAAGAAATTTACATTCCTTCACATTTGCCACATATGTTTAGAAATGGGCACCAATAGGTTTATGTTGGGTAATAATCACATATATATTGTGAGTTGGAAACATTCAACTTGACAACTCTATATGGTAATAACAAAGTTGTTGAAAAATTAGTTGAACTTCTTAATATAATGTAATCAAATTACATTTGTGAAAAGGCAATATCTTATTTGAAATTGTCACAAATGGCCCTATTTATTATTTAAACTTGAAGTATGAATAGTAGGTGGTTGTTAAGAATATTACAAGCACAGTTGATATTGCTTCTAGATTGTTATGTTAGTTTTTGTTAAATACAACATCTAAAAGGTCATCATTATTGACAATCTATCCAAGATCTTTGACATCATGTTATAGAATAATGCATAGTGCTCCATATGCCTCTTTTAAAATTTGTTAGACCTTTCTTGGGATCAAGATTGTTGTTTTACAACAAATGGGTCTGATCGCAAATAATCAATGTCCTTATGGTAAGAAGGGGCTTTCACCATAATTGGTCATGTCAAGTTGATTGGAGTTGGAGTCCATGTTTTGCAAAAAGTTGTGGCAACCTTCTACTTGAGGTAGGTTTACACTATTGTAATAGGTGCATTTAAAGAATTAGTGCAATATTTACAAACTTTGAAGTTTGAGAACTATGGAGGTCCTTGTGTATTTAGTTAGTTAGCCCAACCCATAACCAATTTTATTAAGACAAACATTAATCCAACCTTTAAATCAAGATTGCAAACACCAACACACTTATTCACACATACAATTTATTACAATCATAGATTGATTAATCAAAAAATTCTTATGGAATTGTGGTAATGCATAACCTAGTTCCCAACAAGAATGTTTAGACCTTCCAAAGATAATTGGACCATCAATTGCACATGTCTTAGTTCAAGAAAAGAAAGCAAATAAAACCAAGTTAATAGGAGCCAATTTTGGCGTAATTAGTCCTTGGTTTTGATGTTCATAAGTCTTAGTGTTGAAAATATATGTTGTATTTATGTGAATCCTTTTCTAATATGTTAATTGAACATCTAGTAAAATTTGAAAATAATCCAAAAAATATAAAATATATTTTAGCACATTTTAAAGCATGTAACCATTGTTTTTCAACAAAGTGAAATAATGTAAAAACATTATTTAAGCACTATTGTTTAGCATTACCTTAGGACATTTCATCCAATCATGTGTTGTCACATCATTTTTTCATGACTAATCATAGTGATTCAAAAGGTTGCCAATGGTTCCTATTAGCCCATTTTTACCCAAGTTCATTTTTATTTTTTGATTGTTCCAATCAACCATTTTTTTTTTCTGAATAAAAATTATACAAATTTAATATAACACAATGTTTCTTTTCTCACAAGAAACCCTCTATTAGGTCTAAACAAATCTATTATAATATTTTGTGCACACAATAAAAAAATATTATATTAAAAAATAAAACAAATAATCTCTTTAACAAAATAAAGATTAAAATGTATGATTTATTTGAAACTTAAAGTGACCACCAATATGTTAAGAAAAACCCCAATGAATTATGCATAATTTAACATATTTACACATAAGTATCATGATTTTATGTACCATGGTCCTTCTTGATCAAATCATGTTTTGTTGTATTTAAAGAATAATCTCAACCAACATGCATACAAAAACAAATTGTTTATAAATTATAATTTTTATTGTACTTGCAAGTAGATCATGTAACCAAAACTAAAAGAGATCTCTCATCCTAAATTATTAAAAAAAGATCCATCATGTGGGTCATTTATTTTTGTTTGGTAAAATGGTTTTTTGTTTGAGTCATTTACAATTAGTATTCACCTTGCCTCATCCCATCCCACCAACACCACAAATTTTTAATTAATGAGAAAATGAGGGATATTAGGCTTTGGATGCAAAAGTAACTTGTAACAATGGCATGTTTCTTAAACAATCAAAACATATTTCACTACACATTGAATAACATGAATTCGACCATGTTTTTTTCATAGTGGTATCATTGTTATTGTTTTTCTTAATTTGAACCATGTGACCTTTTTGGCAAGTTGTTGTGACCATTATCACCTTTTAATCAATTTACTCTTTCGACTCATTGAAAGATTTCGTAACAATAAGAGTGTTGCACTTGGGTGGGGTTGTTGACTTCTTGTTGGTGTCCATCAAATCAAACCATATGGGCACATTCTTAAGCAACAATGAACAATGGATAAACAAAATGATGTTTGCTTTGGATACTTGAGGCTGAACAACTTTAAGGATTTATCAAAACATTGTCAAGAAATGTGAGATTCATTCAAAGAAAAAATTGATTGATAGGAACCCATGACCTTTGCCACATCATGTTTTTTATTGCTCCCACTTTGTTTGTAAGTTGTGAGCAAATTGCTCTAGTAGACCCCTCCTCCAACAATCTTGCTATTTGAATGATGATCCACCATGCACTCCCAAAATTTAGTGGATGGTTGCCCATTGCCACACATCAAGTCTTGCAATACAACAAGAAGACTTCACACCAATTGGACATCATTTTTCATATAAACAAAAAAAAATCCCTTTACTTTGCCTCACTACAACTATTTGGATTCCTTCAAGTATTGCCATCATTGCATGGACCCACACTCCTGGAGCCTTTTATGGTATGAGTCCCAAATATTGCACCTTGTTATGGTACGTGCCTAGTTCTTATTGGGGTTAGAGTCTTATATGCTATTTGTGCTACCATGGCATGGTTGAATTAGATTGTAGTGCCTTGCAAAACCTTTAAAAAACAATTATATAATGTTTTTAGAGTTGGTCTTAATGTAGGATTAGGGTCCTTGACATCACACCCTTAGGAACACCATAAAGTCCTTGGGAATGTCCTAAGATCCATGGGCTCATGAGTCCAACCATCATTCTAAAGCATAAGTCTTCTTTTAAGCTACATAAGAATTTGTATGGTTCTTTTATGCATGAAAACAAAAGGTGACCTATATCAAGACAATGACAACAATAAAATTAAAGATTTTGGCAAAATCATAAGCTTGAGTTGCCATGTGCCTTTAAATGATCTTTTGTATGAAAAGAGTGCTAGAAATAAAGACCATATTTTAGTGTTTTTAATAGAAAATCTAAATTTTCAAAGGTGTTTGTTATTATTATTGCATATCAAAGGACTCAACAATTACAATTGAAACACCCAAAGATAATTACCAAGTAAGAATACAAATGAAAATGAAATAAAAACCTATTAGTCTCAAATATCAAAACCAGGGGGGAAAAAATCTTAATGAAGGAAGAAACATATTTTTAGATTTATAGGTGGTAGAAAGAAAGAAAATAAATAAACACAACTATTAAAAAAAAAAGGATCCAAGAGGGGGTCTACCTTCCTTGCTGGCTCATCCCTCCACCTCCTCTAACTAAAACCTCCATCATGGGTGGAAGTGGCACCTTACTCAAATAGAACAAAACTACCACTATATTTAATTAAGGTCATCTACTGTAGCGGCAAGGGAATTCATCTTTTAATAATTATTTTAGGCCAAGGAGAAAAACTTGAAACTAAATTGGGCCTGCATGGAGAAATGGAGAAATGAAGAAATTAAATCTATTGTGACGCAGGAGAAATTGTGAGAAATTGCCAAAAAATCCGATCCGGTAC
>Ga0116228_10004647_pt1 | contig 12184 bp, 3 predicted proteins | sample S1TSphfallax_2_FD_89694 | JGI IMG/M metagenome (GOLD analysis project Ga0116228, IMG submission 89694) | Host-associated microbial communities from peat moss isolated from Minnesota, USA - S1T2_Fc - Sphagnum fallax MG | ecosystem: Host-associated > Plants > Peat moss > Unclassified | place: USA...
ACCTCTAAACTCGGGGACTTGGCCCTATTTGGGTTCAACTCCCAAAGGAGTTCATGTACATGAAAAACAAGTATAAAAACATTAAAATTGTTAAGTAAAGCAGACCAAGATTCGCAAACGAACGGTATTTGCAACCCAAACAAAACTCTTGCAAAAATTACCAACTTGTAATATATAAACCAAAACAAACTACACACCATTTGTTGCTAACCCAAATTCATGTGCATAACACACATACAATAGAAAACCAAAAAAACAAAGTGCTCAACAATTGTGGCCTAGTTGTATTACAAAAAAAAATTAGTTAGATTTTTGGTGATTCAAAAATTGACTCACTTGTAACAATGCAAGAATCCAAGCCCAAAACATAGAAAAACTAAAACACTTGCATAACACAAAACTATAAAACATAAATTATGTTGTAGACTTTTAAATCACCAAAAGTGATTTGAGGTCACACAAGATCAGATTATATCCCATAATTCTGAACCCTCTTCACACCTGAAATGGTTCCAAGCTAACTAATTAACTTGGCTAACCCAATTTATCCCTAACTAATTAGGACATAACTGAGCAACTAAACTAACACACTTGACATAGTAACCCTATTATATCTTTAAAGCTTCTAAATCCATGTCATATTTGTTCACAAAAAATGGCTTTGGTTATGATTAAAATGTGACTAATGTGATGTAAATTGTTGTTCATGTGTGAAAATAAGAACAAATTTCAATTGATTGGAAGAATGAAGAAACACCTAATCACAAATATGTCAAGAACCAAATGTAACTAATAATTACATGTGACAATTAGTCACACGTAATCACAAATTTATTGGTTACAAAATGAAAATTTTCTTTTAACGAATGTAAGTTTTTCAAAGTGATTCAATCTTGTCAATGGTTTAAATGGATCCTTCATTTCATGTTCCTCCTCATTCAATTACTAATTCATTTATTAACCTATTAATTAAACCTACTAATTTATCTAAAATCTTTAGTACGTATGTTATATATAAAGATTAATATATGGGACCTTTTTTTACTCATATATTTTGTAAGTTCAAATAAGAATATCCCCATGTGCTTAAACCTAGATTAAGTAGCCTAAACAACCTAGTTAATTTAAATAAGTTAACCTAGGCTAGGTTTCTCAACTAGTGTACATTGCCTAAGCTATATTTTTATCCTAACCTAGGTAGTTTAGTAGTAGGTTACAGTAGGTTAATAACCTAGAGGTTAAAGACTATGGTAAAAATGATTATAGTTATGAAATACACAATCAAGAATGTGGTTTGTGAGTACTATTATGGAAGAAACTATGATAAAAATTATGAATTTGAGTTTACCATACAATATGGAGTTGCATGTGTTTCAAAGGACTACAAATGTAACCATCTCCATAGTCATAAATCCCATTTTTTGGCTAAATGAAAAGACTCACAATTTCCCTTTGATGGGTCCATCTTTTCAATACACCACAAATATTCATGATGGCTTGCAATTAGCTTGCTTCTATCAATCATAAATCTTTAAGATCCTTGTGGGTTAAGAATTTCATGAACCACAACTTTAACAAACAACAAAAGACATTTCCTAACAAGAACCTTGGTTTTGAACTTTAATCAGTCATCACTTACTCAAACATCTCCTTTTATATTGATCATGTCTATGTTTTACAAAGTAAAGTACATAATAAAAGAAAATCATATTTAGAAAACATTTACATACACACTAACATATATTTCACAAAAATCAATTTGCCTAACAAAAACAACAACACTCTATTCAACAATTACAAAATTATTTCCCTTTTCCATTAGATGATGTTGTTTGAATAATGTTTAGTAATCCTTGTTAACAACCATCTACATGTGCCTACACGTGTAGTTTTACAACATCACACAATCAACATATAACCTTTATAAAGATAATCACACAGAATGTATAAAAAGCACTTAGGTGCAATCACCAAAAATAGAAATCATACACACCACCATAAAATTAAAAAAATTAATTTCCAATGTTCTTTGCATTTCATAGTATCCTTTACTATGTTCTAATAAACCTTTTTATGATGACCAAAAGACACTAATGATTACATCAACTTTCAAATTCCACCACTTTATTTGCCCTTAAAGCTCAATCTCACATTCCAATTAAATTAAAACATCATGAACAATATCCCTAATGATAATGTTTTTGACACAAACCATGGTGCATACAGAGGGGGAATGTGATTATCATGGCATCAAGAATCACCATTATTACATGAATTAAAAACATGGTGCCAAACTTTTATTATCCTAAGTTGAAGTAAAAGTAACTTGCTACAATTTGCAAGTCATAATCCTTTGACATGAGAAGTTATTTGCATTGTAGACCCCTAAGGGATTTTAACATTCTTGATTTTAATTTTTTTTCCATTTTAATGATTATTTGGTATTTACCCATGTTGATAACCAACATGAGTTTGTAACAATTTCCCATAATTGCCACTAGTTCAAATGTGTTGGGTGGGTAAATTTGTTGCTTTAATATACCCACAAGTCTATAATATGCTAAATATACACCTTACATGCATGGTGAATTTTTTTGGTTACACTTTCAATTGCCTTATTCAACTTGTAAATATTTTAGTTTTATCCTATCTCTATATTACTTTGTTATTATATAGTTGAAATATACCTTTACCCATGGAAAGTAAATATCGAAAACATGTCCAAATCATGATATAACATATATGCATTTCCATATTTTGCAATGGTTTTGATGGAATTATTTAGATTGTGGTGACTAACTATTGAAAATATATTTGTTAGGTATTATTAATTACCTTCAAAAATTTCTTATCATATGTTATTGGAAACCTTGAATTTTATTAAGAATTTTCATTATAAAAATGATTCGAATATGTTTTTAACACTATGCATTGATTTGATTATATTTTGTTAATTTTTTGGATAGGGTGTTTGAAATTTCATGTGTTCATGTTTACAATCCCCATTGCAAAAGTACTTTTTTCTTCATTTGAAATATGTCATACTTGTGTAAATGTTTTTACCTTATGTTTACCCATTTATATTCACATGGTATCTATAGGGCAAATGATTCATCCTTAACCTAAATTGATGTTTTCCAAAGCTTTTATACCTTTTATCCGTACTTGATTTGGAACTTTTTAAAACCTTTATATATTTTATTTGGTTGATATATTAAAAGAAATATACATGCCCAACATTAATCCAAACCTACTGTTTGCCTATCTAAATGGATGCAACAAGATGTTCAAAGAAACAACCTTCAAATCTAAAATGTCAAGAACCCAACCTAAACTTCAATCATTTATTAAAAGTAATTTTAGAGTTTTTTTCACCTCATATAATTTGTATATTGTTACCCCCAATAACACCTAAAGTAACACCTAACCATAAAATGTTAATGGTGATTTATATGTCTATTTTATGATGTTTACACCTTCGACAAATTTTTTTAATGTTTTTTTGGGGAGGAACATGATTAGAAATTCTATAACTACAATGATTGTTCAAACCAATGTTGGCTACTTATACCAAATATTATAGATGTCGAATGGTCATGTATGCATCAAATCACATCTTAATTTTGGTTATTTTTTTATATCTAGCATTTTAAGAAAACCAAAATAGTTCATATTGTAAACAACCTTTTGTGTATGCATATTAAACATATTTGACAATTCAAAATATGCATTTATGTTGTTCACATTGTACATTCCTTGAATAATTATATCATGATTTATTCATATTTGTTAATTAATGTTTATAGAAACCACATATGCACATTCATATCTTTTGGTCAAGTTATATGTACTTTCATATAGTTATATCCCAATCTATTCATATTTGTTGCTTAATGTTTATAGAGACCACATATGCACATGCATATTCAATAATTAGGATGGTATAAGGTTTGTTATATTTTTCCATGCAATTGTAGTGAAATTATCACATGTTGCATCATAATTTGCCAAAATGATTTTTGTTCATGAGGATGGCAATAGGATGGCCCTCAAGCACCTTCGTGTATTTTTTGATTTAAATTTTGCACTTGGTGTGACAAACTTCAAACACCTTCACACATTGTTATCATTTTGGGATATAAATTTTGCATTTTGTGTGAGGGGGACAAGTTTGAGCTAATTTTTCAATTTGCATTAGATGGAAGAGATTTGCATTAATGTGCATAGTCATGATCCATTGATTTATTAATAATTATACATGCATAGTTCTATGTATAATAAAGTTCATCATAATCCACTACACCAATATGCATTCAAGTTCACTTTGTGTTTCACTAGATTTTGAATGAAATTGAACAAATTTATCATAGTGAAAGTGGGCAACCCTTTAGTAAACATGGATCAATTGCTATGGAAAAATGAATCGATTAATAACTAATTGAATTCACCAATAGTTAATTAAATCATTAATAATAAATTAAAAACCAAGGCTAGGCACTTAGGAACCTTCATAAGTTAGGAACCAGCCTATCTAAACACCTTGCCCACAAACTTAGGGTGCAAGTGTGAAAGTTTGAACCTTTCACTCCCATGTTTAAAGAACAAGTCCTTAACCATTGAACCATTGTTTAAATGAATGACATATTTTGTTATCACATTCTATTATAAACTATTGTTTGTTATTCTGGGTTATATTACCATATGCTATTGGTGGTTATTTTATTATTGGCTATTTTATCATAAGTCATTGTTGGTTATTCTATCATAAAATATTGTTGGTTATTCCAAGTTATTTTACCATTGGCTATTTTTGGCTATTATATCATAGGCTTTTATTACCTATTCAATTATAAGCTGTTGTTGGATATTTTACAAGAGATTATTTTTGGTTATTCTATCATGGGTTATTTTTGGCTATTTTATCGTAGGTTATTTTTAGTTATTTTGGGTTATTTTACAATAGGTTATTTATTTATTATTTTTGGTTATTTTACCATAATATATTGTTGATTATTATAAGTTATTTATCGTAGGTTATTATTGGTTATTCTATAATAAACTAATTCTGGCTATTTTATTTTAAACTATTATTAGTTATTCAATCATAGGCTATTATCAACTATTTCATCTTAAGTTATTCTTGGCTATTATATTGTAAATCATTTTTGTTTATTTTAGGCTATTTTATTTTTAAATATTTTAAACTATTTTATCATTGGTCATTGTTGGTTGTTTTAGACTATTTTTCATTAACTATTTTTCGTAATTCTATCGTAAATTATATTGTTGACTATTTTAAATTATTTACCATAAAATATTGTTGGTTTTCTATCATATGTTATTATTGGTTATTCTAAGTTATTTACCATATTTTATTTTTAGTTATTTTCATCATAGATTATTTTTGGTTATTCAATGCTCTTTACCATAAGCTATTTTTGAATATTATATTAGAATTATTATTGGTTATTTTAAGCTACTTATCATAGATTAATTGACTATTCAATTGTAAGTTATTTTTTACTATTCTAAATTATTTTACCTATGTTATTATTGATTATTTTATCGTATGTTATTATTGGTTATTTTAAGTTATGATACCACAATTTATTCTTGTTTCTTCCAAATTATTTTAGTGTAAAATATTTAAAACTATTATTAGATATTCTACCATATATCATTTAAAACTATTTAAAAGGTTATTTTACCTTAGGTCATTATATTTTATTTCAAGTTATTTTAAATTATTATACCTTACGATAAAATAACTTATAATAACATAAATAGAATGACCTTGAATAATCTAATGTATAACTTGAAGTAAAATAATCTAAGGTATAACCTAAGGTTAATTAAATAGTTTAGTTTTAAATAACGTAGAGTAAAAAACCTATAATAAGTTAGGATACCTTGAAGTAAAATAACCTAAAATAACATAAGGTATAACCTAAAGTAGCTTGAGGTATTTAAAACAACAATATAAAATTAAACCTATTTATCATAGTAAATTATAATAGTGAATTAAATCAATTAGTAGTGAAACATGATGTCTACATAATATCCTATAATGAAAGAACTTTAACTTGAAATCATTCAAGTGCTTTGAACCTATTTCATATTAAATGTCCCAGAGTTATTTAAATCAGTGAATTTTACCCCACTTTTGTACTAGTGACCTTTGCTTCATGTTTTATGATGGGTAAAGCCCACAAGTTTGATTCCCAAAATGAAAAGCCTAGGACAAGGTTGGTCCCCCATTTTGGGAATGCTCCCACCTTGAAGCTTTCCCTTCCATTTTGGCATTTCAAAACCAATTGAGGTTATTTTGTTATAATTTGACTTTTAGAAATAATGATATTGTTATGACTTCTAATTGATAAGATTGTCTTTCTAATAATTGATGAAATATTGTTTAAAAATGAAAATAAAATGATTATGGAGGTTTTTAATTGTTAAAAGTTAGAAAAGAAACTAAAAATCACAAAAAAAAAATGTACTTTGTTTTTAGAATGTAGTAGAAACATAGGGTGATGATTAAAGATTTGTACTTCATATTTGGTTTGTATCCAAATTTTGTTAAATCTTCCTAGGGATGATCATCACTTTTTTTACATGTTCTTATGGATGATAACCACGACTATAAACAAAAATTCCTTAAGAAAAACATTGCATGTATGCACAAATTTCAAATTTCACCACGGTCTTTTTGTTATCATTATAAACAAAAGAATCATGGCATGTGACACAAACGTAAGGTATATATGCTTTGTAAATTATACCTTTTGATTTGTTGTTAGCACATCTATAAGCATACATTTCATGCCATCATTATGTTGGTTAACAATGTGATTTTTTTGTTATTCACCTAAAAATGAGAAAATTCAGCCCATGGAACAAAAAAGTAAACCTTTCTTAAATAAAGACCATAAAAAACCCAAAATGTAATTACATATAGAAAAGCCATAGAACTAAACACAATACAAAGATAATCCAAAAGTCCAAAAATCCACACGATTCAAAGTGTTTAAAGTGCAATTTTTGGAGGAAAAAATGAATGTAAAACCTAACTCTTTCATGGGATATGTTTTGGAAACACCAAGTTTTCTTTCTTCTTAAAGGTTGAGTTTGAGTTTTCTTTCTTTTCAAAGGTTGAATTTACGGTTTGAGTGTGAATACTGGTTTGGGGGTCCTTAGAGTCCATGAGAAACCTCAAGTTGATAAGAGGTCATAAACCCTCTTAGGAAATGGGAAATGATGATTGATTTATGAGAGGAGAAGTAGTGGGAGTGCTATTCCCCACTCATGTGTCATGCACTTGAAAATAATGTTAAGAGGAAATAACAAAATTGAAGAAAAAAATATGAAGAACATGAAGTGTGCAATGTAACAAGTGTTCCTCTTTCTTTTGGCCATGGTATGAAATGTTTCATGGCATTCTAGATGGTGCAAGTGGTGGCATAAATGAGGGTCCTCACTTACTTCATTTTCACGGGGTGAATTTGAATGATCATCCTAACATTATTGGAAAAATACAACATAAAAGCCTTAATTGTCAAATCCTAGTATTTGTTGATAGGAATGAACATGTCACACCTAATAAAAAATATGATGAAACATTTGATGTAGTTTTACCCAAAACAAGGGTTGGTAATTTGCTTAATATTTTAGGCAAATCAAACAAGAAAACTACAAGTTAAAAAAAAAGCCTATTTGGGGAGTTTCCATCAATTGTAGAAGCCATCAAGAAATATTAACTACAAAAATAAATAGAGACTTTGAAGATGCAAATCACAAGGGACATCATATTCTAAATATTTGAAGATGATAAGAAAGGAGGAAATCACTCTTGGAAGGACAATTACAAATGGTTGCTATTTTGTTAAAGTACTAAAGCCCATAGATCTTTCAATGTTTAGTTCTTTTTATAGGTGGTTGTGTTTTATAACATCATATTGTATTTCTTTACATGAATTTTAATCTTGTTTTGTAAGATTAATGGTGTGTGATTTCATTGCAATTTTGCAACATTTGTCTATTTCAATCCATGTTCATAGTACAATGTGAAATATCCTTCTTAGGTGATCTATCAACCATTGTTCAAACAAAATTATCTTCATCAATTATCTTGCTTGTTTTGCTTGCTTTTTATCTTTGTCAACTTTAAATCTTGCAAGGTTGTCTCTCCTTATTACATCATTCAAATGACCTAGTTTTGGGATTTTTCACATTTCACAATAGTTGTGGAACACACAACAAATTATGACATTGAAAAATTTCAATATTCATCATTTATTCTTTGAAGACCCAAGAACATTTTCTAGGATAACCTTTTTAGAAATCATGTTACTATCATATCCCCTTTTATTTATATCATTTAGATTATGGGACTTTCAATTTTTTGGTAAGTAAATATATATGGGATATATAGAATCATTCATCAAATAAGGTGTCATCTTCACACTTTGAACAATAATATTTGAATCTTACAAAATTTGTTAAATCCTCAATTCCTTATACAAATTGGAAGTTTTGAATTTTATCCCAATTTTGCACTCCTCCAAGTTGCCCAACACAAACATGTCTAGAACATCTTTGATACATCACATACAACTTGTAGGACAATGCTATGGAATGTTTTTCAATTACAATAATTTGACAATACAAGAATGTACCTTTTATTTGGCATTTCAACTAATGAGATGTGAGTACCATCAATAATGTCACATATGTTGAGGAGACCTATGAGCTCTTGAAATTGTTGTATAATGTGTAATAAATGATCTTCAAATGAAGGGCTGATCTTGCCAAAAAGCTTGTTCTCATTGCATAGGACATTGCAAACTACATTCACATATTTGTGCAAAGTAGATGTGCCCACATCAAACCTGTTTGACAAATGTTTAGGATTCAACTCATGAGCAAACCTATATTCACAATTGCAATAATCTTCTTGATTCCCAATAGTGACCTCATTGGATTAATACACCCACATTTCAAAAAAATAGTGTCAATTCTTCAATCAAGTTGTTAAAAGCTTCCAAAAAATTCTATAATGCATTAAATTTTTTTTGTCTCTCATCTATGTGTTGTGTGCCATATACTGGTTTCTACATCTTCCCAATGAGTTCTTTCTTTCAATTCTATCCAAAACATTCAAGAAAAATGTTTCTCCTTTTTGCTTGACAAAGCACACAAACTTGGCTCAACACAAAACATTGAAAATAATGAATTTGATATAACAATTCTCTAGCTCATGATTTAGATAAAAAATATTTGTACAACATGATTGAAAGTAGCATTTAGATCGAAATAATCCTCCCAACAAACATCCGATCCACGATCACAATCCAATTCTTTGGACATTAACAAACCCTAAAAACTACAAGCATTCGCAATGAAAACCTCAAATTTCAATGAAAGAAAATTAATATTTTTTTATTTAAAAGCATTATGTATAATGAGAGTATTTTTTTAGAGTTAAGAAAACAAAAGAAAAAAAAAATGAAGTTATGACCCACAACAAAGGAAAAAAAATAAAAATAAAATAAAGTCCTCTGGGCTCTGGATTCTAAGCTCTCTGGTCTCTTGCCTGTGCATTCTCTCTGAAGAATCTTGGATTCTAAGCTCTCTTGGTCTCTTTGCCTCTCTGAAGTCTCTGATGAACCTAGTTGATTGAAAACAAAGACAAGGCCCAAAAGAGAAGAAAAACAAGGTCAGTGTAACAAAAACTGACTTGGGCTTCTTTTTGTTAGGACCCACTCCAAAGGGGCTTATGCTTCTCTTGGCTCTGGAGACTGGCTCATGTGCCTCAGAGTAGTAGTAACTGACAGCTATGCTGTTCCCACTGATCAAGGCAATGCCATATCCATGTGCTGTGCTCTTTAAAGACAAGATGATTAGTGCTAGTGATCATGATTTCACAATAATGTAATTGCCTTTGCTTTGCAGGACAAGAGGTTGTTGTTGTAAGAGCATCTCCACCGGTGCTCAGTATGTCACTCTGGATAATGAAGTTAAATGTCTAAGTTCATCTGTGTTTTTTGGGCAACCCCACCAATAAAACAATAACTGGAACTACTAATAGCAAACCACCTGGACCAATCGTCATGATCGACCAATCAGAAATACTGAGCCGCAATCAGGTCCAATTTATCACACTCTTTTTTGGAGGTGCACAACTGTGTTGCGCCCTTTACTAGACACGGCACGCTCCAATGAATTTGGTGAAAAAAAAACCAGTTTCCTGAGCTAAACCGGCACATTTTGACTTTTTCACCATAAATTGTACTGTCTGGAATCACATACTGAGCACCGGTGGAGATGCTCTAAGAAGGCATGTTGGTCTCTGACAAATCTTACTTGCAAAATTGTTGTTGTGTTGTTTCCTTGTTCTTTTTGGCAGGTGGGAAAAGTTTTGGATTTCCAAACCCATTTGAGTTACATACCATTTCCACACACACTCTAATTTTTTGCCTCCCATTTTGTAAATAAATGCCTCACACATATATTCTTCATGAAATCTTTTAGTTAATTTTTTTCAATTTTTGAAGTTTCTTTTTAACTAGGGGTAGACATGTTGTTAGTTTGAGGGGGGGGCGGGGGGGGAAATCAAGTTTTCAAATAATAATAGAGACTCTTTTTTTTTTAATAATAATTTATCCAAAGGAGGCCAATTTCTAGGTTGATCACCTTCTAAATTATGCTCGTAACTCTCGTAACACAATGGGAGAAAATTTCTGAATGTATTTGGACTCTGGATGGCACCTTAGTGTATTATTATGTGGGATAATGCCCTCCAATTGGAGTGTTCCCAATGTAGGTCCCTCGCTTGGTTGCTGCCTAGGGGGTGATAACTTTGGGAACGCCCCGCCCCATCTTGGGGAAGAGTGGTGTACATTGAGTATTGTAATAGTAGCCCCATTATTAGAAGGCGATACCATAAGTTTGAAGGGAGAAACAAGTTAAGTTGTAACGTGTGATGCTGGAATAATACCATAGCGCCTTGGCCATTTCAACACATGTCCATTGAATAATTAATTAATTTTGAAAACATTCATTTCAACAAATGGAATATTCTTAAATATCAACTTTTTTCCTTCACAATATTTTTATGATTTGGAAGAAATAATTTTTGAAAATTTTGACATTTCTGAAATCAATATAATTAGTGTTGAATCGGCCAAGGTACTAAGGTAAGCAACAAAGTTTCTAGTTATTAAGGACAAGAGATAAAAACTTTTGATACAAAACTCTCCCTACATTGCTCTCGACTCTTGTTATGCAATGGTGAATGATAATGCTCCAGGGTTTTGCTTGGTGTAGACCCTTTAGACCAAACATTTTGCTTGAGATCACCCGCCATGTTTTCATAGCACACAAGGAGGAGACAAACAAGCAAAACCTTAGTGTGGGAATGGAGGTGGGAAGACCAAAGCAATATTTGAATTATTCATAAAAATATTTGTAAAAAATTATCATTCAATGAAAACCTCCATATGACTATTTTTATGAATATTTTTGGTTAATTGACATAAAACATTGGCCAAAAAAATTGTCCAAATTGCTCATGATACATCAGATATCAGCCGGGTATCAAAGAAGAAAAAAGAAAAGAAACCTGCTCACGCTTAGTGGCATAGCCCTTGTCAGTGGTATAGGCCTGTCTGGGACACTGGGATCTCAAAAAAGGGGTTTTGGGTTCGAACCCAGTGGTGTGCAGGTGAAAGCCCCCTGGCAGCCCTTTTTGTCACGGAGCTTGACTTGACTGCCAATGCCTTGTTGGTTGGGTCTACTGTTGTTGTGCTTTTTTTTTTTTAAAAAGAGAAAAAAATGGGGAAAAAAAACAAAGGAAAGAAAGAAAGATGGGGGGGGGTGTGAATTTATTTGCAGCTGCCCAAAACCCTAAACCCTAAACCTGCCCTCTTAGTAGCCTTTTTCTGACTGTTGACTGGTTTCCCAAAGAATGAAAATATTATTAAATAGTAGGCTTAGAGGGCATTATCTTTCTGAACTTTAGAATAAAGAAGGCATGCACTCAGACATAATAAAGTACCAAAGTTAGATAGACAAAGCCTCCAAATCTGGCATAACACAAGCAAACTGGAATCAGTGACAAAGGTGATGATGATACATAACACACAACACAGAATCAAAAAAAATTTAAATTAAAAAAAAATCAACACAC
>Ga0116228_10004648_pt1 | contig 12179 bp, 10 predicted proteins | sample S1TSphfallax_2_FD_89694 | JGI IMG/M metagenome (GOLD analysis project Ga0116228, IMG submission 89694) | Host-associated microbial communities from peat moss isolated from Minnesota, USA - S1T2_Fc - Sphagnum fallax MG | ecosystem: Host-associated > Plants > Peat moss > Unclassified | place...
CTAACAAGAAGATTACAAAGGTTGTATGCTTCAAATGCTACAATCACAAAACTATGGCTTGCAACAACTAACAAAGCTTGAAGGTTCTATGTGCACTCAAAAACCATGAAAGGAGAGAATGAAGGACAAAACCACTCCATTATATACTATCTCTTAACCCTAAAGTAGCCGCCACTTAAACCTAGCCGCCGACAAACCCTAACCCTAGCCGCCCCCTAAACCTAGCCGCCACCAAACCCTAAGTAGTCTCCACTTCTAAACCCTTACCTAACTACTACAAGGATGTGAATACTATTCATCCTTTGGATGAATGTTTAACACATTCATCAACATTGGGAATTAGAAACGAATAGTATTTCTAACAATTATTTGATAAGGGAATGACTGAACATTGATCAATAACAAATATGTCAACAACTATTGCATTTGGTTTATATGACTTCAAGTGTCTCTCATGACCTAGCAAATGTATGATTTGTACCCTTGTAAGCTTGTTGCACACGTTGTCATAGATATTATTGTCTAGCATATATTCACAATCAAGAGCTCATGAAGTCAATGCCTAGTCTTTTCAGCTTCTCACTACTATTCATGAACAAAGGCGATGGTCTGGAACTATGTGATTAACTTTGTAAAAAAAAGGTAAAAAAAAGCTAGGAGGTTGTTTGGAGGACTCAAAGGTTATGAAAGGAATCGTGTTTAAAAAGGATGGGGAAACTCCAAGGAAAAGGAGACACCATATTTTGAACCTACGTATCATACTATTTTATTCACCAATGGAGTATAAAGGGCAATAATATGACTATTGTAGAATTCATCAAAGACTGGTATGATACAAATTTTGTGATTATGATCAATTTTAGTTATTTCGTAAAGGGTAACAACGTTGGTTCAATTTCATTCCTAATGCATAGTTCCAACTATGTCATTGTATGGGAATGGCACCTAGTTGCCTAGCCATTCCTCGTAATGCATCGTGACCTCATTCTTATTGTTGATTATAATGTAATTCCCATGGTGTTTTGGTTTATAGATAGTTTATCAATGTTCAACTCTACATGGAGGAGGTGTGGGAATGTAGTAATTGTTATGCCTCCATGTTGTGTTTTATAGTTAACAAAAGGTTGACTACGCATTGCCACATAAGGTTTTGTTGTCTTGTCCAATATTAATAGTATTTTTGGTTTTAAAAGAAGTTGGAACTTATTTCATCTACCTAAAATTGTGGTGGGAGGGCTAGACTATTACAATTGGAATGAGGATTCATAAAGGATCTATGTGTGCAAATCATAAAATTCAAGCCTAATGTTTTATCACAAAAAAGGGGTTCAATGATTTGATAGCACACTACTTGAGCAAGGCTTAGTAATGCAATATGCAAAGTGAGAAAAATAAACAATTATCATGTCACCCCCACATGCAAAAAAACTAATGTGAATAATCATGAAGAGCTTCAGGATATAGTGATGTTTGTATAAGGGTTGGCTTGTTTGAAGGCCAAAATTGTGGGGATGAGTACTTCACATTTGTCGCAACCCACTTTTGGTAGAGTGTGAGAATGACATTCACACTCCCGAAATGGGGACTTGGGAGTCCTCCGGGACTCTTGAAACTTCAAAGTTCAATTGCAGGGGTCAAAACACCTTGCATTGAAGATTTCTTCATGTCATTGAAAGTTATTGAAGTGTAGATGTCGAAAATGGTCTTGCATGACCCATTTGGACATCTACAGCACAAGTTATGGCAAAAAGAAGGGCCGGGAGTCAAACTGGTAGTTTGACTCTCGACCATTAAAAGTCAAGAATCGACCCGACCCTGGTGTGTGCAGAGGGAATGCAACACATTGTTGGAAAGCTCTCAACGAGAGCTACAAGTTTGTTTTAGACCTCATCCCAATCTGAGGTCTGAGCAAAAAGTTATGAACTCATAAAGGCCCGAGAGTCCAAACCAGGATAGTTGAGTCCCGAGACAAAAAACCATTCGAATGTGGGTGCCGCGAAGTAACGAAGAGAATACTATATGGGGGAAGGTGGTGGCTTCCCCCAAGTCCAGGCCGTGGTGAGTCTTGTGAGTCCAGAGTTGCCCATGGTTTGTTTTAGCACCAAAGGTGCTCCATAATGCATACTAACCAACTTGTTGGTTGGTTTGATGCAGGTTCGAGTGAGTAACTAAAGCTTGTCCCTCTTCCTAGTCCCATCCCGGAGCTTCAACATGCCCCTCTACCCCTTTTAGTGTTGAGAGTTGGGAGCATGTCCTTAAGTCCCCACAATTCCGTTGTTTTAGAAACCAAGGCCCATCTTAGGCCTAACTTGGGACTTGGGAGCGTGTCAACATTTATTGTGGACCATGGGGATTTTAAAGCTTGTAATGGGTTGATATGCAAGGAAGGCTTGAATGGGGTGGAACACAACTAACAAGGTAGTTGGTGCCACAACTCAATTAACACATTCTTCTCCAACAATGTGCTTTAATACATCTGTGTATTATGTGTAGATTTATAGTGGATTGTTACATATTGCTTTGTTTTTTCAATGTGGAGGAAATTAAGTCCAATGATCAATACCCCACAAGCCAAAAATAGTTGCATCATTTATGTGATTTCACATATGTCTATCATTATTTAATTCTACAAAGCATATGCATGTTTTGTTACCTTGCAAGGTTGTACATGTGAATGAGGATACTATTGCGTACTTGTTTATAATCACCATCGGGAGCTAATGAGGCTTGTGGCTATTCATGGGAGCTTGTGATTGTTATCTGTGGATGAAGGTGATGGTCTGACACTATGCGCATGACTCTCATCAAGTTATGACTTCATTCATTGTCATGTTATTTGGGAACATTTTAAATGTTTTCATTAAGCCAAAAAAACTTTGTCGTATTGTTTCTATTGTATGCCAAATTATTATCAGATTTATTAGGTGCGTTTAGTGGATGCCACAATGTGATGGGGGTGGCTCGCAATGTCATTATGGATGTAAAGGTGGGGAATGATGGTGCCTAGTTGTAGTGCATCAGATATGGTAGTGGCAACAACCTTGAAAACAAAAATACCTTTATCGAATAATAGACCAAGTTTAATCTATGTTCCCAAGTGCCATGCAAGGTTTTTGTTTCATTTATAACAAGATGTTGGTTGAATATGGTCTACTTTTTTTGCAAAGGAGGTTTTCCATCATATAATATTTGACTTAACACATTTTTGTTTGGTTTTATTATAGTTGTGTAGGCATTTGACATGATTCCAGATACACTTTGCGAAAACTATGGTGTGCATGCTATAATTTGGACCATGAATGCACTACAAGCTAAGGTTAGCACCTTTTGACTTTCATGATAAAATGTACATATCAAGCATTTTTAATTAAGCTACTAATGAGTGATGATAAGGCAAGTCTTTATGGTCTTGTATAGTGTAGTGAGTAGGTGATCATATCATCGGCATGACACTATGGGAAAGGTTTAATTGTTTTCATGTTTGTGTCCTTAATTGAAGCATGTTAGTTATGAACTGACCAACTTGCACATTGTGATAATCCAAATGTTTTAACATTAATGGCAACACAAGTCTTATTGTTGATATGAAGGAACTTGTTGTTGCACTCTCTTTCAAGGCTAATGATACTAGTGTTAATAATATCTTAATGTGCATGTTGTTCACCAACAACTTATATGGATTGATGTCCCATAATTTTGTCTCCATCTAATATAGTGCACCAATTATGAAACTTGAAAGGATTTGTATTTTGGTTGGTCTTCCTTTTGATCCACGATGCTTTAATCAGCAAGGTATAATGAATGTTGTAAATTAGTATTGGATATGTGGCTATTGCATGTTAGGTGTGAGACTTCTATGAAGTTAATTCAAGACTTTCAAGATGGCCATGGAGATAACAAACATGTTGTTTGGTGATTGATGACATTGTAAGTCACATCAAGAAAGAAAAATCCCCAGCTGTTGGACCCAAATACCCCAAATTGACAAAGGAAAATGTTGATAGTGAGCAAATTATTCCAAAGTAAAAGCTTGGATGTAAGGTAAATTTTTGAATTTCTTTCAAAACCCACTTGGCTTCTATCCATTTCACCACGCATTGGTAAATTTGAACCTACTAGAGTAGAACACAAAAATGTTTTACAATTAAACATTTTTCAAAACAATCAGAACCCAAATTTTGGTTTAGTTTAGATTCATGACACGTTTTGGACATCAGAGGTCAAAGTATCATTAACCATGGTTTTCTTATAATGTGAAGATGCAGTTTCAATTTTGTATGCCAACTACATTTGAAATCCAACTTTCAATATAAAATAGCATGAAAGGAATGACATGCACGATCAATTATGTGACATATAGTTTTCAACCAGTTCGTTACATTATCATATCTCTTGCACATGCCAAGGGGTCCTGAAATACTTGTGCTTTTGGCCAATATTGCAATCACGTGTACTTACTTATTCTCATTATCAATTTCCCTATGACCTAATTAGCAGACCATCTCACATGCAAATATTATTGATGGTGTTTCATAGTTGATTTCCTTATAACCTAATTAACAAACCCTCTCAAGTATATTCACATCTTGGCTTCAATCATGGGCAATGGAATTTTGCCAATACTTTTGAAGGTAATATTTCATTAGTCTTTGTTGTCCTACTAAGTTAGGCAAATCTTTTCCAAAGTCTTTCCCAATGGTAGGGTAGTTGAGAATATTAAATATTGAATATTAACTACAATGAGATATTTTGCACATCATGGTCTCAAAATGTTAAGTCGCCTTGGAAGGCTCTATTATTCTTGGATGCAAAACTTGCATTGATGTAATAAACGAAATGTGTTTTTTAGGAGGATAAAATGTGGAATTGGGTTTATTGTGAACTTGGATGCATGCTCCTTTAATGTGGTTCTTCTAGCATGGGCTTTCAAGCTTTAGTTGATGACCACCTTGTCAGGTCTTACTAGGAATGTTTTTATTCTATTTTTTCTAATGTAGCAAAATTGGTGATGATCCACTCTACATAGGAAGACTAAAACATTGGCCACTAGTTTAAAATGAAAATAAACCTTTTAAAACATATTCAATACTTTTGGTTACATATTTGAACCAAGTATATAAATCTAGCGATTTTCCTCAAATTTTCATTGAATTTTCCTATTGAAAGTCCCAATGACCATTAGTTTTAACTATTTTAATTATTAATAAAAATTGCACTATATAGCCAACAAAAAATACATTGATCTTGTTGCCTGCCATGTTGGGAGGAAAAAAGATCCCTTCATCAACAATGGATGTCACAACCAACACTTTCCATACACAAATAACCCTAAACCCTAAGAACTTGTTGAAACAAATACTGGATTTGCTACAAAGACTATTAAAACCTACGAGTGTCAAGACCTAAGAGTTTATTGAAACAAACACAACAATAAAGGAAGCTTGAAACAATGATTTTGTAGTTACAACAATGTTACAATTTTGATACTAGCATTATTAAACATACGAGCTTGTGGAACAGTGGTATTTTAAAATTTGGTTTGTATTTTTTAATTATTTGTGCTCACGGTTTTTTGTGGTTATAGGTTGAGTGCAATGATGGGGATGTGTTGTGGCAGAGATTTAATTTGTATGGTATGTAGTGTGTTTTTCCATAGAATTTGGTTTATGTGGTTGCATCTATGGAATGGTTTGGAGAAATGGGGTTATTAATAATAGAAAGTGATGATAGATCGATGAAGTGAAACACCAATGTGTAGTGGTGGGGGTCTTGTAGACCAACGCCACATCAACAACAATGGTTCAAAAAGTATTAGCGATAGCACCAACTATAGTAGATGGAGAAAACAAATGAGTGATAATAAGTACATTTGCATTGCAAAAAGTCCCAATCTTCGCAAAACTTGATGTCAAAGCCATGGCGCAACAATTGGCATCTAATCCAATTTCCACTATGTGGGGCCCATTGACTGTTGTTTCTAAAAAGGTTTATGCACGACCACATGTACTAGAGCTTTACAACCTTGGGCTAGTATGCACAATGCTCTGAATATACATTAATCAATGCTATCTATATTGCATCACACAACATGTATCTTGGTTGTATCGATAAGGGGTTAAAATGCACTATGTTTTATGCTTTGGGCAAGAGGATATGTGCCAAATTCATGACTGAAGGTTGTCCTTGGAAAGGTGTGCATATCATGTTATGTGGAACAAAACACAATTTGGGTTGCATGGCAAAGGAGGAGGTGTGTCGTTTCAACTCACCAAATGTCAGTGCAAATAATTGCACATTCTTTCGAAAGGTCTATGATGTAAATTGGAAAATTCAACCTCCCAATCAAAAATTAAGGCCTAGTGATCATGTCATGGTTTGCATTAAAGACTCAAGGTATTGTCCACTATTTTTTACAACCTTACAATCCATTGTCTTCATCAATATTGCATCAATGATATGCATATGTGTTGTTGTTGTTAAAGTTGGGTTTTTTATTTTGAAATTATAACGAGATTTTTAAAAATATCAGTTAATGTCTTGATTTTTTTGGGTAGGATTTGAAAACCTCACAATAATCTTTCCTTTCCTATAACTCAAATGGAACCTTTTAAACCAACAAAAGCTTCAAAGGAATGGTGCAGAAGTTGAGTTCCAACATGTAGATATTGTGGTACTTGTTGGTCCACAAGAACATGGTGAATCTCTATCATCTAACCATGCATCTGCCACTCCTTCATTTGGTTGTTTCCTTTACTATTATTAATCTATGAATTACATGCTTAGGATTTCTAAAAGTTAGCACTTTTGGTTCTTGTTTGTATGCGCATTTCAAAAAATGCTTTTGCATTTGTCTATAAAATGGTGCGAATAGGGGAAAACATGTTGGGAATAACCTTTCAAAATGACACCACAAGAGCAACACAAGAACAACACAAGAGCAACAACTCTAAAGAGTAAAAAACACTGCATATTGTAAGCAATATTACAACCATGAAGCCAAAAAAAAAGAAGGTTGTCATTAACCCTAAATTTTGAAAGACCTAATTATCTCCAAAGCCATGCACCACCATACCATAGTCCTTAGTTTATTGCAACATGTTTGTGAATATGGTGCATTTTAGTCAAAGCATATTGGAGTTGTATCACAGACAATGTGGAGGACTAAGGATGTGCCAAGTGTAAGCAGAGTCGAGGTCTTGGAAGTGAAGGCCCTAAGATCCCAATTTCATTTAATGATGTTCAAAACTTGCAACATTCAAATGAAGTGAACTTCACAACTTGTAGGCTTGATGAGGAGGTGCAGGCGTTTATTTTGCTTAGACCTTTGTTTCTATGAATTAATTGGCGTTAACTTCAACTCAACATCATTTTTTGTTCAACAGATGTTTCAATTAATAGCTATGGTCATAATTTGTTGTTGTGTGATCCATTTTTTGCTTTCTGATGCATATTTTTATTTGACATGGGAGTAGGAGCTTCATCATTAGTTAGAGATACAAACTCTTACCACTAAGGAATTATAAACAAACTACCTTGCATTTGAGGCAGATCATGATGTAGTCGATGTTTTCTCCCAAGCTTTCCAAACTCCTTTAAAAACTAGTCAGTTGAATAATGTGGCAAATAATATTTCTAATATGGGAAAAGGTTGTACATTGGTATTATAGGGCAGTTTTTGAAAGTTCAGCTTGTTTTGGTGCACATGAATTAAAAGAGGTTGAAACATTAATTAGCATGAACTATGCAACTCAAATTGAAAACATGCAAGCACAACTTTCAGCTACAACAAAAGAGCTCAAGGAGTCTACTATCACAATTTCGCATCAACAAAACACTATTGAGGATTTGAAGCAACATATGGTTGTTGTTACCAACGCACGCCTTGGTGCTGAAGAAACATTATAAAGGTCTTGAAATGGCCCAAACATTTGCAAGCTACAAATGTTAAGTGAAATGGAAGCCTTGAGTAGTCTCTGTATGTCTTTGTATTGTAATTATCATGGTAGCATGATAATTGATATACCATGTTGTTGTTATTGTGCTTGCAGCCACCAGGGAATTTTTAAATTGGGTAATCGACTAAAAGATGCACACATTTAGCATAGCAAAGACAAAGCAATAGAAGAGGCCAAATCCAAGGTAGCCCTTGATCGTTTGTGTATTGAATCAACAAAAGAACTAAGACACATCCTCCAACTTGCAGCTATTTGACACAAGGAACAACAAGACACCATTCTAGCTATTTAGGTTTACATTGTAGGCTGTTATTTTGTGACACATTTTCCTTTATTTAGCTATGATTTGCATTGTTGTCAACATGGAAATAAACATTATATCAATGATCTTCTTGGCCTAACAAAGAGGCTTTGCTTCAATTTGTTTCTTGTGGGTGCAATGTCCATACAATATCCATTGTTAACATGTGTTCGAGATACATGTATAACAATCATTACATAGGAATCAAAGATGGCACTAAAACTCAAAGCTAAAAATCTATGGGAGGTAAGTTGTAAGGCAATGTACGGAGAACTTCCATTGTTTATGACAAGATATGGAAAGGGTGGTAGTTATTGTTGTTGAAGAGAAAATATGTTGTGTGGAAGCTCAATTCTAAGAGGAGGTGACCCGTAATGCAAATTCTTGGAATGTAAGTAATAACAAATACTTATGACCATAATGTTAGCAAGCAAACACGTGCCATGAACTGTTCTTTTGCAAGATGAATTGAAAGTAACAACAATATTGTAATTATATCTCATTGTCATATGTATAAAGAGGTGTGTATGCGCGTGTTGAGTTCATTTTTAAATTGATTAGAATCTACAATTTAGAGACTTGTTAAAATTGAGGAGGAGCTACAACAAGCATGTCAAGAGCGTGAACATGAAAAGGTTCTAATAAGTATGGTTGCATTCCTAATTTCTTTGTGCCACGTAACTATACCTTGCTTCAAAAAACCTGCATTTCAACAATAAAGATATTATATGCTACTCATTTTAGACTAGCTAGTAGATGATAAGTGTATATTATGATTGTGCAAAATTATTTTCAAAGTATGTTGGCATTTAGTTTGTAAGCTAAAGATGTGTGGGAGAGTGGATAGCTATGGAGGTTGCAGAATGGGAGGTTACAACTTTGGAGATGGAGATGGAGGAAGTAACTAAAGACCTAGCACTTGAAAAACAGTGATTACAAGACACAAGAGAATGCATCCTGCTCCGGTATGTGGTCTGGAATGTAGTGGGTTTTTGCTTACACATAGGGTTTGTAATATTGGTTTGTTTGCTAGTTGTTAATACTTGTTTCAACTTTCTTTGAAAGGATGGTTGAAGAAAGAATATCATTTGGTTGTAATGGACTTTGTGTTCAATCCTTTGTTGTCCAACATCAAACAAACTTTATGTACAAAATTCACATTGGCCTTTTGTTGTTAGTTGAATTTGAAAGATGCAACAAGATTTAATGTAGACAAATTTGCACCTCTATTATAATGAAAAGTTGTTAGTAGTAGGGATGTACTAATCTACATAAGAAGCAATTGGGTTTACAGCTTGGGAACTCATATGTGAGCATTCCATTCAACAACTATGGAAGTTATAACCCTACAGCAAAAGCAACAAGAGCAACTTGTTGTGATGTTTAGGGCATTGGAGGATGGTGTTGCCAAAAAGATGAAGGGTGAAGCTAATGTGCCTAGCACGAGTCTATATGTAAAAACAATACAAGATTCACCAAAGATGGTGAAGGTCCAACATATAGAGATGAAGATCAAATTTTGGACAATAAAGAACAAGACAATTGTGTTGAAGAAGCCCGGGAGGTTGATGATAATGACATAACTAGATCCAATTTACCATGTGATGAAGGCAAGGGTGAAGATTGTCGCATACCCATGATATGGCAACAACTTGGGAATGGAATCTTCTTTCCATAAAAAATGAATGCAGGCAAATTGGAGGAGCTAGTGAACTAGTTGTTCAAGTTGTGTGAGAACACCAAGAGAGTGAATGCTGAACAAGATTGTTCTAGCATAATGCAAAAGGGAGAGCAACTAGATCTTCATAAGCTTTGGATGAGAGATTTTTCAATTGAATGATTCTCCAAACATTAGGACCAAATCACAAAGCCCAAAAAAGGTGGAAAGTTCTCTGTATATAATTATAGGCTATGATAACTACTATGGAGGGGAATCACATTCATATGACAAATATGAAAGTACTGAAGAGGGTGAAATTGGTAACTCTATTGAAACCAATGTTTAGCAAGTGATTGGTGGGGTTGCTAGTAATCAAAATATCAAAAACATACCTAATTAAATGCTATAGTATATTCATGGGTTCAAAAAGGCAATAATCTTTTCATATATGCATTTTTCTAGAACACACGGCTTTATTGTTTGCTCTAGTGTGTAGTTAGCTTATGAAAGAAGTGAGGTTTCTTAGCTAGCTTGTTTTATAAGCTTTGTGATGGAAGAAGTTTCAGCATTAATGTGTTTATGCTGCTCTATTTATGATAACTACTGAGATTTTCAAGGTTTCTAGGTTTAATGTCAAGGCTTAGGAGTAACACTTCTAAGTATTTTTTAAAGCTTCTCTACAAATTGCCACTTAATTCAATGGGTTTGATTGCAAGGTTGTGGTTTCAAGGAGTAGATTTCATCCCCATGTGTGTTCACATCCTTTCACATGTAGCATGATGGTTAGGGTCTAGTCAACATGGAATCACAAAATGCTCATAAGATGAGTGTCGTCCTTGGGTGGCAAAAGTACAAACTTTATAATTGTATGTAGAAACACGGTGAACATTGTTCCAAGTTATGATAATTGGTCTAAAGGGGAGGAGCCTTTGTAAGATGAGTCAAAAAGTAAATAAGAGGTGAAATAGATGATTATGATGAAACAAATGTTTAGTAGGTGTTTGTTTTATTAACACACATACAATTATTAAACAAATAGAAATGATGGTAATTGATTCCAACATAAAACTAGTGTCCAAATGTTAGAATGGTTTTAGTTAATAATTTTGAGCACAATAGAAATGCTTGATTTCAAAACATTGCAATGAAAGGAACATGTAATGTAAGACTTGCACAAAGGGTTTTGTTTGTTCATGGAGTAGATGCACATGGTTGTAGGCATTAGTGAAGCTCATGTACTCATTCTTTTCATTGCCAACACCGAGATCAAGCTCAAAAGGAAGTATACAAGCTTTTCTTTGACATAAAAGCCTTGGTAACTGTACCATTTTCAAGTGGGTCAATGAGCAAACACTTTTATTGGCTCTGCCATAAGGAAGCAACTAGGCACCTACATATCATCTGTTCATTCCCAAACCAATGTGGAGTTGACAAGTGCCCTGGAAATGTTACTTTTAGATGGATGAATTTTTCATGCGTGGTTGGATGTAACCTTAAGTTGTTATATTACAAAGATCAAGACCTGCATTTTGAATTCTTGAATCATTTTCCTCGGTTCACATGTATACAAAATCTGCAAGCATTGAGGATGTCATAAAAATGTTCAACAATTTGCTGTCTTGAGATATAAGTAGGTCATTGGAATGTCATGATAACACAATATTTGAAATTTGGTGAAGGCAATTTGACTTAGATCTATTCCAACAAATGCATCAACAAGGTGTGCAACCAAACCTTGTCACTTATCTGAGTGTGCTAGATGTAGGTGCTAGTGTAGATGCACTTGAAGCAATGGACAATGTGTTGTGAACAATTCATCAAAGCCAGTTTGAGTTAGATGGTTTTTGTCAGCAATAGCTTGGTGGATAAATTTCCACCTATTGTCCATTGGAAAAATCCGACACACATTATTTGGTTGTTGTGAAGAGGTTGGATTTGTTGGGTCTTGGAGGTTGCCAAGTTTTTCATGTATTGCGACAATTTGTGTCAGCAATCAACTAGTTATTACCCTTTATTTCATCTCACTCTGCAACCAACTCTATGTTGCCATAATGGAAACATAATCAAGTGGAAGCTTCACATGTTTTCAACATCACCCATAAGGTTATGATTGCATTTGTTTTTGTGTTATTTTCATAATATTTGTTGAAGATCTTGATGTAGATGAAACATAGATAATAGTGTGATAGATATTAGAAACTATGTGGTAGATAAGTGTTGCAAGTAATCAAAGACATAGGTAGAATTGAGATATGTTAGTACC
>Ga0116228_10004649_pt1 | contig 12178 bp, 11 predicted proteins | sample S1TSphfallax_2_FD_89694 | JGI IMG/M metagenome (GOLD analysis project Ga0116228, IMG submission 89694) | Host-associated microbial communities from peat moss isolated from Minnesota, USA - S1T2_Fc - Sphagnum fallax MG | ecosystem: Host-associated > Plants > Peat moss > Unclassified | place...
AGGCTGTGAAAGGATCCACATTCCAGCCCAGAATCAGGGAAGCTAATTCCGCCGTCCGGAATTAACCGCTTGCGTGAGAGGTGCCAAAGCAAATCAGATGCACAAGTTACCGCAAATCAGTCGCGCATTGTTTTTATTAGATCTGATGGTGATTATTAGAGACACGTGGCGTATACTCTAAATCTAACGGTAAGGGAGGAATCCCAGGCGTATATGATTTACCTACCTGTTGGATTTACGAGAGGAGGGAGAGTAGCGGATGTGTCGATCGATGAAGACTTCCAATTTGGACAAATACATTTCATCCACGAAGGTATCATGCGGGGTTCATAATGTAAACAGGGAAGGCCCAAACCCTAAAATCGGCGAAGTGCGCGTGTAGTGCAAGGGAGGTAGAAGGGTGGGAGAGGAGGACGGAGCTACCCAGTGATTTGCACTGGGGGAGCTCGGGATTCGGCGCTGCAGTTTTTCTGTTGCTACGATCGGCGTCTTCTCAGGTATGTTGTTCATAGTTTTTTTTTCTGGTTTTTTTGGGCCTGATTTTAGCTCTTTATTTTGGTTTTTCTTCGGTTTGTTTCTTGCCGGAGGTTTGGGGATGGGAGAATTCTTTGATCCCCCTATTAGGCTTGATGCTGCATAGGAAGTCGCATTAGGCTCAGCCAAACGGTTTGCGTTGGAATGAGGAGTAGGGCTTCTCTGGTGTCTAGTTTTTTTTGTTTTGTTTGCCCTCTCCGGAGTTTTTCACGAGAGCGAGATTGTTGCGGTTTTTGGTCTAGCGGGATTGTTTAGGGTTTGTGAGTTGATGAGCGTGCTCGTAGGGGGCTTGTTGAAGGGCGTTTCGGTCAAAGAGCAAAATCCGTTTGTACATAGGAAACCGCGTCGGGCTTACCCAAGCTGATGCCGGAGGCTTGCATTTTCAGACCTGTCTTTTGTGGGTTATTGCTGACGGACAAAGCTTTTAGGGTGTGTGCCCTTAGTTCGGATTCCGGAACTCAAACTGCATTAGGGTCAGGATTCTTAGGGTTGAGCTGGCAGAGCTTGAATCCTCGCCAAAGTTTTTCTTTTAACATTCTGTTGCATGCAACAGAAGCTCTTGTAATACGCTTGAGAGGAGGTGGTTTTTTTTTTTTTGACGTCGTTTTCTCTGCTATAGCCAAGGGTTTCTTCCTTCCATTTTGTATTCCAAAATAGCTTGAAATGTACATGTTGCTGAAGAAATAAGTCCAGTTCCGGGTAACAGAATTCTTCCAGTTGTTTCTATTCTTGCTTTTATTCATTAGTAACTACTATGAACCTTAATGAAAAATCCAAAAGGTTGATGTTGTGAATCCCGTAGGTTTTGTTGAAGATTCTGGAAGTGGCCACATAGCCACTGCCTTCAGTTGACTGGAGGGTTTCAAGATGTCAAGCTACCAGAGCATGGGAGGGCGGTACCGAGATGGAGGGGGTCCAGCACCAGGAGGAGACCGAGGTGGAGCAAGAGGAGGGCAACGCGGGAACCACCAGAACAGCAGAGGAGGAGGTGGAGGAGGTTATGGTGGAAGTGGAGGCTATGGTGGTAGCAGGAATGATAGTGCACCTGCTCGAGGTGGTGGGAGTGGAGATAGGAGTGGTGATTGGATGTGCCCAAGCTCAAGTTGTGGAAATCTAAACTTTGCAAGAAGGTTGGAGTGCAACAAATGTGGGTCACCAAAACCTCAAACTGTTTCAGCTGGTGCTGGAGGCTACAGTGGACAGCAGTGGGGTGGGTATGGGGGACAAGGTGGGGGAGGTAGTGTTGAGAATGCAGGTGGGTATGGAGGGAGCCAAGAGCGGAGTGGAAGAGGTAATGAGAGGGATCAAGGTAAACCGGTGGAGGATTATCGTGGGGGTTACGGTGACCACTCAAGAGAGGACTCTAAAACTGCAAACAGCCATGAGAATGAGGCAGATTTGAAGGTCAAACAATGTGATGAAAACTGCGATGACACATGTGACAACACTAGAATCTATATCTCAGGACTGCCACTGGATGTGAAGGAAGAGGAGCTACGGGAGCTTTTTGGGGGCATTGGTCAGGTGGCACGACTGAAACAAAAACGAGGGTATAAGGACCAATGGCCCTGGAACATCAAGATTTATACAGATGAATCGGGGAAGAATAAGGGTGATGGAGTGTTGAGTTACGAAGACCCATCAGCTGCACATTCTGCAGGTGGCTTTTTCAATGACTATGAGATGAGAGGTCACAAGATCAAGGTTACAATGGCTGCAAAATCAGCACCTAAGGCCCCAGCTATGGGTGGTGGCTATGGAGGTGGGGGTGGGTTTCGAGGGGGTCATCGTGGGGGTGGTGGAGGTCCTGACAGACGTGATGGAGGAGGATACCGATCCAGGCCTTACTGATGTAGACTGTAGAGGACCCCTCTGGGTTTTTGCCATTGGACTGTCAGCTGCCTTTTGCAGCCTTCATGTCCGCTGGGTCCTGTGTTTTGACGAGTGTGTAAAATGTTGCAGTTTGGTTCAAGTGCACTGAGAGTGGTGGCTTGGATAGAAGTTTATCAGGTAGGTTTGGAATTAACAGGGAGTGCTGTAAAGGAAAGGTATCCAAAAGGAAGGAAAATCTGGACTTTGTTGAGAGATGTGGTTGCCTTTTGATATCAGACATGGGGTCCTTTCCAAAGCCTTCATGCTCCAGCTGTCTTTTAGACTCTGTGAGCTCATTTGTGATCAGACTCGCATCCAATAATTTCATGAACTGCTTGAATGTCCCAAGACTATAAATTCCTGTGTGCTTGAGTTATAGGTTCCTTTCTGCTGTTCATTCCTTGACAAATGATTGGCTTTGGTCTGTGTAGATAATAGACATTTTAACTTGTATTAAGATTTGCAGTGTTTGTGACAAGATTTAACTCCAAATGCCCTTACCGATTCTGCCGGTATTTTGGTTGGATCTACTTTCTCTTCTACTCCAATTGAATTGACTCCTGACCTATGAAGCAGTTTATTGGATTGTTGTAGAGTGACTTGAAGGAATCTTTAGCATAATGAAATTGTGGGCTCTCAATGAGGATGGGCTTTAGGAATTTTATTTGCATGTGAGTTCTGAACTGTCTCTCCAAGAGTTTCAGTTCTGAAGAAATCCATGGATGATAGAAACCTGCTGAAGGTGCTGATTGTACATAATAATATGTACATTAGGAAGTGGATTCTGGCCTCATTTTCTCTCTTCAAAATGGTAGCTAATTTCCCAGGTTTCTTTGCCACATTTCTGATAGAATGGGAGTTCCTGATCCAGATGCTGAGTTCTTTGTTTGCAGGTTTTGCAACATGATATTTGTGAGGAAGTAGTCATACCAAGAAGCAAATTCCATCATCAATTTCTTCCTTCCTTGAGAGGTGAGGTGGCAAACTCCAATAACTACTGCGTAGAAAATAGACTGAATAATGGATCATCAAGATTGGCAATCAGCAATCTCCCCACATTTCAAGAATATTTTTGCCTCAATTTTGGGAGAAAGCTTGTCACTCATAAGCACGGGAAACTGATAGTGTTTTCATTTGAGTTTTGTGGTCTCTTGGATGTTCCTTGGCACAGGTGGCATGTGGAGGCAGCTTTCATTATCCATGCTATGAAATCACAGTGAAAGCTTTTGAGGGAGAAACACAAACCTGAGATTCCAATTTTCATTACCTTACAAACAAAAAAGATACTAAGGTAAGCTTTGAAGGAGAATCACATTCTAGAAGAGAGTGCAACATCAAGTTGAGTGATTAGTGTACATGGGACAAGTTTTCTGAAGCCTCAAGTGTCAAATGGCAGCTGCTAGTGATTAATAGATTGTTGCAGTATATTCTTAATGTAATGAAAATATGTTCTGACACGTTTTCGTTGTTTTTATGTGTTCTAGTAAATTATGTCTATGTACTTTGATGACAAACATTTTGGTGAGGTGTGATCTGTGTGAGGCAGGTTCTTTACCTCCTGTACATGCTTGCTTCTTTGTGTCTCAATTGCATTTTGAACTCTGTGGTGGTGTTGTGGTTTACGGGGATACAGGTTGCTTACACCTGCATCTCTAAATGCTTGCCACTCATGGAACAAATGGAAACTCAATTTAGGTGCACATCGCATGCTGGATTGGTTGATTTCTATATGATGGAATGCGTTTTAGCTGCAACAGTATCATGATTCACAACCCTTGTTTCTGTTTGCACTGAGAAGTCTAAAATGCAACTATAAACAGATTGTATGTATGGAGGGATCCTGATATTTCTGAGGATAATGGATATAGATAGAGACATTGTCAAGTTGTTTACAAACTGCTAATATTTGCTTATCAAACATACATCATTGCTGGAATGTGGACAGATGTCAAGACACGGCATCTCTGAAACGACAATCTACAGTGTGTTGCTGCTTGCTGCTTTGCCTTGCTGTATCATTGAACAACTAGGAAATTTGGTGCAAGTGTGCAACTTCCAGACATCCAGATGGGTCCATGAATGTTTGTAAGTCTGGTAATCGTGGCCTATTGCTGTATTGATTCTGGTTTGACATTATTTGATTGCAGTTTTCTGAGTTGTGAAAATCTGGATGTTGAGCATGGGTTGCAGATCTAGACAGCAGCAGATTTCTGTGTTGATGATGACGTTCAAAACCAAAATGCAAAAGAAAATCAATAATGGACCTGGATCAAAGTTCTCTCATTCCAATTGTGATTTGTGATTATGTGTCTGTGTCCCATGTGATAGCTGGGTGGGTATTCAACCCTGTTAAGGAGCATGTTGTATTTCAGCAGCAATTAGGAAATAATGTCAAATGAGGTTGTGAGGTTTATGTCTCTAGCCATCTAAATGGAGCTGACTATTATATCCATCCATCTCTGTTTGTTTGCCTCTTAAAAATGCCGGCTGTATATTCTCAATGTAATGTCAGCAAACTTTACAAGTTTTCTATATCAAAGCAGCAGTAATGCGGTTGCTCCAAGATTAATGTACTAATGTGAAAGGAAATCTGCAAATGTTTCAATTGAAAGGTGCACTTTCTGCAGCTTGTAGAAGTGTTGATTGCAACGCAGAACTTCAGTGGATAATAACTAAAGAAATACAAAAGTTTCCAATGGGCATCATATTACAAATGGGTTTACCTTAACTATTCAGCAGATCCATGAAAGGAGGGGGCCCCAAGCATGAGCCAGTTAAAATGATGGAAGTCAAAAAAGATGAACGGACTCCAAGCTTCTGTGTTTGCAAAACTGTGTTGTACATTCGAGCAAAACTCAAGCTTTTGCCTGTCCCTTTGTAGATCTCTGCTTCTGCATTGCCAGAAGGATGAATCAAAACACCACATAAAGGTTGAGAAAAATGGTTCAAATTAAGTGTTGGGCGGGTATTGGGCATTTTGCACAAAACCTCCACCGGTTCTCAGGGACGGTCCCTTAGGGTTTATAACCGCCGGTTTAGAAGAGACGAAACTGATGATTCTGGATTTGAGTGTGGTCGCTGGTGGGCTTTGGGTCCTGGTCGGTGAACAGTTCCGTTGTCTCTCAGTAGGACCAGAGGCCGCACACCACGTGGGAAAAGGAGAGTTGCAGATGCCCAGAACAGGGAGGGAGGAAGGGAGAGAGAGAGAGAGAAAGAGAGAGAGAAGCAGAGGGAGAGGGAGGGAGGCAGTGACGGAGGGAGAAGCGGAACACAAACTCTTCCCTTGTAGCACCACACATCGTCAAAACAAACCGGAAGCTTGACAGCAAGCAAAACAAACAGAGCAAGTGCATATACCCGGACTTCATCATCAGGTCACAAAAAAATCTTCTCTCTCTCTCTCTCTTTCTCGTTTTTTTTTTTTTCCCTCTTTTTTTTCTTTTTTGGGTGTGTGTGTGTTTGCCTGTTTTTCTTTTTTTTTGTTTGTTTTTTTGTTTTTTTTTTGTTGTTTTTTTTTTTTTTTTTTGCTTTACTATGGTGGAGTTTGTGGGTTTGCTGTCTTTTGTGGATGCTTGATCACCTATCCATCGGAGGTGATGTTGAGTCAAGCTGATGTTTTTGTTTTTGTCGTTTTTTGTTTGTTTCCTGGGTTTTTCCTGGGTTCATGATGGTTCCCTGCTTGATTGCTCTGACCACTTGTAGAGAGTTTTAGGGAGCTTCTGCTTCTGCTTCTTCTAGTTTTCTGCTCCTGTGGATTCTGTGTTGCAGTTTGGAGTGAACATGAAAACTCCGGGTCATGCATGGTCGAGGGTTGAGGATTCTTGCGTGGTGCATGTGGTGGTATGGCATGGGGTCTTTAACTTTGAAGCTTCTTTGTTGGTTGAACTGAAAAGAGAAGTGTCTGTAAGTTGGTTTTTGTATTTCATCATGTTTGATTGAAGTGGTTTTTGTGGGGGCAGATTCTTAGAACTTCGAGCAAGGTTTTGTGTCACAGACATGGATTTCATTCAGTTGTTTTTTGTAAGTCTTGTTGTATGTATATAGGTTTCTTAGGGACTGGACTCTTGCATTAGGATTATTAGTGTACATGACGATTGTGATGCAGGTTCTTGTTGTTTTGCAAATCTAGCTTCTTCAGGAGAGACTGGGATGTTTTGAACTTGAGGTTTTTGTTCAGGTTTGATCTCTCTGGGCACATTTAGTAATGTATGTTCCTGGGTTATGATCTGGATGTATGTATCTGGAGTTCATTGAAGAATTCAATTTTTGCTTTGTGGTCAACCTTGGAGACACTTTTTGGATGAAGATTCTTACAATGTTGTTATCTCTGGAGGTTTTGATTGTGTTTTGAGTGACAAAGGTGTGAGCAGACATTTTGCAAGCACACCTTGTGAGTGGAGCTTCTGTTTTTGGGCCTAAAGAATGCAGTTGCTGGATTACTCCAACTGGATTAGGGTTAGGTTTTGGTGGCTTGTCTTGCTGCTGATTTCTGTTGGACATCATTCTGCAGCAATGTTGCATCTTTCAGTGGCTTTAATTTTAGGTTTTTCATCTGGGTTCTTTGCAGTTGTCTTCTTTTCTGGCATGGTTTAAGAAACCTGTTTTTAGTTTTTGAAGCTTCTTGTTTTATGCCTTGTCATGGGCCAAACAGTATTATGGTTTGGTAGGGGCCATGTTTCAGGTGAAGGCTGATGTTTTTTTGTATGCAAAATACCTAGGGTCCTTTCGATCTCTGACTCTTTCTGCAGGTTAGATGGTCTCCATTGTGTTCTATCTCATTGATCTTGTTATGTTGATCATCCTCCATAGATACATGACTGTGAGCTCTTGAAATAATTTTCTTGAGTAGTCTACAATGCAGGTCTTGTTGGAATAATAGAGTTGTTGTGGTGGATTCACAATATTGTTCCTTTGTTCATTTCTTGTATGTCTGCAGGTTTTGTTGAAGCTCCTTGAAGTGGGAACATAGCAACTGTGCTAGGTGGGTGAAAACACAGCTTTAGTATGTCGAGTTATCAAAGTATGGGAGGGCGGTATCGAGATGCAGGGGCTCCAGCACCTGCTGGAGATGGAAGCAGTGCCAGAGGAGGCCATGCCAATAATTTCCAGAGGGGAGGTGGAGGTGGGGGAGGTTATGGTGGTGGTGGGAATGACAGTGGGCGACCTCGAGGAGGTGGTAGTGGAGACAGAAGTGGTGATTGGACATGCACAAACCCAAGTTGTGGAAATGTAAACTTTGCAAGGAGGTTGGAATGCAATAAGTGTGGATCACCCAAGCCTCAAACCCTGGGGGGTGGTGCTGGAGGCTACAGCAGGGACCAGGGGAGTGGCTATGGTGGGCAAGGTGGTGGAAGTAGCTTTGATAACAGTCGGAGGTATGGAGGGAGTCAAGAGCGCAGTGGAAAGGGTAATGAGAGGGAGCAAGGTAATTTGTCTGCTAAAACTCACACCCTCATGATTGTGTTCAGGTGCTTCTAATTGAAGAAATATGTTTACTCTGGTGCAAAAAGTGGTTCAGAATCATATGTGTGATATGTGTGAAATTTTTTCTTAAGCTTCTGTATGTGGAGTTTAAATTCCAGCCTCAAAGCTCTGGTTTTCCTGAATTTTGAGAAAGTTCTCCAGTCAATCTCATTTTGGGGGAATCCTTGTCTTCCAGGTTGAAGATTTGATCCATGCTTGTTTCTCAACTTCTTGTGAGGTTGAGGAGGTTTGAGAAATTGGAGGGTTGTGATGTAGATTTTGACAATCGTGGGGGTTATGGTGACCAATCAAGAGACGACTCCAAAAATGTGAGCAGTCATGGCAATGAAGCAGACCCCAAGGTCAAACAGTGTGATGAAAACTGTGGAGATACCTGTGACAACACCAGAATCTACATCTCAGGACTGCCACTTGATGTGAAAGAAGAGGAGCTAAGGGAGCTTTTTGGTGGAATTGGCCAGGTGGCACGGCTGAAACAAAAGCGGGGCTACAAGGATCAATGGCCTTGGAACATCAAGATTTATACAGATGAATCAGGGAAGAACAAGGGTGATGCAGTTCTGAGTTACGAAGACCCTTCAGCTGCACATTCTGCAGGTGGGTTCTTCAATGACTATGAGATGAGAGGTCACAAGATCAAAGTTACAATGGCTGCAAAATCAGCACCTAAAGCCCCACCTATGGGTGGTGGAGGGTTTGGAGGCGGGGGTTTCCGTGGGGGTCATCGTGGGGGTGGGGGTCCAGACAGACGTGAGGGTGGGGGATACCGGCCACGGCCTTACTGATTTGGAATCCAGAGAAGCCCCTCTTGGACCATGCAGCTTCTGGAGTTTTCAGCTGTACTTTAGAGCATCCATGCCTGAAGTTCATCTACGTTTTGGTATGTATATAAAGTTCCAGTTTGCACCAGTACGCATGCAATGGCTTTGTTAGAAGCTTCTTTGGAAGAAGACTTTGGAGCAAGTGGTGGTGGCAAAAAAAAATCAATGAAGATGGACAGGAAGGCAATGAGAATTTACTGAATAGAATCATCAACTCCATTGTATTCAAACATGGGGTCCCTCCCACACATACTTCATGAACCGGCTTCACCAGAGCATCTTAGAATCTGAATTCATTTCTGACAAAATCCTCCGATTGACATCTCTGAGGCTAGCATTGTTTGTGCACTGCAAAAGTTTCTTGCTTGCATTGCACAGGGGTTCAACACCATGTTTTATAGTGTGCAACTGATTGACAGTCTTAGGGTTCCTTTGCTAGTGAGTCCCATGTTGCATGACTTCCCAGGACCCCATAATGGTTAGGTTTTTTTGCATGATTTTCTTTCCATACAATGGTGTGTGCGCTCCCAAGTGTTGTCTTTGCCAGTAGCAGCACAGAAATAGTCGGACTTAGATGACAGCCACAAAAAAATGGACAAATGATCCACAACATTCAACTTCATGAGGTTTGAAGATATTTATTTGCTGTTAGATGACAACCACAATAGCAGTAAGGATTCACAAACATTTGACTTCATGGTGTGCAAAGAACCATGGAAGGATGCAGCTGCAGAAATTTTTGCAGTAAGATGACAGCCTCCACAACAAAGGACAATGGATCCACAACCTTTGAACTCATGAAGCTGAAAGAACTGAAAGAAAATGGAAGATACTTGCAGGGAATAATAACTGCACCAGAGAAAGAAGTAGAGTTGAAAATAAAAATCTTTGCAAAATCATCTGATTGACAAGCATGCTACCAGCCAAGATCACATGCAGAGAAATGCTGAGACAAGAATGATCAGACAAACAAAAATATTCTCTACAAGCATTTTCTGGGACATTGCAACTCAAAGTTTACCTCTCTCTTTCTAATTATGATTGAAAAGATACAGGAGAGTTTCTTGTGATTTCATGACAGTAGCTACAACTCTTGCTGCAAATTTTGGAAGTTCTTGCATACAAAAGCTCGTCCATGAAATAAGGAAGCAAAAATATGTGTACAGTAAAAAACTCTTCAGCAGCTTGGGTATGTGTTTATTATCTAGATTTGATATCGGTTAGATCTTTTGGGTTAGGCATCAAGTCTGGTCAATTCATAACACGAAAGATTCAAAAGCTGTAGGCTATGGAAAAAGTTCAAGAATTTGAGGTATCCATTATTGTTCCTTTTATATTGTATCATGTACAAATGTGAACTCTCAGTTCTGAGCATAATTATCAATATGGAAAGGGTCTTTCATGTTCAGCTTAGTGGTTATTTTTTGTTCAATTCTTGAACAGTTTTCTGCTGTTCAAAAGTTGAGAACCATATGAACCAGAACCCTATCAAGGAACATCGATGCATTTCTAATATTGTTCCTTATGAATGTATTCCAATCTTTGGATAGGCAAAGCTTTGTGGAAACTTTTGTTGTTATGCTTGTGGTGGAGAAAGGTCACCTTAATGAAGTTTCCACAAAGAGAGTGGTTGCTTTGATTGTTCCCGTTGTCTGCAGAAGAAAGCTGAAAAAATTCCATCTTTCAATCCATATTACAACATTCCAACTGACTTTCTCAGTTCCTGGCATCAGTTACAGGTCAATGTCAGACATTAGACAAGATATTGACTTCTGTTGGAAGTCCATAGGTGATGAGAAGACTCAACCATAATGCCACTGTATTAGCTTATTAAACAAGCAGAAAGAGAGCAAAACAGGTTCAGGAGGAAGGAGAGAAACCATACTGAGATTGAAGGAAATGAGGGAATTCAATTCACCCCTGCCTGACAAAGAGTGAATGTCTCTAACCCCAGCCCTGTCTTCATTTGCCAGAACTAGATTCAGAACAGAAAGACCCATTTCAACAATATCCAGGCATGAGATGGTAGAAGACAAGCAAAGACCCAATGATTCACAGAAGCATTGCAAAATGGAGAAAAAGGTCCATCTCTTTTGCAGCTTGAATCCAAGGAGAAACTGTTCATAACCTGTGGATTTACATGACAAAGTGATACCTTTGAAACTAGATCAATGGAGGAGCTCAGAGGTGTACCATGAAGACATGCTGAGACAATTTTGACAGCCCATAAGAGCCTTGTGGTTTCCTAGTGTAGACAAGGATGTCAATCACCACACAACCAACACTTTTGAATGCTAGTCCACAGAGCTTGACTCTCTGCAGTTTATCTTCCAGTTAACAACATGCAGCACATGATGCAACCTGACTTTGAACCAAGAGGAAAAAATAGTCAAACAAGGTAATGACTAGACTTCAAATTGGGCAGAAAAGGGGCACCCATCATTGTTCAATTCTCCTAGGGGACTGTGAAATCAACTACTCTTGACAAGTCTTCAAAACTTCAGATTTTCCAAGGGGGAACATTAGAATTCTGCTGATTGTCAGCTCAAAGATCATTAACTACCGACATAATATCTTCTTAGCAGCTCAACCACTTTCAAACTAATTTAAAATAAGTACTACTTGCAGCATTCTTAAGCCAAGGCTTGATTGGGTGCTATGGAACTTCCAAACCACACAAAGGATAGAAAGAGATGCAATTCAGCCGACTATTGCAAACTTTGAAGATCTTTACCAGCTACTCCCTTACAAGTTCTTTTCGGCATAAGTGAATTTAGAAAGGGATCTTTGTTGAGAGCAGTATGGAGCTGAAGTCGTGGACACAGACTCTGCAATGCAATTATATTAATCCAGTTCTATGACTTCAATTCCCTCAACAGGGGCTTTTAGACTATCTGTTTTTGTCCCATCTGATCTAATGTCATCCTTTCCATCTACCTTACGTCTATCAAGCTTTGCATACACTGCATCCAATGCTCTCCGCACAGAGACCTCAGGTTCTACAGCTGAGGAGCTTTTTGCACATAAATTTTCAGTGGGGTCTGCACCTGCTTGTTGAGAGGCAGGGTTACTCAGACCTAAATTTTCAGTTGTGCCTACACCTGCTTGTTGAGAGGCAGGATTACTCCCACTTGGATTTTCAGCTGTGACTGCACCTGCTTGTTGAGAGTTTGGATTGCTTAAACTAACTGGACTATTAGATGCACCTTCCCCTGCTGTGAACCCCATGCTGCTAAGCCGCAGCTGCTTTGTAGTTCGTCGGAATGGCTCATGAAATGCATCATACAATCGCTTAACCTGTTCATAGAACTATCATCAGTGCCACATAGAGGTGGTTTCTTTTGTGCATTCTTTGTTGGTTTGGGCACAAGTATGATCACATATTCAGCTACTGTCACCACTGTCAGATGTAATTCAAAAGATGAGGTGAAGCACCTAGTTGCTCTTACCTTCCGTTCTCCAATCCC
>Ga0116228_10004651_pt1 | contig 12176 bp, 6 predicted proteins | sample S1TSphfallax_2_FD_89694 | JGI IMG/M metagenome (GOLD analysis project Ga0116228, IMG submission 89694) | Host-associated microbial communities from peat moss isolated from Minnesota, USA - S1T2_Fc - Sphagnum fallax MG | ecosystem: Host-associated > Plants > Peat moss > Unclassified | place: USA...
AATCAGCAATAACCATTAATAAATAACCATCAATAGCCATTAATAGAATAACAACCAATAACCATTAATAAAAAAGCCACCAATAGCCATTAATAGAATAACAACCAATAACCATTAATAAAAAAGCCACCAATAGCCATTAATAGAATAACAACCAATAACCATTAATAAAATAACCACCAATATCCATAAATAAAATAACCATCAATAGTCATCAATAGAATAACCACCAATAAAATAGCCATCAATAGCCATTAATAAAATAGTTGCCAATAACCATTAATAAAGTAACCACCAATAGCCATTAATAAAATAGTTGCTGATAACCATTAATAAAGTAGCCACCAATAGCCATTAATAAAATAATTGCCAATAACCATTAATAAAATAAACACTAATAAAATAATGAGCAATAGTTGTTAATAGAATAACCACCAATAAAATAAGCAGCAATAGCCATTAATAAAATAACCACCGATAAAATAACCAGTAATAACCATTAATAGAATAATCACCGATAAAATAACAAGCAATAGCCATTAATAAAATAACCACTGATAAAATAACCAGCAATAACCATTAATAGAATAACCACCGATAAAATAACCAACAATAGCCATTAATAGAATAACCACCGATAAAATAACCAGTAATAACCATTAATAGAATAACCACTGATAAAATAACCAGTAATAGCCATTAATTGAATAACCACTGATAAAATAACCAGCAATAGCCATTAATTGAATAACCACCGATAAAATAACCATGAATAGTCATTAATTGAATAACCACCAATATAATAACTAGTAATAGCCATTAATTGAATAACCACCAATAGCCACCAATAGAATAGGTACCAATAACCATTAATAACCATCAATAGCCCTAACAAAATAATAACTAATAGCCATATATTATAATTGCTTAGGATTGCCGAAAATAATCTAGGGTGAAATAATTTATAATAGACAAAAGTAACTTAAGTTGAAATAGCCTATAATAACCTAGAATTGTCAATAATAACATAAGGTGAAATAACCTTCAATAGCCAAAAATAACTTTTAATAGCTACAAGTAGCCTAAACTGAAATAATTTACAATAGCCAAAAACTTACAATAACTAAAAATAACTTAAGGTGAAATAAGTTAAAAAAACCAAAAGTAACTTAGAATAACCAAAAGTAGCTTAGGATCAAATAGGCAAAATTAACAAAAAGTAATTGAGAATAATCGTAAATAACCATAAATAATGTAAGGTGAAATAATTTAAATTAATGAAAAATAGTCATATAATAATTGAAAATAGCTCAACATAAGTAATATTATTATATTAATAAAACATTATCCATTTATTAAATTTCTTTTTTTTCAAAAGAATGGTCATTGAAATGTTATTGAATAATGATATTCCATTTTCTTTTTGTTCAAATGATTTCAAACTTTCAAAAAGAAATAAATGTAATTATGTACATTATTGAAATTTTTTAAAAAGTAAACTCGAATCATTTCATTTGAACAAAATTTCAATAAAAAATGAATTTTCAAAGTTTATGTTTTTATAATGTTTAAAATGAAGTATTTGATTAATAGAATGTAATATAACATATTATCACAACAAGTGGGGTGGCTTGATGGTAAGGGTGTTTGCCTTTAATCCAAAGGTCAAAGGATCAAACCTCATGAGTGGTGTTTTGTGTGGTCAACAATGGTATGTTGATTGAATATTACTTTATCGAATTCCTAGAATAGGTGTTTAGGTTGATTATGTGGCCTACCTAGGCTAGGTTTTAAACCTAGCTTAGGTGGTGACACGCGTCAATAAATCATAGGTTAAAAAATTATGAAATTATCAATAATATTATATATTACATAATTAAATTCTAATTGATTTCCATGTTGGTTAATTAATTAACTAGCAAATGAATGGTTTGGTAAATTTTTATTTCACTGGAGAGTAACCTTGTTTCACTACAGACTAGTGAAACAATTCATTGTCCGTAACAACTTGTCCCCGTTCACTAAGGGGTTAAAGAATTTCACTAGGTAAAAATGTTCAAAGTCACTCAACATCTAGTGAAACCTAAAGTGAACTAGGACACATTTCCTAATAGTGTATTTGTATAGTCCAAAAAAACAAACATCATATAAAAGGTTAAAATATGTTGGCCACCATCTAGTCTAGATTGCCAATTTCCATCCCAACCTTTGTACATGGCTTCTTCCACACGTATCTTAAGGTTGTAATTACTTTGCTAACCACCGACCTATCCATTGGACATTGGTACATTCAACCCATCAAATATCTAAACAAAATTCACAAAAATAGGCTAATTTTTTTACAAATAGCTAAATGAGGTTTTTTGTATCCATAGAAGAGATTAAATGGATCTTCATTGTGCCTTTGATAGGATCACAACCATACAAAAGAGATACCCTATCCACATCTTCAACCTGAAAATGCAAAAAAATTCTAATTAGTGGTTTTCATAAACCAGAATATGATGACTCAGGCCTATTTGATAAACATGCACATAAGAATGCAACCACTTCTTTAGCATTTTGTAATTTCACAACATTAGGCTTGAGTTGTTATCTTCCAAGGAACCTTTTGATGACAACCCTAGCCCCGTCATGGGGACCTTTCCCATGACCACTCTTGGAAAAAATCAACACATCTTGCAACCCATGGTCATGTTTGGATACTTTGACACAAAATACCCTGGTTTGCTACTCTTAAATTAATATGCACAACCATCATTCCACACCCAGTGCCATTGTGGTGCATATCCATGGTCCACCATGTATTGCCAATGTAATTTGAAATAATGTTGAACAAATTCAGAATCATTTTTCTTATCATTAGAAATGTAAAAATGGTTTTCGTGAGGATCCATGAATATTCATCATATGGATATGGGGTAAGATTCCATGAGAAACAAATGTGTACCAGTATTGACATCTGATATGTATGCCAATGCATACTTTGGATTTCATTTTGCACTCCAAATCCATAATTTTTATCAAAATCTACTACAGAAACCACAATATTAGCTAGTTCAAGGATTTCATGCAATGTTTCAAATGTTTATCCTACCACCTTGCTACAAAGTTATGCCTTACAAAGTGCTAAAAATTTTGTTTAAGATAATCAACAAATTCATCATATGACGTAGTTTTATAAACAAAGGTTAGCTTCTTTAGTGGCCTACCAAACCTTGCCATGGTGGTTTCAAGAGCATAACACCTCCATTGTACCATATTAGAATTAAATCCAATAATTTCCTTGGGACAAAATGGCAAAATGCATACCCCACATCTAGAGTAATCCCCAAACAAACATTTGTGCTTGTGCCATTCATCAAACTCTCCTTTTGGGCACACTATTGCTTCCCAAAATTGAGTGATGCCCTTGTATAAGTTATATGAAACTTTGCAAGGTTGGCCATCAAGACCACAAACATCACAAAAACACTCGCACATATGGTTTCCATGGACAATGTTGTTGGTCCTCATCAAATTTGGGGCAACCCTCAATTCTTCCAATTTGGTGTGGTATATACAACAACATATGTTCCTATCCTTCAATGGCTTGCCAAAAAATGGTTTCAACGACTCAAATAACCTCTGCTATGAACTTTGTGATATGCTATTTGGAATCTTAGAAAAGAAATCACTTTGCACATGATGATGCATAGAACAATGGTTTAATACATTCACATATGTCATGTTAACAATTCTTGTTACTTACACAACACAACATATAATGGTCCACCTATATAGTATATGCAAATGCCCATAAAATTCATTCATGTGAACAAATAAACCATGTAGATTCCATCCAAAATAAAATAAAATAAAATACATTAAAATTTGGGAAAAAACCATCCAAATGCAAAATAATATAATAAATTCCTAACAAACTCTGTTTATAAATAAATGAAGACATAGGACTTTAAGTAGACTCCACCCAAAAATAAATGAAGACAAAGTATTTTAAGGAGATTCCATCCATAAGTGCATAAGCTTAGGCTTCCAATAGATTGTATCCAGAAGTGAATATGTGCATCAAGCTTCCAACAAACTCCATCCATAAGTAAATATATGCATTAAGCTTCCAATACACTCCATCCATATGCAAATATATGCATCAGGCTTCCAACAGACTCCATACACCAATAAATAAACACATTAAACTTCAATTAAACTCCATCCATAAATGAATACATACATTGGATTCCAATTACAGTCCAATCACAAACAAATAAGTATAATAGACTCCATTTAGATTCCATCAATGAACATATGAATACATTTCAAGTTAAGCAGAATCCATACACCAATAAATAAGTGGATTAAACTCCAATAAGACTCCATCCACAAGTTAATAAGTACATTAGGTTCCATTCAGATTCCATCAATGAACATATGAATACATCTCAAGTGAAGCAAAATCCATACGCTAATAAATAAGCGCATTAGACTCTAGTAGGATTTTATTCACAAGTAAAATAATACATTAAGCTTCCAACAAACTCCATCCATCACTAAATAAACTACATAAAACCTTGGCTGAATCCATACACCAACAAATAAGTACATTAGACTCAAGAAAGACTCCATCCATGAAAATATAAATACATCAAGTGAAGGTAAAATATCTTTAACAATATAAATACATCAATAGTGTACCATTATACCATTTCTTCCATTGCAGTCCTTAGTAGGTATTATAACTTACATAGAAACCATGGCAATAGTTCAATGTAAGTCACATCACATAAAGAATAAACTTAGAAATTACATAAAACATCAATTATATGATAGTTCAAGTATCAATCAAAGATGTTCACAAATGATGAAAACATCACACATAATTCTGTAGTATATCAACAATGTCAAGATATAACCCAACAAGTACCAACTCCACATTTCTATCATTATTTGCAAGTCACAAGTCAAATATGCAATGTAGATAAGGTAGATGCATACCTAGGTTTCCATTAAAAAGTGAGTAGGCTTTTCATCAAATATTCCAACTTCCAATCTCTTCTTGGTCACATCGTTCTTATTGGGATTGATTCGAGTTTTTATTGCCCACCAATTCACAACAATATTTCTTATTACATGTGGATTGTCATCATTTCCTTTTTTCCTCATTGAAAGTGTCCATAATGGTACCTCAGTGTCACATGTAACAACTTGATGCACTATTGCTTTTGATATGTTTTGATGGTGGACACCAAGCATTCTAGCCATGGCAATGAAGATGATGCCATTGCATTTATTGCCGTTGTCAAAATGCAATGTTTGGCAGCAAGTTTAATAGCATAATTGGCATGCTTTGTTTCCACCAAGGAAGTACACACCCCAACAACTAACTCTTGGGTTGCTACAACAATTTTTGGAGGTAGAAAGGAATCAAACATATTTAATTGCAATAAGTTACTTGTAAGAACTTTTTCCACGACTAACTTTATGTTTTTTAGTCTAGGGTAGATTTCCAAGCCATGATGGCTGCACTCCACTATTCTAGAAGCAATTCTTTTCAACTCTCACTCACCCATGACCACCTTTGTGCTTTCATTTTGGCACAAAAGCCATACCCACAACCTTTGTTCTTCAAGCTTCACGACATTTTCATTGTTGAAGATTTTGTGATGCTTTCTTGATGACCTCATCTTGTGGAGGCCTTCTATTAGCCTCCCTTTTGGACTTCAATTTTGGATTACCCATGTGGATACACACCAAAAGTCTACCATTAAGTTGGAACTTCAAAAAACTTAGAAATGCACAACTATAGCTTCCTTGAACATACGCATCAATTTGATTTTAAAAGCTTCACAAGTATAAGGGAATAGTCATGTACAAACCCTTAGAAGTTAACATATTAAGTTAAAACAAATTTCTGCAATACAACATATGCTACCAATATTCGAGTAGACACATCAAAAGGTGTCAACATAAAAAATTGCTAGTTTCTAAATATTATAAGCAAGTTTTTGAAGTTGCCACATAGGTGAAGTTTAGTGCACCAAATTTCAAACAAATGCATCTAAAGGCTTTCAAAACTTAAATTCTGAACACAATCTTAATGTTAATAAGAAAAAATAATAATTCTGCAAATGACATTCAAACCAAGTTTTTTGAAATCAACAACTTGAGGGTTTAGTGGATACCAAACTTCAAGTAGACAAAATTTCAAGGACTTACAATATGTAAAATGGTGGATTCAGATTTGCATTGTTAGTGCAAATGAAACAAATTCATCAACCCAAATACAAACTAATATTCTTAAATTACTAAAGAGGGGAAAATTAGTGAACCTACTATCAAGCAAACACATCTAAAGGCTTTTAGATAGAACTTTTTAGAGCATGTTTACAATCTCAAAGTACATGAAAAAAAGTAATTAGAATGGAATTACAAACCCACCTAGATGTTGAAAGGTGTGAGATAATACAAGTAGGTTCCTTGTTATGCCAACCTTGGATATCAAGGGAATGCTACAAGAGCAGCGGGTTGAATTTATACACATAAAGATCAACCACTTCAAAAAACACATTAAAACAACTTGAAAAAAAAATTACTAGTAGATTTGTAGTAAGATAAAGGTTGAGATTAATGAAGAAACTTATTGAGTTCTACACCTTTTCCTTGAGGACTCCCAAGCTCCTACTTTGGGTGACTTGGCCTTTTAAGATGCCATTCCTTTTCACATGTCATTGTCCTTACTATTTAAAAATTATTGCACATGTGAATAACAAGTTATAGACCAAATCATCCCACCTTCATTAAAAACACTAAAGATTGTTTTTAAACAAGAGACATTAGAAAATTAAATTCTAATCATGTACAAAGGGATCATGATCTCAAAACTGGTGAAGATATTACACCCAAGCGCACATCGCAAATCATAAGAATAGATCAGTGCAATTCTTGTAAGCATTCAAGATCTTCTCTTTAGGATGGGTTCCACAATTTCAATTGTTTTTCCTTTTCATGTGAACCCTAATTGATATGTTTGGATCTAATGTTGTAAGAACTCTAATTCATGCATTTGCATAATACACAAAATCAACCAACTGTCATCAATAAACATAGGAGACCATCTTAAAATGAAATTCAACCAAAAAATGCAAGGGCGAAGAGTTTGGTCAAGAAAATGTAAGGGGTATTACACCATGCCCTTAAGTTTGAAGCTTTGTAATAATTTGAATGCACAACCCTACATGCTCTTTCAAGAAATCAAATCAAGTGTTTTTTTAAAAATGTCTATGCTTCCTTATTTGTCAATGGACAGATCCCCACAAAATAAATTTGACCTGTGTCATTGACAAACTTGAAAAACCCATAATGTAACAAACATACCAATTCAAACAAAAGAACTAAACAAAACATCACGTACAAAGCTCAAAACGTCAAGAAGGCAAACCCTAAACCCTAACCTTATAACTTAATCGTCGATTCATATGTTTTGTTGATGTGGCAACATACATAACATTTTTCTTTTTACTATTGTTCTGTAAAAGTCCATCTTTTTTACCATTTGATTATGCAAAACCCTCCCAAAGCTTCTTTCTTACATCTTTAGTGAAAATAGATCTTGGAAAACATAATTTTGGAAAGGTGATGGACTTTGCAAAATTTGAGGAAATTTGAGGTCATAAATTTAAATGAAAAAATAAAAAATTTGTCATCTTACTATTTTTTTGGGATCTTAAGCTTCACATGTTTTCAAAACATCATTTCCTAAGGTTTCAAGAGGAACCATCAACTCCATTATAAGTAATGAGTCCATAAAGTTTTGCATATGGATTGTGACAAGGCATTTACTTGATTTTCAAAATCCACTTTTCATTCAATATTAATTTTTTTGGTGTAATTTTTTCAAAATTAAAAGAAGGAAGAAGTTAACTTCACTAATTTGAGTCCCTTTTGTTGATGGGGTTAACTTGCATTCTAATACATATTTTAATATGTGAACAACCCAAAAAAAACTACCTTTGTGACATGCAAAAAAGTCCATTGTAGTATGCTTTTACCCAATGGCAAGATAGAGATTCGTGGTAAACCACAATTGCAGTGACAACAGAGGAGCAACTAGACCAAGCTAATAAGTACAACCTATGGTGGTGTAGGACAACAAGATTAATTTGTTATATATATATGTCATGTATATAAGGATTAAGAATAAGAAATGAAACATATAATTTTAAGTGTAATACTCTTTTGATGTAGTTGTATAACAATTTTTAATATGGGTCAATTGTATAGTCAAAGCCATGGTTTAAACACTTCACATAAAAAGTTTTAAAATAACCTAAACTAATAAAAAATATTCACACCACTAAGAATCCACTACATTCCCCATAGTGAAGTGAAATTATGGTCGAAGTGGTCCACCAATAGTCACAGCCTAGTGGTTTCAACTATCCATGCCATTAAAAATCCACTATGTTACATAGTGGGGTGGAATTGTAGTGGATCTATGATGGAGTGGTTCACTAATAGCCATGGTTCAATGTATTCAATGAAGGTGTAGTGGTTTTGGTGAGGTCCAATCCACTAATTTCAATTTAGGTGCAAGTGTGTAGAGGAAAGGGGACAAGTTTTGTAGTAGTGGTCCTTATTTTCATTGTTTTGCCAACCATTGTTTCTACTATGTATAAACTTTTATTTCAACACTAGGTACCATAGTTTTTAAACTTCATAAACTACAAAAGGGATGTTTTACCATATATGGATTTTGCACCTTATTGAATTTGTTGTTGATGTGTATGCTTGGTTTTAACCATTGGAGGCAGTTGTTGGCAAGGGGAGAAAGCAATTATTTCAAGATGGTTGTGAAGACAACCTACAAACAAGTCAACAACTATGTTATCCAACAATCAATGTTGATGACAAAATGGACATGAGTATGAAAGGAAAAATCAACTATACTTCTGTGCTATTGAATTGTGGAGTTTAGGGTTAGAAAATTATCCCAAGGACTGAGAAGCTAAAAGATTGTGTTGCGTGGATTCATCAAGAAGTTGTTGCAAGAAAGGAAAGTGGGGGATCTGTGTTTGAAAAAGAATATGACATTGAAGGTATTACGTTAACATAACTATTGATATGCAAGAGATGTTGGACCAAAAAGAAAATCAAAGATATGACCTAGTAGTCTTTATTTCATTTGATCTTGTTGCAGGACAAGGGTAGTGGTAAGGGCAGTAGCAATGGTAGGGGGACAATTCTAGTAGCAATAATGTTACCAAGTGTAGTAGTAATAGGGGCAGCACTAAAGCAGTGTAAGGGGAGCAGCTATTGCTGAATTCTTTCCTGAGAATGCTTGGCATTTATGGGTTGTCTCAATTTTAACTCAAAGTATGAGGTTTTGATTAGACTAATATCTAAATTCTATAATTTTTCTTACACTTTTATGTGGACTTGTGACATTGTAGTTGGATGCAACTTTGTTGCACAAAGCTACATTGTAATGTGGTCATATGGGTAGCATTTTTGAATGCATCATGTTGATGAACAGTGAGCCACATGTGATTCTTGCATTGCTTGTTAGTTTTAAGAAGACCTTGATGGCTTAGAGGTTGATTATGTTGGAACAATTGAGGAGATTTTGGAGGTGGATTTTAGAAGCTTCAAGACCTTGGTATTAAAGGTGCAATGGTTCTGCAACACCGCTTGACTGGAAGATTGCTTGTTTTGCTCAATTGACACCTCCAAAAATTTTGGGGACAGTTGCATGAGTGACCAGCCCTTTGTATTTCTGAATGAGGTTGAATAAGTTTTTCTTGCAAAAGATAGACTTAACCCCGAAAGAAGTTTTGTTTTGCAAGACAATTCAAAATGCCATACAATCTTCGACAAGCTTTTGAAGGGTCCTAGGGCATGGATTGATAGTAGTGAAGTGGTCGGCCTTCTTGCCAATGATCGAGCCCCCAAGTCCCCACCAACCAATGAAGGGCTTGAACTTGTATAAGAAGAAGAAGATGTCAAGATGATGCCCTAGAGGATGAGGATGAAAGGGAAACAGGAGGGGCATTGACATTGAGTTGAACTGAAATTGAGCATCTAATGTGGGATGAGCATGAAGACTCTGATGATGGATGAGTCCAATGAACAAGGCATGTGCCTAATGTGCATTGTGGTTTAATGGTGTCTAGAAATCAATTGTCCATTCCTTTTGTTAATCTGAACTGTTTTTTGGTTGCTCTGCCACAGGGCTTTGGATACATTTTATTGAGCAGTGAGATGGTGAGGTGCAAGATGTAACTCTACACCTTGTGTGTGTTTGATACTGATAAGAAAATAGGTATTGGGTTACAACCAAGCCCAGCTGAACCTCCTGGGATTCACCAAGGATTTGGGAGCTTATTTTGGCATTGTGGCAGGACTTGCAATCAACATAATAGCCATCTGGGGATTCTTGAGCTTGGGCTCCATCCAAAGTCTTGTGGGCTATGGTGTGCTCTGGATGGTTCTCAGTGGCAGAATTTCACCACCACCATACTGGCTGGTGAGCAAGAAAGAAAGAAAGAAAGAAAGAAACTTGAAAGAAATTGCTCAGATATATGTTGTGCAGCAGCAGCAGCAGCAGCAGCTATGTCTCTTCTTGTTTTTGTTTTAGACCTCAGCCTGCAGGCTGATCCACCAACTCTGAAGCCATATTCATCATGTCTTTGATTCTCTTGTCCCTGCAGTGATCAACTGCAATTGGGCACTTGCAGCTTTCTACGCTGATTTGCAGTAATGGGTTGTTGTTTTTTGTGGTTTTGCAGCTTTCATTTGAGGCTGATTTGCAGTGATGGGTTGTGGTGTTTTTTGATCTGCCAATTTCAGATCTGCATGTTGCTTGTAGTTGGGTCCAACAACATCACATGGTTGGACACAGGAAACATAGTCACAAACATGAAGAATTTTCCACACAGAAGAGGGACAATGACAGGGATCCTCAAGTGTTGCTTTGGTTTCAGCAGTGCCATCTACAATCTTGTCTATGCCATTATCTTCCACAACTAGAGCCTGGAGTCAGTCCTCCTACTGGCTGCAGTTGGAACCAGCTGTGTACAGTTTGCTTGCTCCCCCCTTCATTCAGCTCATCTCCCTGGCATAACTGAGTGATTCTGAGTGTGTCTAACAGATATAACTGAGCAGTGTGCACACTCAGAATCATGTTGAACTGATGAAAGCAGTGAGCAGCAAGAGCTATGGTAACCATCAGTGCTTTGCACTGGCAAGTCATTATGATTCAATCTTCTTCAACAACAGTTCCTCCAAGTTGGCCCTTCTGGCTGGATCAGTTGTTCAATTTGTGATCCACCCTTGGGTTTTTTGATCTGTCTTGCATTGCTTTTCACATCTACTAAGGCTTTTTACTGTTACGCAGTCTTGGAATTTGGGGATATTGCTCTGAAATAGAACTTTGCTCATGTGCAAGTAAGTACCCACAGTCCTGTGAACTATCCCATTTTGCAGGTTGCTGATCAAGTAGCACAAGGGAAGCGGAAAGCAGGAGCTATAATTGTGAGACCACATGGGCACCATGCAGAGGCTGATGCAGCAATGGGCTTCTGCCTCTTTAAGAATGTTGCTGTGTGCACACTCAGCATCATATGGTCAATAGACATATGGTCTGTTGCTCCTTGTATCTATTGAGGGAGGAGAGCCTGGGACAGTTCTGTTTCTTATGTAAATGGCTGCTTGTTTAGCATGGGATTTTCTGAGTTAGCTATTGTGGCATTTCTTTGAGTTGTATTTGTGCAGGAATTTAACAGTTCTTTCTGCCCCATTCAGAGAACAATTTACTGTTGCTGACATGAGATGTTGCTATTTAATCCTTTTCTATAGTATCCAGAGTTGGTTGTATTGTTGTCATTTGCTATCTTCAAAGCAGTAAGTGTATCTCATGAAGAAAGTCAGCTTCAGCTAAGTCCATGCCTGGTCAAAACATTGGTGTTGAGCATGCATAGCTCTGAAGCCATGTACCTGATAAATATTTTTTGCCATTGCTACAGGCTTGGGAATTTCTGTATCATTTCTCTGAAGTTATTGGGCAATAGTTTCTTCCTACCTTCAAAGACTTGGAAGCAGGACTTAGTGATATGGGGCTGGTGGTTCCAAGCAATGGGTTGCCAAAGACTGATGATGGAAATTGCAATTTCTTGCCAAAATTA
>Ga0116228_10004652_pt1 | contig 12176 bp, 7 predicted proteins | sample S1TSphfallax_2_FD_89694 | JGI IMG/M metagenome (GOLD analysis project Ga0116228, IMG submission 89694) | Host-associated microbial communities from peat moss isolated from Minnesota, USA - S1T2_Fc - Sphagnum fallax MG | ecosystem: Host-associated > Plants > Peat moss > Unclassified | place: USA...
TTAAAATCGCAATATTTCTTTTATATCTAGTTTTCATTGTGTTATAGCCAGAAATAATAGAGGGATGGTTTTAATTATTTGTGCTTCGTTTCTTTTTTATAGCCAAGACGAAGTGATTTTGGAAAATAATAGAAGGATGATTTTAATTATTTGTACTTCATACCTTGTTTATATAGCCAAATTTAGCTAATCTTCAAAAGGATGATCATTAGTGAATTTTTTTTTATGGCAAATTTGCCCCCATTTGCAAAAACAATTTTAAAAAAGGAGTATTCTGCAACAAATTCCCTGAAAAGACAATTCGCCAAAAATATATATATATATCATCAAAAATTGTCACAACTACTTACAATATGAAAGAGTGCTTAAGAGTTTTTTTTTACTTTCATGTTTTGAATATTGCCAAATTAAGCGAAATATTCTTACAAGTGATCATCACTTGGGCAATGTCACAAAATTGAAGGGAAAAAAAAAATGGGACTCTAACTCCTAGGCTTCAGCCTTTTCTATTCTTGGCAAGCTTTAGCCAAAAAAAGAACATTTAAAGATGAAGTGATTTTGGAGGTTTTCAATCGCCAAAAAAGAAGCTAAAATCAAAAAAATTCTATATTTAGCTGTCAGTGTGATGCCAAAAATGATAAAAGGATGACATTAAATATTTGTACTTAAAAACCTGTTTATAGCCAGATTTGGCTAAACCCTCATACCAATGATCACCACTTCTTCTACAAATTCCTATGGATGATCTGCACTTTGACTGCATTAAAATTTTCCTTTAAAAGACACATTTCATGACCACCCTTTTTATTTTCCCCCTTTTATTTTCTGTTTTTTGCTGGCGAAATTTTTCCAAAAAAGCCAAATTGAACATTTAAAATTTTCCTTTTGTGCACTGCTTTTTCCTCTTTGTCTTCAGTTTTCTTCTTTGTCTTCAGTTTTCTTTTTTGCTCATTTGTATCTGTGAAAAACTCCTAAGCTCTCTATTTATTGGGCCCTGCTCCCACAGGGACAGGGACTGTTGCATTGGATCCAAGTTTTGCAAATTTTACCTTATTAAAACCATTTTTACATTAAGTGAACCAGTTTATTTAGTGGAAGTGTTTAGATTGTTTAGGTTGAAATGAACACTCTGAAGAGAACACATGGATTAAGCAGCAAAATTTATGGGTTGTTTTTTTTTAAGCGTGAGAGGGTGGTGGTGGTGGTAGCTTTTTGAGTTTTGAAATGTGTTGTTGAGGTATTGGATTCTCGATGCCTTTGGTGTTTGAAACATGCCGATGTAACCACTCACTTGAGCTTTGTTGTAAAAAAAGCTTCAAGAGGTTTTATTGTTTCTCAACTATTGTATCTTGCATTTGGAGAAAGAGGAATATGACTTCTTCTCACAACAACATTTGTAAACTTTTGTCATCATCTTCTCTAAGTGAATTGGAAGATGGTAAGCTCTATGGGATGATGCAAGAAAAGATGGCATTGAGATCATTGCAAGTGTGATCAAAACATGGAATGTCAGAGGGATGATTGTTGACAAGAAAAAGCATGTTTGTTGTGGTGTTTGTTTTTTGTACGTGTTTTTTGCAAACATTCTAGTGTTCAACCTATTCTATCATCTATAAGCCCCCTTGCAACCCTCTCTCTTTCTCTTTCACACACGCAAGTTTTGTAATTTTATTATAAAACAAGCTATCTATATGTGCATATGTTAATTTGGTGTTAACTTACCCTTTGCAAAGAAAGCTTGAAGGATAGATTGGTTTTTCTCCACAATTCTATGGCGACCTTTTGCTCTACTCATCATGAGTTTCAAATCCTCAATCTCAATTACACATGAATATGTTTGGTGATTAGTGAAAGTCTATGTTTATATGTCTATCTATTTATAGGTGTCTATGGGAGATGAAATTTCATTTGCTAAAATCACCCAAAAAAAAAAAATTGTTGTGTGTTTGTGTTCTCTTGTTGGCAAATATGCATCGATCTAAGCAATATAGAGTCCTTCCAAGGAAGATGAGCAACAATGGTTAGCCTATTAGGTCTTGTATTTTTTCATAACCCTGTTTGAAATAGTTATTGCACTAATGTTTTCTAGTACACTACATACCCACAAAAATTTCCACCTTCTCGCTTTGAAGCTTTTTAATCAAATCTTGATCTTGGATTTCAAATGTAGACATGCATAAAAGAAAAACAACCACTAATGAACATTTCATTTGGCAAGACAATGAAAAGCTTGCATTTGAACTCTCTTGATTGGTTGGTTTCTCACATCACTTGGTTTCTTAATAAAGATTATGTAGAAAATCTTAGTTTCACAATTTAAAGGTGATTGGGTATTTTAGGGTTCAATGCATAGGGCACCTAAATAGTTATGATTATGCATGAAAAGGCATTGTTTGTAATGTCAAAAGGCATGCCCTTTGGAGACTAATCATAAAAAACTTAGGTCAAGCAAAAGCTATAAAGATAATAGTTTATCTCTTTTTTACCACCAACAAAAATCAAGCAATTCAAAATTATGAAGTGAGGATATAGGTTATATTTACTATCCTTGTGAATGGCGAGTATTATAATTGGGGGACAACATTTGTCATATGATCATATGGGGACACCCAACCACAAGCCCATAGCCTAGTTGCATTGGAATCCTAACCAGATCCAGCTCCAAATTTTACAGAAGTTATTTGACAAGGCAATGACGCGCCCAACAGGTAACATGTTAAATAAATTATGAATGAGTTAAAACAACATGGGCAAATTGGTGAAACAAATATTTATAATTGGTTCCAAAATCGCAAAGCACGTGCCAAGAAGGGACACCATTAGGTAGGCCAAAACTATAAAATTTGCTTGAACCAAGCCAAGGATTCTCCATAGTTTACTGAATGAAATTTCTCAAGGAATTTTTTTCTTGCCATCAAGGAATTCCTTGATCTTTAATTTCATGCCTACTTTTGGAACCTTGCCAAAGATTTGAGCCCCAAGCATGATGAACTTTTGCATTGGCGCTTGAAGAAAAAGGTTTATGCACAAAGTGCATATTCTTCCAATAAAATGACAAAGAAAGGACGAAATTTTATGCACAATGTGCCTATTTTTCCAATAAAATGACAAAGAAAAAACCTAATACTTACTAAGTTTTGAGCTAGCTAATAGTTTTCTCTATTACATTAGCAAACCTAGCCATTGGTGGGTGCAATTTGGGAAACAAATGTTTGTTTCCATAATTTACCATTATTACACCACCCAAACAAACTACACATAGTTTGGTTGTGGGCAATTTCATAGATCTAGCCACAATTAACATAAAAGCAGTCGTATTAATTAAAAAATTATTTAATTTTAGTTTGCGGGCTAATTATTGATCCCCAAAATACTAAACTAACGTTAATATAACCAAATGGAAAAACATGCAAAAAAACTAGGCCATTAAAAAAATTTAACCAATCAGCCTCCTTATTATCCCATAAATGACTATTCAAGATCATCAATGTAACAAATCCATTATATTATATTATATTTACATATCATATTGTTTACATTACAAACAAAATTTAGGTTTCATTTTGCGTATACCCAATAAATAAGCATTTACCTTATCATTTAATTTACACCATTCATAATATAAGTAAACATTTTCATATCTTTTATACCTGATTGATTCATTATTTGAAATGAAAAAAAAAGCGCACAAAAACGAACAAATAATAAATGCACTACTTTCTAGATTCCACTATTTACCAAAAACACTTGTAACATTTGGTGGGAATAGGATTTGAACCTACAACATTTAGATTATGAACTTACCAATTATTTTAAACCACAAACATAATAGAGTTTATTCAATTACAATTTTTTCTTTTGCACAACAATTATCTACATGGCCTTAAGTATAAATTTATTTATGGTAATTCATCTTTTGATTAAAGTTTTGCATAGCAATACTTTGGGACTTAGCCCCCAAAACAAAAACCATTAGGCAATTGTTTGTTTATCATTACTTCGTGTAATTTTATTTAACGAACAAAACATAAAGCCACCTAAACAAGTCCTTTGGCATGCTTGAAAGATAGTTGCAAAGTTGTTTTTTTCAAAGATATTTGCAAATATTTCATAGCCTAGTTCATCATCATGCATGGTCAATAAAATATTTTTCAATGTCATCAATGGCACATGCCTACTTTTTTTCTTTGTTAAGCTTGCTACATTCTCCCGATTTGCATTTGATTTTAGGAAGCCACATCCCCCCTTGTATTACCCCCCACTTTGTGACCTCTATAAGTTTTGTCAAAGTCACTTTATGGATTTTATTTATTGGAGCCTTCATTTGCTTTGACACCCGTAATAAGGGCCCACCCAATTAGTAAAATTTTATGGCAAAAAAAATAAATTTATTGTGCACATTGGAACTTTAAATTAGATTAAGTATGTTGTTTGGGCTTATACCACATCTCCCAAAATTTATAAATTAGTACATATGGTGTAAGACGATTTCACATTTCAAGGTCAGAATGGGATCAAGTGTTTTCACATCTTACCATATTGCATGGAGGCACATAACGATTAATGAATAGAATAAAAAGTCTACCTACCTAGTCATAGGTTTCCTTTGTTCACTAAGGTAGGCTACATAGGTGTTCTTTGAACTATGCTAGGTAGTCGCCCATCACACAACTCTTTAACTCGACTTTTTTTGGATCTTTTGTTAACTTGCCCTTGGCCATTTTTTTAAGTGAGTTGCTTGTCAAAGTGTCCTACTAAAGAGCCCACAAGGGAGATAATGGCATAACAAGCTACAACAAATTAAACTTGTTTAGGTGCTTAAGAACTTGTCAACACCTTGACAAATGTATAGGCCTTTTTTATCTTGCTCAATGCCACACTAGGAAATTTACAAGCTCTCTCCATGCAAGATGGAGATTGATGTTTTTACCTTTAAGAAAAAAACCTTGGCCTTCTCTTCAATTCTTTTATATTACATTACTAAGTCCCTTTCAAGTAGGCAAAACCTACTATTTCTAGGGTGCAAAGCACGCTTTCAAAGAAGGAACGTCATTTTCACTATTATTTCCTACATAACTTGTCCAATCCTTCAATTGAACACCTTGCCCAATGTTATAATATTATTTAGTGTTCCATCTTCAATAATATGGGTAATTTTCTCTATGTTGATTTTTACCTTTCGTATAAATGAATAGATTGAAGGTAGGCCTTTATGACCTAGTCAAGTCTATCCTATGACAAGCATAAAGCAAGCAACATACATTTGCGCATGTTTTCATTTGTGGAACTTAGATGTCAATGCTTAATTGCTAGGTAAAAGGCCCTAAAATATTTTATAATTTGCCAAAACATCAAATCATCTTAATATGGGAAGCAAACTTGTTCTGTTATGTTGAGTTATTTACTTTCAAGATGTACCTTTTCCCTCCTCCCTTGAAGGAAGCTTCTCGTACATGTTTTGGTCTACACATTTGTTACCATATTAAATGAGTGCAATGCCTTTTGTACAAATTTGGACATTATAATTTTTTGTGCAATAACTAAATTGGGCACCTTTCCCCAATTATTAGGCTAGGGCACATTGCTTTTTATTTATTTATTCATATTTATTAAAAGGTTTGAATAAAGGCATAACATGCTATTGGTGCATAATTGCACATGTTTTCTTTAATTAAATGCAAAAACAAAAAAAAAATTAACAATAAATCATTTATAATAATTTATAAACTATTAGCATTACAACTAATTATCTACACTTTGTTAACATTAGTCCATCAAAATGGGAGTATAGTGATCGTTTATGTATTTTGTGAAATGTATAATTAAACTTGAAGGTGTATTATATATGATTGATTTTTTTGTTTAAGAAAATCCATTATGTTGAATATTGTATTTATGCCAAAAAAATCATAGATATTTATTTACCACGGCCTATCGCAAAAAAAGAGTTGAGGTGAGGTTAGTGACTAGCAAAATATATATATATATTTATTTATTTATTTATTTATTTATTTATTTATATATTGCCATTATGTTGTAGATGAAATCCTTATCAGAAAATTCCTATTGGAAGATGGATTTGAACCCTCATGTGTGAATTATGGTCCCACTGTTCTAACCAACTAAACTATTTCAACATGTAGATTATAATTTTACTATTCTACTAATTTGTCGTTTCCTAGGTGTTGGGTGACAATTTTTTTTACGCCATGTGGCCTGGTCTCATAAAAAAAGTATGGTTTTGTCATTCTAAATAATAAAATGAATTGTGTATGTATCAAATTTAAACAAAATATATTATTAGAGCGCCTTGTGCCATCATATTTGTAATTGTGACTAAACTTGTAAATGTTGTTATTATTAGGTAAATAATGACATTTATAAGCATAATTAAATAAACAAAAAATACTAGGCACATTAGCTCCACTTGCCATAGACCACCAAGCCTTTAAAGGCTAATAGTGCAGCCTTCATGATGGCCGTTTTGCAAGCCATGTGACCTTTGGAAAATGAAGAGCGCAAGGCATAACTACCATTTCCGATATATATATATATATATATTTCAAGTTATTTTATTACTCATTCTATTATGACACATAACTAAAATATATATTTTATTTTATTTTTTCAATGAGAATGTGGCAAAAATGAAATATTTTATTTGTTCAAAAAAGGAGTCAATCCAGCCATAGGTTTGCCTATGGTTACCTTGTTATGACTTCACCTCAATTAAAGGCCCCACCTTAATATCCTACAGTAGACCACCAATTACTTTAGTAGACCACATTCAATAACAACATGGAACATTAAAGTAATGCGTGATATTTGGTCTTATGTTTTAGGCAAAACCAATTCCCATGGTGTGACGAACGATGTGTATAGGGTCTGAGCACATATTCATCACAACATGTTGATTTACAATTACTAGTGATTCCAACTTCATGTTTTCGAATTACAGAGAACAATCCAAACTAAGGCCATCTTTTTGGATTCTTTTTGCTTTAAAGCCTTGTTTCCTATTATAATTGTCATGTAGCACATGTGTAGCCTTGCCCATGATAGCCATGCAAACTTGACGTCATCCTCACCTTCCTCCAATATGTCATTGGCAAATTTTATGACTGTAGTACATGGTATAAATTGTCGATCACTTTTACAAAGACCGAATGCCACATTGTTATGTATGATGTGCTATGAGAATTGTGTTCATCGAAGTACCTTTGAACAAATGTGTATGACCGTAACCACATGGCAATATGGTATCCTTTTTCAATGGCATGGTTTTTGTCAATCTTAAGTAGTTAATAATTGACCTTTTAATCCAAAGCACCTATTTTAGCAACAGCAAACGAAGGTTGCGCTCATTATAGGACTTAACCCAACATCTCACGATACGAGCTAACGACAACCATGTACCATTTATATAAATTTTCATACCATCCTATTAAGGACAAACAAACATATTTATATGTCAAAGGCTAGTAAGGTTTTGCACGTTATATCAAATTAAACCACATGTTCCACCACTTATGCAAGCCCATGTCGATTCCTTTGAGTTTTAGCCTTGTGGCCATACTCCCCAAGCAGAGTGTTTAATGCATTAGTTGGGCCCCTAATCAACCATTTTGCATACAACACAAACCAAGGACAAACACTCATCATTTATGGCATGGACTTCTTCATTTTGAAATGTTTGTTGCTAAAATTTAACATTTGAATTGGTGTTCATTTGTCAAGTTTTTAGTTTTTTTAAATCATCCCAAATGTCGGGTGGATCTTACATCAAATTGACAACTTCATCTTTTATAGGTTTCTTGAAAGGATGGAAAGTTAGAGGCAAACACAAATGTTGATTTTTGTAAACAAAAAATGTTGAAGTGTGATACAGAAGTGAACCATAATAACTCTTAAACTTTTGTGGATAAAAATGGGGTCAATTTTTATGGAGGAAACCAAGATGAAAATGAGCAAAATCCTAGACATATGCATCATTATGAACAGCTAGAAAATACAGTGACATTAGTGTTTTTATAACAAGTTGACATCCAACACACCATTTATTTCATATCATGAGGTTTGGATCTACACAATTTTGCCCAAGGCCATAACTCCTTTGTATTTTGGGAAATTTTGCTAAATTGTTCATTCAATGGTCTCATTAGTTATGTAAACACTAGTTTTAATGCCATCAAAATGTAAGATGTTTATGTTGCCCCTAAATTGGACACCCCACTATATCCAATCATTTCAATTATTTTTATGAAAAATACATCATTATGTTGTCACATTTAAGTGCCTTTGTAATAATGTATATAATAGACAAATGTTTGCAAGACATATTAATGTACAAAGTCACATTTAACTTTTTTGTTAAATAATGATGTAATTTAATAGAAAATATGTGGATTTTGGCTATGTGTGATGGAATTGTGTTCCTCAATGTGTTTTTTATCCTTAGTGTGGAGGTGTATTTGGTCTTGTGAAATTGGGTACATCAAACATGACATTTTTTTCATATCATGAAGCTTGGATCCACACAATTTTGCCTAATGTCATAACTCCTTTGTATTTTGGGAATTTTTTTTGGATTGGTCATTCAATGGTCTCATCAATTATGTATATACCAGCTTTAATGCCATTAAAATGTAAGATGTCTTTATTGCCCCTAAATTATACACCCCACTATATCCGATCATTTCAATTTTTTTGGCAAAGGATACATCTTAGTGTTGAGCTTGTGAAATTGCCTATATTTTGTGAACCATCAACATACAAACATGTTCCATTAGGTGTTGTAAAGTTCATTCTAATAAATGGTCAGTTGTTTTAATTTTCTTGAAAATATTGATGGTTTTTTTAAATCTTCTCACTCCACATGATTCAAACTCCTCTATATATTGTGTGTCTATTCAAGATATTACATGTCTACAATGTTCTTCTTTCAAAGTTCTCCTTGTTTTCCTTTCTTTTCTTCCTCCTTTCTCTTTTAAGGGTTTTTTTTTAAATTTATTTTTTCCTTTTGTTATTATCTTTGTCTTTGGTTTCCTTTTTTTCATTTTTTTTTCATATTTTCCTTCTCTTTTGGGTTTTGTTGAGCTAGCAAGTATCATGGGTAAGCTTTCCTATTATTACCAATATTGAAACTCGATATTTTGATGTTTGACATTAACCTCCACCCATTATCGGGAACTAACGGAGTCAATGGGAATGTTATGGTATGTGGTCAATACCACCTACCAATACATTGTTGTTGAGGTATTTGAACATGTTCAAAACTATTGTTGTTGTTGTTGCGCAAACCACACCTAAGTTTTTTCTTGGTATTATTTTTTCTTTTTATTTAAGGCCATGTTTCCTCATTTATTTCATTATTTAATTATTTGTTGTTATGTTTCCAAATCAATCATCAAGTGATCTCTCAAATTTTTTAATTGACATAGATTTTTAATATGCAATTTTTTTCATAACTTATGGATTTGTATTGTTTGTTTATTGAAGGTAGATTGCAAGTTGTAAGAATTGTGCCAACACAACATTTGACACATTCACCATAGAGGATGACTTTGGAAGGGCCCATGTTTTGTCCCAATAAAGGGATCATGCATAGACACAATTAGCCATCCATATTTGGTTTTGAACCTCACCACAACCATTTTACTTGTGCTAGGATTTTCATTTCTAAAGGGTAGAAATCATGGTCACTAGGTCTCATTTCATTACATATTGATTGTTATTACTCTTTCAAGGACAACATTAGAATGTAACATGCCAAACATTAAGGGTGTTGACAAGATGTGTATGAATCTTGCAGCCCTATTAATTACATACATTGGGTAACACCTACACATTTGACATCATTGGAGGATGAAATGAGGAGAATTGAACATGTCAATATGTGTCTTTTCTTCCTTACACTTCCAATCATGAATAATTTCAACAATCTAGTGTTGTTTGCATATTTTAGTATGTTTTTAATGCAAGATCCTAGATATTATTTTGGTAATAGCTTTCAAAGTCAAATATGTTTATATATTTATATGTTGGATTAACCATGTTCAATATTGATAATTATTATTAACAAGGTTTTCACTGGTTATGAACATTTGAATAGTCTATTATTCATTTTTATAAAATTGTAATTTTTTTCCTTTTTGAGTCAATTGTTTATCGGTTCAAGCTACCTCACCTTGAATCTTTGATCAATAGGATGTTGTTAATTACCAAAACTTGTTAGATGTTTCAAATGATGTTTCAATGTAGTCCCATCATGCTTACACAATTGTGTACATTCGGAGTGTTGCAAGACCTCCAATGTCAGCAAGCGCGAAAGTTATGTGGCAAAGCCATTATCTCATTCTCTTAATCTTGGAAAAAATTCATTCTAAAGGTTAGTTTCCATTCCATTCAAAAAAGGCCAAAGCTTTTTGTAATGATGTTCTAGATTCTTTTGATCTTTATGTGGCATTGAATGCAAAATGGGGTTGGAGATTCTTGTTACTTTGTCATATATCTAGTTTGGTTTTTGTCTTCAAATTACTTGTGATTCTGGTTCCTAGTTTGGTTGGATTTTTTCTAAAAATTTAGTCTTAGAGTTGTATAAAGAGGTTTTTTCTATCTATCTCTTGTTTTTTAGTTTCTTCACACTTGATCCCACTTTGCATTCTCTACACACATAGGTTGAAGAAACAACACTAATTAGTGACCTAGTCAAGAAAATTGATGAGCATTTGTATGTACTTTTCTTATTAGGTTTATTTTTAATTTGAATTATTTTAAGTATCTGATTATGTGTCAAATGTAGCCCATGCCCCCTATTTATCTATATCCATGCAACCATTTAATTCATCTTTAATTAATTATAATTTGTTGTTAAGTTTAAGCCTAGGTTACTATTAATCTAAAATATTTTAAGGTTTAGTAGAAGCACAAGTGGCAAGGAAACTTGAATTATACCGTAAAATCAATCTAGATCTAAACCCTAATCCACTATAGACCCAAATGTAATTGTGAACCTATATAAATGTAAACCCTAATATATTATACCCCTAGATTTAATACAAACCTAACCTAAATCTAAACCTTGATCTTGTACATCTCAACACACCTATTATGAAGGTGACAAGTTATCATGGCTGCTATATATTGTTATTTGGTTTTGTTCCCGAAACATTTTCTTTCCAACATCTTGTTTTGTCTTCTTTATAGTATGCGAGTTCTACGACATTTGAAACATTTGATTTGCAAATACTATAATCGAAGCTTTATTATTGATCTATCATTAATATTCCTCCTACTACTATAAAATTCACAAATAAATACCTATTTTTTCTTCAATAAAAAAAATTACAATAGAATCAAAATAAAACCATAGTCATGTTGCAACAAATCACAACAACATGATGATTTATACCACAACAAAACCACAGTAGCATAATGATGCATGCTGCAATAAAACCATAACAACATGATACATGCCAAAAAAACATTATTGCTAGCAAAAATCTTAAAGACACCAACAACAAAAAAATCATGCAATAGAAATCACAAGCATATTTGAGAAATTAAAGTTGTGAAAGTTGTTGCTTATATAGTAGGTGAGATTTCACTCTTGTTGTTGGGTGCAAGTACGTAGATGGGAGCCAATGGGATTACTTTACAAAAAGATTCTAAATCATTTTTATTCCTTTTTCATTTTTTCATATGAATTTTTTTTTGAATGAAATCTTTTGCAACTTGTTATTAAAAATACATATAGTTGCCCCAATAGATCACATGTTTTGTGTTAATCATTTTTGAATAAATATGAATTTTTCAAAGTGTGTAAATTCTACCAAATTTTGCATTTCATCTTGAAAATTTATCATAATTTTAAATCATATCAAAATATGCTAAATAATTTAGGTTTTTTTTTTAATATCATAGACTAAAACTTTGTTTTGTATGTCATGCACATTACACCCCATTTACATGTGGTAAATGACTTTTGAAAATTTTGAAAAATACATTGAATTTGAAAAATTCCATATCTTTTTAAATGTGAGTGCCTTTTGAACTTGGGTACTAGGTTGTTATCATCTATATTTTTTTACCATCAAAATTATGTTATTACAATAGTCCTTTATTTAGTCCATGGTAAAACTAACCACATCTAATGCATCACCTATTCAAGTTCAAAA
>Ga0116228_10004655_pt1 | contig 12172 bp, 13 predicted proteins | sample S1TSphfallax_2_FD_89694 | JGI IMG/M metagenome (GOLD analysis project Ga0116228, IMG submission 89694) | Host-associated microbial communities from peat moss isolated from Minnesota, USA - S1T2_Fc - Sphagnum fallax MG | ecosystem: Host-associated > Plants > Peat moss > Unclassified | place...
ATCTTGTAATTTTGTTAGATTTCTAGGGTTTGGTGCCCAACTACAATGGATCTTGAATTTTTGCTAGTTTTTGTAGGGTTGGGTGCACTGACGACATGGATCTCGAATATTTGCTAGTTTTGTAGGGTTGGGTGGATCTCGAATTTTGGCTAGGTTTGTAGAGTTCACAATCTTGGTGGATCTTGCATTTTTGCTAGATTTTAATATTCGGTGCCATTTGTCGTGGATCTTGCATTTTTGATAGATTTTTAATATTCGGTGCCATTTGTCGTGGATCTTGCATTTTTGCTAGATTTTTAATATTCGGTGCCATTTGTCGTGGATCTTGCATTTTTGCTAGATTTTAATATTCGGTGCCATTTGTCGTGGATCTTGCATTTTTGCTAGATTTTAATATTCGGTGCCATTTGTCGTGGATCTTGCATTTTTGCTAGATTTTAGGGTTTGGCACCCATCGTTGTGGATCTTGTATATTTGCTAGAATTTTAGGGTTTGGCGCCCATATTCATGGATCTTGTATTTTTGCCAGAATTTTAGGGTTTGGCGCCCATCATCGTTGATCTTGTATGTTTGCTAGATTTTTAAGGTCTTCATGGATCTCGTATTGCATGGACCCGTTATTCACGGCCTCTTGACGCTGTTCTCGCGATGACGCGTTTCTGGTTTTTCGCGAAGTCCGCCAAGTCCCACGAAATCCGCAACAAGAACAACGCGCGCGCGCTTTAGTAATCGGTCGCGAAGAATGTGTGGATTCGGATCATATAAACGGTTTCAGATCGTTGAGCAGGAGCAGAAGTAGGAGCAGGGCGGAGGATGGACTTGTTGTGCCCAGTGCGATCCGGGGAATCAGTAAATTGGCGAGGTTTGACGAGAGAGCAGTGATGGGGGGTAGTGGTAGTAGTGGTGTAGTGTCAGTGGGAGTAGGAGCTCGAGTCCTCTCCCTCTTCTTTTACTTGCTGTGTCTGCACAGCGTCGGCATTTTCCTATTCACGCGTGGATTTCTACTCACCAGAACAGAACTACCTTTGTTCAGTAGCTGCTCCGATGTCTTTGATTCCCCTTGCCTCTCTGCTGATCGTGGAGCACAAGGTAACCCTCACTACTACTACACACGATCTTTTCTGCATAATAATAATGCTTGTTTTTTCCCCCAATTCATTCTTAGGGTTTTAGGGAGGGGTTTCTTAGGGTTTCTTCTCTCCTTCCCTATCCAATTCTGGGAGTCTGGAATGCACATCTATAACAGACACATCTGGTAATAGTAGTAGTCATGTGATGCCATGGAAAGAAAGACCAACAAACCGTGTAATTTGTGTGTAATTAATGATGACTGCAGAAACATGCGGGAAGACATGTCCCAGCAATGTAGAAATGGGTGGCGACTGGTCCTGTGAAACTCTGGAAGAATTTCCAGGAGTTGAAATTGACAGCCCAGTTGAAGGAGATTCCAGCAAGAGAAAAGACAAGGTTTGGGGCAGGGATTCCATCCACTGTTACCTACCTGCATGCATATGATAATGTCTTGCAGACTGTGTGTTTATGTGCTTTAGTTTTTGTTGTCATTGATTCAGCATCTGTAAACTCAGAGGGCTTCAACAAAATGCATCAGGTGAATGTAGTCATGACAGAACACACCGAACATTTGGAATCAAGTGTGAAGAGGGGGGGAGCACGACAAGATGTCGAGAAGAGTTATGGCAAAGAGAATTGCACATATGGGGATGATGATGACCACGATGAGAATGATGAGGAAGCTTCAGGCATGGATGACAAGGGTAGAAAGTGCTGGACCAAACCAGCTATTCAGCGAGCTATCATTATCATAATTGATGCTTTAAGGTGACAGAACACGCTCAGCTCATGTTTTTCTGAAGAAGCATCTGAGAGTATGGCAGGATGTAGCACACTGATTGCAGTTTTGGGACTGGTGTCCATATCATCCAAGGCCACCTGCATTGGAAATCTAACACTTCTTCCTCATGACAGGTTTGATTTTGTTGCCCACAGCAGCAATTTTCCTGGAGGTACGTAATCTACACCTGTTCATCTTGCATTCTAGAAAGGCAGATAATAGGGAAGGGGGGAGATATATTATAGGATTGTTTACTATTGGAAGATTTAGTTTGGCAGGGTGGAACCTCTATCTGCAAGAGTCAACTGTGTACTTCTGTGTTCCTTTAGCAGGAAACTCATGTGATTTGCCTTTTGGTTTGCCCAGAGCCACAGGCCTGGATGGACAAGCTCCCAGTGCTGCAGCGATTGGCAAGAGAAAACAGAAACTCGGCCCGCATTTTCAAGTTTGTGGCTGACCCTCCAACCACAACACTCCAACGTCTTAAGGTAGGTGTGTGTACCAGTCCAAAATGTGAGTGCAATTTGGTAATTTTATCAGACATTGCTGGTTCAAACTGGCCCCTCTTCACTCCCTCAGTACCACAAAGATCATCCTTAATACCAGACATGCTACCTGCATCAGAAGTGACACATGGCTGCAACAATACTTGTAGGGGTTGTAGGCCAAACTAAGAGGGCTCAGCCCTTCCAAACATAGCATGTCTAGTCATTGGCTGGGATAGACTATTTTGAGGTGATCTGAGTACTGTTGTTACAGCAGAAGAGCATTTGTCTCAGTTAGGACAAGCCTCACTTGTACTTGCAAATTCAAATCACAGTACTACAGTGGGGGCAATCTGTGGTTAATTGTTGATCAGTGTACTTTTGGTGGGAGAAAGGTGACATCCGAGGTCCTACCTGACATTGTAGAATCTAGATGTTCTCTGTTGTCAGTTAGGGGATTAATTTCACATTTCATTTGCAGGGTTTGACCACAGGAGGATTGCCAACTTTTGTGGATATTGGACATAGTTTTGGGGCTCCAGCAATTGTGGAGGACAACCTAATCCTGCAGGTGAAGTTCTTGTTTGAACTTGATAGTGTCTTTAACGACATGTGTAAGTGAGGAAAGGAAGGCACATATTTTCATATATCCGAATGTCAATGTATGATATTGCAGCTGGTAAGAAGGGGAAAGAAGGTGCGGATGATGGGGGATGACACATGGATGCAGCTCTTTCCTTCACACTTTTCAGAAGCGCATCCATTTCCCTCTTTCAATGTCAAAGACTTGCACACTGTATGTGGCTTTTATCTCTTTCGCCAAGTTACTGATCTTTGCACCCTGTGGGTCTTTTTCTGCCATACATCATTGGATGTTGTAACATGTCTTCTTCTGTCTGTTGGCTGTGAAGTTGTGAACTGGAGCCCATCCTCTTTACTTCTTGTCTGGTCTCTTTCTCTTTCTTGGCCATAAGCTCTATGTGAGCTGAATTTGAGATATGCTGATATGAGTACACCCTTACATAGTGAATATCAAAATATGTATGTCTTGTCCCCCATCATTCTATTTTCCCATGTTGGAAGCTGATTGATAAAAGGCTCCAGAATTCTTCAGTGTTGTGATCACAAGGTTTTGTGTGATTTTTCAGGTGGATGATGGAGTGATAAGAGAAATATATCCTGCATTGCTTCAATCTGACTGGAGTTTGCTGATAGCTCACTTTCTCGGAGTGGTACTTCTCTCAGAACCAGACATACCATGATGCCCTCTAGAAAAGTTGATTATTAGCTTTCCACACATAAGTTTTGAAAAAAAAGCCAATGCTGGTTGAGGTTGCAGCAATCTTGCAGGAGTGATCTGTGCAATAGAGCAGCTAGGAAAAAGGAATAATGATATCTCTGTTAGTCACTGAGTGGTCTTTCATGCCATTCTGTAATTTAGTTCTTTAAGCTTGTAGAAATTGGGGCAGTGCTTGGTATGCAGTTGTTTCAGCTGTAAGGAAGTTTTAAAGCAAAAGATGATGTTTTGAAATAGGACCATGTGGGCCACATTTTTGGTGTTGAGTCACCTCTCATGGTTGAAAAGCTGGAGCAATACAACAGAGTTATTGAGGTGCTATTCCCTTCTCCATCTTTCATTTGAGGATTGTGTCTCTGGATTCTGGATTGGCACCAGAAAGTGCCCTTGCATTTTATCAACTGCTTCTTTGCATGAACAGGAGGTGGTGGCAGTGCTGGAAAAAGAATCTGGGCCAGGGGGCTTGCATGAGGGCACAATGTTGCTGGTAATGGGTGACCATGGCCAGACTTTGCATGGTGACCATGGTGGTGGCACATCTGAAGAGGTTTTTTTCAACATAGTTCTTATTTCTAGGCCTTGTGTTGTTGTCTTTTAAAAGTGGACCATTCTCAACAGACTTTCTGCCTTCTGAGAGCTTGTGTGCAAGGTGCAGACTAACATATGTCAGACAGAGTCAATACTGTTCCAGACTTTTGCTGAACATGAGGGTAGGATGAATATGGTTCTGAATATCTATCCAAGACATTCAGACAGACATGAGACATGGGTGACTGGTCAATTGGCAAGCAGTCCTTGGGACTGGCAAGGAACTTTGTTCAGTCCTAAATAAGCCACTCAAGACTTATTTTGTTTCTTTGGGTTGGCAGGTAGAAACAGCATTGTTTGCCATGGCCATGCAAAATCCACCTGGTTCTTTACCATCCAACTTCCGAGCTTTTCCATGCAATATGGCAGAGGTAATGCATCACCTCCTTTGATCACCACTAGGTTGGACTGTTGTCTCCAAATTGTTGTAAAATGTTACTTGTTGATCAGGTTTTTGGAGTTGAGAGAAATGCATATCACAGTTTTCATGCTCATCTGCTAAACTTCCACTGTTGATGGCCAACAAATTTCTACATACCTGCTGATGTGTGGGTGAAACTTACGTTTTGGGACAGTTTATGCAATAAGACTGAAGTACTACACCTTCTGTGTCCAGGAAGAGCAGAAGCCATGCATCAGCACGCTTCCTCAGGTTGGCTTCCACAATATAGTCTCTTGAAGGGTAGCTGGGTGAAGCACAAGCCCTTGAAAGATGCATTTTGCTTATAGATTTGGAAGTTGACCGAGATAATCTCCTTTAAGTGGAATTTGTACTTAGTGTCAGAGAACTAAATGTTGTTGAGCTTTTGGTGGAAATTGTCTAGGTAGTTCTTATTCTTTTCATATACTAGGAAATTATGTTTTTGCAGGAGACATGCTACTGTTTGGCTGGGTTGTGTGGAATATAAAATGGTGGTATTTTGATGCAGTTGGACTTCTCGGCAACAATGGCTGCACTCCTTGGTGTAGCAATTCCATTTGGCAGGTCAGGAATCTGCTGACCAGGTAGTGGTTAACCACAGACCATCAATACAAATATGTTCTTCATACTTTCAGGTCTTTTATTGTGCAATTGTCAAGATTTGTTTCAGCTGAAGTGTCACTTTCTTCTGCAGTGTTGGGCGAGTGAACCCAGAGTTGTACGCTTTAGCTGCAGGCACTTGGCTCTCTATAAACACTTCCCATGCTGATGAAGGCCATGACTCTCATGCTGTTGATTGGCTGAGTGCCTACAAGGATGTTCTCTGTATCAATAGCTGGCAGGTATGTTGATGTCCTTGTACAGATACCTCAATATTATGGGAAAATCATACTGTTGTAAAACAGAATGGATAACAGACATTGCCTGGCTAATATGAGCAATTTCCCTGCACTGTATTATATTCATGCTATCATTTCCTTATTTGCATGAAATTTTCAGCAGATTATTGTACAGCCACTGTTGGGAGCTGATGAAGTTGGTGGGGTGGCCAGTCACTGCCCCCTTGCAATGAAGGCGATGGTCTGATACCTTGTGAGTGACATTCACAAGATTATGACCACAATCATTCTTGCTGTGTCTTTTTTGATTTTGCTGGAACTGGCACACAATGGGTAACTTCAAACTTTTTTTGCAACATTGTTGTGGTGCAGGTTAAACGCTACCTTGAGGCTTACTCAACCTCCAGCATAGGGGGATTCCCAGCAGCAGATCTTGCACATGTTCAAAGTCTATATGCAACAGTGCAGTCTCTTGCCTCAAAGCCACTGCGTCAAGACCCATCCCAGTTAACTTACTTGGACCATCAATTTGATACACTTGCAGAGCTGGATGCAAAGAAAAGAGAGGAATTGGTAAGTAAAGTGACTGGGCTGACAAAGCTAGTATATGGTTACTTGAACTACCTGGACTCAGCTGCTGATTTGGCACGAGCCCAGTGGACACAGTTTGGGGATGGATGGATGGTCCTTGGGCTCTCACTTTTGGTTGCCTCAATAGTGGTTCATGCAGTTGCTCTTTCAAGAGCGATGGTTCTGCCAATGGATGTGTCTCAACAATCTCCAGGTGATGGTTCTCTATGGTGCAACACAAAACTAGGGGAGGATTTGAGGACTTTGTTCCCATTTAAGCAGATGCTTCTTGGTTGTGGACTCATTGGACTGGTAGCAGCAGGTAATATTTCTCTGCTCCTCAGACCAGGTGGTCTTTATATGCATTAGAAACACTGCAGTTGTTTTGTCTTGAAGAAATCTAAAACCTTTTAGGTTACAAGTATTTTGGGTTTGCACAAGAGCATTCTCAGCACTGCTTCTTTTCTCACATTTCAAATCATGATGCAGGTGTGATGAAGGGCTCTTGGATACTTATTAAGCTGTTACAGTGGTCTCCACCCACCCTTTTGAGTGGGCAGTCAAATATAATCATGCTCGCAGCAATTTTACTGGGATCCATTGCTATATACATTGCTCCCACCAAAGAGAGGTGGGTGCAATCCAAGGTGAATCTTTCCAACCAGCAGGCAACTGGGACCCATGGTAAACAGTGGAAATGCCGTAGACCAAATGTGAAGTTTTATTTTGCCCTCCTCTTTGTGGGAATACATGCAGGCAGCCTTCTCTCCAACAGCTATATTAGTAAGTTCTCATTTACTTCTTCTGAGTGAAGCCATGCAGCACTAGGAAGATATAATGCAAGATGCTATAATGTGGTTCTTTACAGCAGCTTGCTTGGTAGTCAAAGCTGGGCTCTAGTCTTGTTGTCTTATGATGCTCTCAGAATTTTTCATGGTGTTAACACTACCTGTGACAAGGTTCGAAGCCAACTTCTCTCTGTGTTTCTCAGTGAATATGAAGGTCATTACATGAAAGGAACTAAACCTTATAAAAGTGCATGCTTTTTGAAAGTAATGATTTCCAAGCAGTGAAGATATGGGTATGGTGTTGTTTCAAACTAAATCTCACCTTTTTGGGCATTGCAGTTGGGGAAGGACAAGTAGTGTGCTTTTTGTTAGCATCCTCAGGTATTCTTTATCTACGAACATCCTTGCAGGGTGGGTCCAATGTTCCAAAGGTGTGTCCCTTGTTCCATAGGAGGTATTTGCAGTTTGCTACAAGTGTATTTGTATCAGAGTCTTTGGATGCAACAAATATGATGTCATTTTGAAGCTCCATTGAATAACTTGAAGCAGTTGTAGGTCATGCATTTTCATCCCAGCACTCAGATCTGCCGACAAATTTGCTGCAGGCAATTCTATTTCTGATACTCAATGGAGGAATGACAAGTATTGGACTTGTGGAGATATTCAAGGACCCTGCAACTTCTGGACAGCATACCTTGAGAAACAATCATTTTCCAGCCTCATACTCTCCTACAATGTTAATTAGTTTGTCAGCTACAGCCTTTGCAACCACTATGCTCCCACTCTCTTCTCTTGCGTGGTTGATTATACGTCGTGCACGTAAAGTCTATATGTACTCCCATAGCCTTTGGTGGGCTGTAACTTTTGGTGTTCCACTGGCTTATTTTCTGCTCGCTCTTCACTGGTTCACTATGGACCTAGCTGCCTCTGTTGTCATTGTTATCCCACAAATGTTCAAAGAGTTTGCCCGCCTTGTGTGCCCACGCCTAGTTTACTCAATTAGCCTGGGACTTGTGGGTCTCACAGCTTCATTAATTAGCACCAACAGCACTAAACGCGGTGTATCAGTTCCTTTTGGGGGTTTACTAGTGGAGGCAATCCTTATTGTATTTTCTGGCCTCAGTGGAACAATTATACTCTTGCTTGGGCGCAAAGGGCCGACCATTGCACTCCTTGCTGTTCTTGAAGGTGATTAGCCAATGTAGATCTTGAGTGTTACTTTTGGCAAGGGAAACAGTTATGTGTAAAGTCTGCCCAGGCCCAGTATATGCTTCAGGATGGAATGATGCAACTGGTTGTACAATAACTGGTGCTCTGATTGAATTGGTCACAGATAGTCTTATGTTTTGTAGCTGATTACTCCTTGCAGGTTGTCTTACATTTGGTTTAGCAGCATAGAAGCCTGTCTAGTGAAACCAGCCCCTGGCATTTTAGAGGTTATGACCATTACCTGACAGCTATAACTTCTGTGATTGTTGGGGGGCAGTATGGTGCTTGCTGGATTTACAAGGCCTTGGGTCCTTAGGCCCAAAATGTCCAGATATGGACAAAGTTGCCTCAGAGAGAAAGCTGGAAGTTAATGGAGAGGTGCATTCAGAGTCACACTTTGCAGCCACCGTTGATTGGAATTTGGTAGCAGTGCAACTATTTTTCTGTACAGGACACAGGTTTGTTTTCCTTCTCCTCTTTAGGGTTGACACATATAGCCAACCATGAATATATACCACTAGGGGTGGCGAGTATTGTGTGCATATAGTTGGGCAGTCATGTTCTACAGTGTTCCTGTGTTTGTCAAACCCATGAAATCTTAAATGTGGCCTGCACAAAGTCATGTGCCATGTAACTTGGATGCTAAAATACTGTGACTTTGTGATGACAATGCAGATGTACCTTTGATGGTCTTCACTACACTGCAGCTTTCATTGGGTATGGTACTGATTCCTCCTGGTCAGAATTCTTCTGGGCTTTTTTGTTCTCCTCCTCATTTCAAGGTCTTCTTTGTTGTTTCTCATCTGCTTGTATCAAGTTGCTGGTCTTAGCAACTTTGCTTTAGTCTTGAAGTTAAAACATGCATTTCTCTACTAGGATAAGTTTCAGGTGCTCTGCACAAGACTGATCTGTGGTGATTTGTGCTTCTGCTTTTTGTTGTAGGTTTGATGACTTCTACTTCTACAGACAGGGTGCACTGCTAGCTGCTGATACCTTTGGGGCATCTCACATACTCCCTGTTATTGGGCTTCCCCTTCTCATCACAGGGGCAGCTGGGATGTCACGGAAGATGTATTCAATGTCAGACACTGGTTATGTCTCTCTTGAGATTGCCAAGGTATTTTCTTCCATCACATGTTAGGCACTCCTCTATACAATATTTGGAATTTGATATGGCAATAATAATTTACCAAGTGTGGTTTTTGTGACAAAGTTGTTTTGTCAATGCATCAGGTACCATTAACCACACTGGTACCTGCTCATGTGGAGAGCAGCATAAGCTGTATAGAATGAGACATTAGGGCAGTTCAAGAAGTGTTGTGACTGCAACTTTGACTTCTCTTGTGAAGTGCAGGCATACATCTCATATGGGCTGGTTCGAGCCATTCTTGCTACTGTTACTACAGCTTGTGTTGCTCTGCAGCGGCGGCATCTCATGGTTAGTGCTGTTTCATTTTTTTGCAATGATGGTATCCTCTAGTGCTAACCTACTTTTGTTGTGTATTGTGACAAGCATTTAAGGGTAGAGACAGTTTTAATGCAATGGAGTTGACCCTGCCCACTTTTGGATGCAGGTTTGGGGGTTATTTGCACCAAAATATGTCTTTGATGCTTTGGGCCTACTGGTGATCGACATCTTTGTTGTTATTGCAGTTTTGTTTTATTTCTCCCTGCGACCCAGGACATGAGAGAAGATTTGAGGCAATGAGTTGAAAGAGGTGTCATAAATTTTCCAAGAGTATTTTTTAGGCAGGAAAATTGGTAGAATGTAGCCGATCTTGTAGCAGGTTTTATCTATGGTCTATCTGCCTCAACATAGTGAGAACACACTCCCATCTCCTAGTGATCTAAGACAACATTGGTCTCCAAAGGCAGCATTCTTTATGCTTCAAAAGTTTTAAGACAGTTTGATGCATATGAGGGTGAACAAATTGGTGAAATAGAAAGGAGCTACATGTCAAGATCGTTAGATTACTAAGAGATACTTTTATCCATGTTAGATGTGATTGCAACCTTTTCAATTGCAGGTGGTGGATATATGATTGGTATTATTGGTGGTGTCCAGGCAATTCTGGAACACAAAAGAACACAAATTTGTTACGGATGCTGGAAATGACAAGCATGGCCATTGTCTCATGGATTCTTAGCCATTGTTTCTTGTGGCAGTGCAGTTTCAAAGGAAGAAAGATGTACATGCGTTTTTCATTTTGGCTTCTTCCCTCATAGGTCAGTTAAATGCAGATCTCCTTTGAAGGGGGCACTGGTAGAATACATAATAATATATTTTGTTCATAGTTCTGGCAATTCATAATATCCATCTTTTGAAACCACACATATGAAAGTGCAAGGAATGGATGTTGAAGACAAAGAACCCTCTCGAAGACAATACTTTTTACGACTGAAGCTTGATCTTGAGATTGGGATTTCATAGGTGAAAAATGTGTAAACCCATTACTTTTCAGCTGACCATTGCATTCCTCTCTCAAATAGCAAGGAACATGCACTTGAGGTGCTTTGTCTCAGACGGTTTGCTGCTTAATTCTCATTGTGTGTTTGTGTAAAGGTTTCGTTGGATGTGCATCCTTGAGAGATAGAGAGGAACAGGCTGGTTGTTAGTGTTTATTATGTGTGTGAAGTCTTATGTGTGTGATGTTCACTGTGGGGGGGGTGTGTATTATATATATGTGATATTAGTTTCTTTAGTTGGAATAACTAGTTGAAATTGTGTTGTTATTAATCTAGTTGTGTGCTACTAGATTAACGCCTAAAACTAACAAAGTTAATATCATGTTCACGTTAAATGAAGTTCCAACAACAAATAAACCCCTAAGAAAACTAATGTTTTACTATAAGAAAACGAGACAAAAAAACTTGACAAAGTGTAATGCTTGCATGTCTATCTGAAAATTAATGTCCTACAAGAATTACTTGCCACAAGAGTTAGACATGCATGCGTATGTGGTTCATTATCTGATCACGTTTGTATATCTGATCGCGTTTGTATGAAAAATATGTAAAGATATGTTATGTCACAATGTGCAACACAGTATGTTACACACAATAGAGTTATCTGTAAAATAAGACAAACACAGCACCAGAACCCCGAGTTTGGTCATACACAGGGTGACATTAAAAAAAACCTGCAAAAAAGTACATTAACATTCAAGGAGGGTGGGGTGAACCTCAGAAAACCATCAATTTTGGTGGTAAACTGAGTTTCATCCTGTCTTTCCTTTTTCCCGAGCTCCTCCACTGCTGCTACATACATTTTCACTGCTCTTTCTTGTACAAGTACTATAATTAGTCTTGAACCGTATGCATTAAATGCTGAGTTTCAGCATTTCGTACTGAGTTGCAGCATTTCATACTGAGATTTAATAAAATGTCCTTACTTTGCAGATACCACTGAAAGAGGGGATAGGGGGTGAAAGGAGGCCGAAAGATAGGGTGAAGACGGTTACTTTATGGATAACTCTAATGTTCCATGACTTTGTGGATTTCTTTATTGTGTTAATTATTGTGTCAAATAGTATGTTACATCGCAAGATTTGTATATAACAATTTTGTGAGTGTAGTAGATTGGGCTTGAGCCCATAATTACAAAAAGCCTTACATGGGGAAATTAATTATTGATATAAGTCCAATGAATTAATTTGAATTTGAAACAACTTGGTGCACAATGGTTTTTTTTTGTGGTGAGTTTTCACACCACAGTTGCAAAACAAGGTGCTATGCAAACTCATACAAAGGTTTTTTGAGGGAAAAAAATGGCCACAAGTTGCCATATATTGAGGAAAAGCTATTTAAATTTGCTATATTTAATAGCTCACCAAACTAAGACAGGAATCCTATATTCTAAACCCTAAACTCTCCAATATGTAACCAAATTTGGTTAAGTCTTCTTGTGTATGAATGTTACACATCTTATCTCACAAAATTGCAAAAAAAGAAACCTTTTGGTGTGCTCACTAAATAAACATGTAATAAGATACATAAACATTTTTTAAAAGGGCAACTTTTTAAATGTTATTAAACTTAGAACATATTGGGCTCTTCTCTCTCTCTTTCAACCTTTTCCCACTCCCCTTCAACTCAAAATGTGTACATGAAAACCACACACCCC
>Ga0116228_10004656_pt1 | contig 12172 bp, 11 predicted proteins | sample S1TSphfallax_2_FD_89694 | JGI IMG/M metagenome (GOLD analysis project Ga0116228, IMG submission 89694) | Host-associated microbial communities from peat moss isolated from Minnesota, USA - S1T2_Fc - Sphagnum fallax MG | ecosystem: Host-associated > Plants > Peat moss > Unclassified | place...
CACGCCGAACGCTTCGTGGAGGACGATCTTGATGTTGCTCCCTCGATGTTGCGCGACGAACGTTTCCGTTAAGAGCGAGAGCGCGTCTTGAAGATGGCGTTGGACGATCGCGTCTTCGACGCCGTTATGCATGACGATGACGTTGAGTCCGTCGCGCGCGTTTGCGGTCGCGTACGATGCCTCGTCGAGAAACGGATCGTCCCCAGAACGCCAGGCGTCGAATAAGGATCGGCTGACGAACGGGGCGCGTTTCTCCGCGACCATCGCGAGGTGCGCGTCCTTGATCGCCGCCGATATCCCGAAAGCCAACACGCGCTCCGGATCGGCGCTTTCGAACAAGACGGTGGAACGTCCGACATCCCGATCGAGGATGCTTTGCCACATGTCTTTCAGAGCAGAGAGTTCCGCGCGATCGTATAAGAAACGGTCCCGAACCATTTCGAGGCATTGCTCGAGGTCGGCGTACCGTGTCTCGCGGCCGAGCAAGTTCATCGGATTACCTCGTATCACGATGGCTTTTTAGGACATTGCCGATCGGAAATACGGAACGATATGATCGTCCGTAGGTCGCCGTAGCTCTATTTTCATCGAAGGGGTATTCGTGAGCCATCGCAGCTTAGCAATGGGTCTCGTTTGGGTTTCGCTCGCAGCAACCGGCTGCAGTAGTGGTAATCCGACGCTATCGAAACAACCGGCGCAGTATTCGCCGCAGACGTGGATGATGACGGCAGGGGAATCATCCCATAACCAGGCGCTGCAAGCATTGGTATTTTATCCCTCGACGATTACGATCGACGCGGGAGACTCGATCGTGTGGACGGCGCCGGCCGCGGAACCTCATACGATTTCGTTTCCGATACTCGGTCAGAAGCCGCTGCCGCCGACCGATCCGACGGCGTCGAAACCCGAAGGCGGTTCGACGTATGACGGTACCGCGTACGTGAGCTCCGGTTTCATCGCCGGCGGCGCGACGTACAAGCTGACGTTCCCCAAACCCGGCACGTATACGTTCTATAGTTTACCGCAAGAACCGCTCGCCGTCGGCACCGTCGTCGTTCAAAACCTCGGCGCGCCGTATCCGCAGACGCAAGCGCAATACGACGCAACGGCGCAGGCGGCGTCGACGGCGGACTTACAGAACGCGTTGACGTCCGTCGGTACCGTGCCGGTCGTTACGAACACGATCGCCGCGGGCGTTTCGCCCGCGACCCCCGGTGGCGCGACGTCGTCCGTCATGCGGTATCTCGTCGGGCCTAATCTCGTGGACGACCAGAGCGTGACGATCCCGGTCGGCACGACCCTCACGTTCGTGAATCGCTCGAACAACGTGCCGCATACGGTGACCTTTCCCGCGGTCGGTCAGTCGCCGCCGGCCGGCCCCCCGTTCCAAGCCGCGACCGGCGGCAACACGTACGACGGAACGGCGCTGGTCAACTCGGGCGTCGTGGCGCCGGGAGGTTCGTTTAAGCTCACGTTCACGAAACCGGGGACGTATCCGTACTACTGTCTCTTTCACGACGACGAAGAAGGCATGGTCGCGACGGTCACCGTGACGCCGTAGCAGTTCGCGGCCGCCCCAGGGAGCCGCCGCTAGCGCTACGAACGGTCGCGCCTCGGTATGGACGGTTTCGCGCATATCGCAATCGACGGTCCCGCGGGGAGCGGGAAGACGACGGTCGCGCACGCGCTCGCGCGGCGGCTCGGCGTTCTGTATCTCGATACCGGGGCGATGTATCGCGCGGTGGCCTTGCTGTCGCTGCGGGCCGCCGTGGACCCGCACGACGAAGCGGCGGTGCTCACCATCGCGCGCGAGCGGCCGATTCGCGTCGTGGTGGACGAAACGTCGCCGCTCGGTTTCCGCGTGTTCGCGGGCGACCACGAGTTCGGCGCGGAGTTATATGGAAACGACGTGAGCCGCGTGGTCTCGGTCGTCTCGGCCTACGCCGGCGTGCGCGACCTGATGGTCGAGCGTCAGCGGGCGATCGCGGCCGAAGGTCCGGTCATCATGGCGGGGCGCGATATCGGCACGGTCGTGCTCCCGACCGCGGCTCTCAAGATCTTCCTGACGGCCTCAGTCGACGAGCGGGTCGAGCGGCGCCTTGCCGAGCTGGCCGCGCGCGGCACGCAGGTCTCGCGCCCCGAGCTCCGGGCCGAAATCGAAGAGCGCGACCGGTTGGACGCCACGCGGGCCGTGGCACCCCTGCGCCCCGCGGCCGACGCACTCGAAATCGACTCGAGTGGTGCCACGGTCGACGAGGTCGTGGATCGGATCGCCGAACTCGCCCGTGCCATCCGGTGAGCCCCTTCTATGCCTTCGCCCGCTCGCTCGTGTGGGCCGTCGTTGCCGCGCTCTTCGGCTTCCGAACGATCGGCCGGGAAAACGTCCCGCCGACGGGTCCCCTGATCGTCGCCTGCAATCACGTCTCGAACCTCGACCCGCCGTGCCTCGGCGTCGGCATGCCGCGCCAAGTCACGTATATGGCGAAGAAAGAGCTCTTCGAGATCCCGGTCTTGGGGTCGCTGATCCGATGGCTCGGGGCGTTCCCCGTCGACCGAAGCCGCGGCGATATCGCCTCGATCAAGACGGCGATCGGCGTGCTCGAGCGGGGCACGTGCCTCGGCATTTTCCCCGAGGGCGGGCGGAACGTCGACGGAACCAAGCAGGCGCAGATGGGCGTTGCTCTCTTGGCATCGCTCTCGGGCGCGACCGTGGTTCCCGCCTACTTATCGGGAACGAAGAAGACGAAATTCCGCTCTCAGGTTACGGTCGTCTTCGGGGAACCACTCCGATTCGAACCCGGACAGAAAGCCCGGCGCGATGATTTGGCGAAGTGGACCGAAGAGTTAATGAGACGCATCTACGCGTTGCGGGAGAAAACCGGTGGTAATTAAGAAGGCGAAGACCCAGGGGTTCTGCTTCGGCGTCGCCATTACGCTCAAGAAGGCCGAAGAGACGGTCGCCGCTCGCGGAGGCGGCAACGTCACGACGCTCGGACACATCGTGCACAACCCGCAGATGGTGCAGTCCTTCGAAGATAAAGGCCTCGTCAACGCGCACTCGGTCGACGAGGTCGAATCCGGAACGCTGTTCGTCCGCGCCCACGGGTTGCCGGTCGACGTGTTCGAGAAGGCCGAAGCCAAGGGCCTCACGATCGTCGACGCCACGTGTCCGATGGTCACGAAAATCCACGTGCAGGCCGAGAAGCTTCGCGCCGACGGTTACAAGATCGTCGTGGTGGGCGACCCGAACCATCCCGAGGTGAAGGGCACGCTCTCGCACGTTCCCGGTGCGTGGATCGTCCAGGTACCCGAAGACGTGGACGCCTTGCCGCGCGCGAGTCGCGTCGGCGTGGTCGTACAGTCCACGTGGTCCGGCGTCGGCTTCACCGAGATCGTACGGAAGCTCAGCTCGAAATATTACGACGTGCGCGCGGTCAACACGATCTGCACCGACACGCACAACCGGCAGTCGGAAGCGGAAACGCTCGCGACGCAAGTCGAGGTGATGGTCGTGGTGGGCGGCAAGACGTCCGCGAACACGAAGCACCTCGCGGATCTCGCCGCGACGCGCGGCGCGCGTTCGTACCATATCGAAGGGCCCGACGAACTCGAGCCGCAGTGGTTCGATGGCGTGAGCACCGCCGGGCTGATGTCGGGCGCCTCGACCCCGGGTTGGCTCGTCGACCAGGTCGAGACGCGCATGGAGGTCCTGAGCCGTCGAGCTAGTTAGCCTTATCGAGGCGCATCTCGCACGCACGCTGGAGCGACATCGTGGATCCTCGCCGATCTACGATATGATCCGCTACCACTTCGGCTACGACTCGCTCGAGAAGACGAAGTCGGGCAAGCGCCTCCGGCCCCAGATACTCTTGCGAACCGCACTCGAGGAGGGCGGTTCGGTTGAGTGCGCGATCGACGCGGCCGTCGCGATCGAGATCCTCCACAATTACTCGCTGATCCACGACGATATCGAAGACGGCGACGAACTGCGCCACGGCCGCACCACCACGTGGGCGCGCTACGGACTCGCGCACGGGATCAACGCCGGCGACGCGCTCTGTGCGATCAGCTATCTCACGTTGCTTCACGAAGAGGCGCTGGTGCCGAACCGCGTCGTCGAGATGCTGCACGTGTTGCACGAAGCGAACCTGCGCATGTGCGAAGGCCAGGGCCTCGACATCAGTTTCGAAACGAACTCGAGCGTCACGATGCCGCAGTATCTCGAGATGATCGCGGGCAAGACGGGCGCGCTGTTCTCCGCATCGTGCCAACTCGGCGCGCTCGCTGCCGGCTGCGATTCCGACCGCGCCGACGCCTACGCGAAGCTCGGTCGCGCGTACGGGCTCGCATTCCAGATTCGCGACGACGTTCTCGGGACGTGGGGCGCGACCGACGTCACGGGCAAACCGAGCGGTGCCGATATCGCGCGCCGCAAGTGGAGTTTTCCGGTCGTGTGGGCGCTCGGCACGCCGCCCTCCGCCGATCGCGACGTGGTCGCGCACGCGTACGCGCGGAACGCGCGGCTCGATCCGGCCGGCGTGATCGACGTGATCGCGGCGCTCGATCGTCTCGGAGCGCGCGATGCGGCCGACGACGCGCACGATCGCGCGCTCGACGATGCGGATAAGCTCGCGAGCGACGCATCGATCGACGTCAATCGAACGATTCGCGATTTTCTCGCGCAAGGGGCGCGTCGCGTTGCGTAGTGCGGTAAGCTCCTCGCCCGTGGCGCTCGAGCCGTCGGAAGCGAAGGGGTTCTCGCAAACGACGCTCGCGTTCATCGGACTGTTGTTCGCGGCGCTCGTCGTGCGCATGCTCTTCATCGCGAGCGCCGGTTTCCCGAACGACGTGGCGGCGTTCGAAGCGTGGTCGATGACGCTCGCCGACCATCCGCTGCAAGAGTTTTACGCCAAGGCCGGGTTCGCGGATTATCCGCCCGGCTATTTTTACGTGCTTTGGATCTGCGGGCATCTCTATCGCGCGCTCGTCCATTCGGATCCCACGGGTTCCGCGATCAAATTCATCGTCAAGATGCCCGGCATTCTCTGCGACCTCGTCGACACGGCGCTCATCTATGCGATCGTGCGACGCTATGCGTCGCGTGCCTGGGCGTTCGGTGCGGCCGCGCTCTTCGCGTTCAATCCGGCGATCATCTATATCTCCGCGTACTGGGGCCAGGTCGACTCCGTTCCGGGAGCGCTGACGCTCGGGTCGCTCTATCTGATGCTCGGCGCGGACCGCCGCACGGGTCGCGATGCCGATCTCACCGTGCTCGGCGCGTGGTTGCTGCTCGCGTGTTCGGTGTTGATGAAGCCGCCCGCGATCGTGCTCGCCCCACTCTACATCGCGTGGGTTTTCATGACGGCCGATGCGGCCGAGCGTGGGCGCCGCGCGATCGCAACGGGCGTGGGAATCCTCGCGTCGCTCGTGCTCACGTATCTTTCGACGATTCCGTTCCACGCCGGCTTCAATCCGATCGCGCAGTTCGCGTGGCTTTACGCGCGCTACAGTTATGCGGCGGGCGTCTACGCCTACAATTCGGTCAACGCGTTCAACCTGTACGTGATGGCTCCGAACAACCACTTCTGGATGAGCGATCAGACGATTCTGCCCGGCTGGCTCATGTTCGGCCGCGTGATCGGCTTCCCGATGTACGGCTGGGGCATCGGCCTCTTCATCGCAGCGACGGGCCTCGTGATCTCGCGGCTCGTGCAGCGCCGCGACTCCGTCGCCCTGCTCGAGGCGGCGATGATCCTCTCGCTCGGCTACTTCGTGCTCTCCACGCGCATGCACGAACGCTACATTTTCAACGCGCTGCTGCTCGTGATTCCGCTCGCGTTCTATCGCAAGCGGTATTTCTACGCTGCGATTGCCGTGTCGATCACGCTCCTCGCGAACCTGATGTATTCGTTCTACTACGTCGACGTGCTGACCAACAGCATTCCGAACGTGGACACGTCCGACATGATGCCGTGGATCAGCCGGCCGTGCTCGATCCTCAACGTCGCGGCGTTCTTCTATCTCGGCTACGTGTTTCTCGGATCGGGTTCGGACGTGCTCGAGCGCTTTGCGTGGCCCGTTCCGCGCAGGGTCGCGCGCGTGACGGGGGCCGGGATCGCTGCCGCGCCTGCAGCCGAGACCGAGCCGATCGCTGCCAAGCATCGTTGGTTCGCCCCGCTCGAGGGCACGGCGTGGATGACGGGACGCGACTGGGCGATCGCCTCCGCACTCGGGTTCACGTCGTTCGTCGCGAGTTTCATCGACTACACGTGGCCCTCGGAAAAGATTTTCGACGAAATTTACTACGCGCGCGCCGGTGAGGAATATCTCCAGCATAAGGAGATCTTCGAGTTCACCCATCCGCCGCTCACGAAGCTCGTCATCACGCTCTCGATGATCCTTTTCGGCGGGATGCACGGGCTCGGGGATACGTCCGCGGGCTGGCGCTTTCTCAACCTCGTCGTCGGCGCGCTGATGGTCTTCGTGATCTACATCTTCGCGAAGCGTCTCCTCGGATCCACGCCCTTCGCCACAATTGCCGGGCTGCTGCTGCTACTCGACGGGTTCCACTACGTGCAGTCGCGCATCGCGACGCCGGAAATCACCGTTGCGTTCTTCACGCTGACGACGCTCTACGCGTTCTATCGCTACTGGCTCGCGAGTCAGGTTCGCGTCGCGCCGCTTTTCGAATCGAAGGCGCTCAAGGCGCACGCGATCTTTATCGGCGCGGCCGCCATCCTCGCGGCGGTCTTCAGCGCGCTCGTCGCGCAAGGTCAAGACGCGCTCACGCACGTCGTTGCGTTTCTGTATCTCATGTGCGGCCTCTACGTCGCGATTCGGTTCTTCGTGCCGCGCTTCGTGACGAAGCCGGTCGACGTCACGTCGTATGCCGAGGGTTCGCGTTTCGTTCGCGGGACGCTCCAAACGCTCGACGGCGGCTCCATTTCGGCGAAGGGCGCTCCGATCGCGGGCGTCGGCACGGTCGTCGGCAAGGACGGGCTCGTCGCGACGGAAGACGGTCTCACGATCGACTACGCGCGCGACGGTTCGGTCCGTTACGCGACGGACGACGGCGAAGCCGTCTTCGCGGCCGACGGAACGATGCGCGCGGGCGACGCGACGATTAACGGCCGTCGCGATGGAACGATATGGCTCTTCGCGCTCGCGTTTTCATCGGCGTGTCTCGCCTCGTGTAAGTGGAACGGGCTCTTCGATTTCTTCGTCATCTGGGGGCTCGCCGGCGTGGTGGTTGCTCAGGGCGTTCTCGCGCCGCTCAAGCGCGCGATCGGCATGTCGAACGTCGCCGCGCGCGCCGCGACGCTCGGCAACCCTTTCGGCTTCTCGTACGATATCTTGGTCGCCGCGATGCTCTTCATCGGCGGCACGATTTACGTGCTCTGCTACATCCCGTACTTCACGCTCGGGCACAATCTCAACGATCTCATCGGCTTGCAACAGCAGATGTTCGGCTATCACTACGATCTCAAAGCGACGCATCCGTACGGATCGAAATGGTACCAGTGGCCCGTGATCGGGCGCCCGATCTCTTACTACTATCACGATTTCCGCTCGCCGGCGGACTCGCAGAATCCGGTCGCATGCTGCGTCGCCGAGATCATCGCGATTCCGAATCCCGCCGTGTGGTGGGGCGGCCTGATCTCCGTTCCGTTTATCGCGTGGCTCGCATATCGCGAGCGCAACAAGGGCTACATTCTCCTCGTCACCGCGTACCTGTTGCAGTGGCTGCCGTGGATGACGTCGCCGCGCGTCGCGTTCGAGTATCACTTTTTCCCGAACCTCGCGATCATCTGCCTCGCAAACGCCGTGCTGTTGCAGCGCTTGTGGCGCTATGGAACATCTCTCGAGGCCGGGCGCACCTGGACGTGGCCGAAGGTCGCCGTCGGCGGCTACATGGTGCTCGTGCTCGGGCTCGCCGTGTTCTTCTATCCCGTCTGGGCAGGCTTGCACGTGCCGTGGAACGTTTGGGACGCGCGCATGTGGCACCAGATCATGGGTAACGCGTGGGTTTAGGACGGTAGTGTATGTCGGGACATTCGAAGTGGCATAACATCAAGCTCAAGAAGGGCAAAGTCGACGCGCAGCGCGGCGCGCTCTTCACGAAGCTTTCGAAAGAAATTATTCTCGCGGCGAAGGGCGGTTCGCCCGATCCCGAGGCCAACTATCGCTTGAAGATGGCCGTCGAGAAGGCGCGCGAGAACAACGTTCCGCAAGAGAACATCAAGCGCGCGATCGCGCGCGCGACGAATGCGGAAGGTCAGAAAGAAATCGAGGAGATCCGCTACGAGGGCTACGGCCCGGCGAACGTCGCGGTGATCGTCGATGCGGCTACCGATAACCGCAACCGCACCGCATCGGAGTTGCGTTTTCTCTTTAGCCGTCACGGCGGAACGCTCGGTGAGACGGGTTCCGTCGGCTGGATCTTCGAGCCGCGCGGGCTCGTGGAAGTGGAGAACGGTTCGCTCGACGAGGATGCGCTGACCGAAGCCTCGCTCGTCGACGGCGTGGTCGACGTGCGCTACGACGACGGCAGTGCGGAAGGTCGCTCGATCGTCTCGACCGAGCCCGCGGAACTCGCGGCCGTGCGCGATGCGCTCGTGCGCGGCAATCTCCGCGTGACGGGGATGGTGCTCGGCGTCGAGCCGAAGCAAACCGTCGCACCCGTCGGCGACGACCTTCGCGGCGTCGTCGAATTCCTCGACGCGCTCGAAGAACACGAAGACGTCGTGCGCGTGTATTCGAACGCCGAACTCGACGCCGCGGAACTCGAAGCACTTACGTGAGCGGCGGGGCCGACGCCGTTCCGCGAAAGAGCGGGCGCTCCGTCGTGCGCCAAGATTGGTACTTCGCGTTCGCGCTCGCGCTCTTCGTGGGCGTGACCGTGTGGTTCGCGCGAGCGATTCAAGATTTTATCACGCCGCCGCAGCAGAGCATCGGGGCACCGACGCTCGTCGGACAAACGCTCGTCGACGCGTACGCGACCGCACAGCGCACGAATATCAAAGCGGTCGTCGTGCAACGCGTCGCGAGCGATCGCTATCCGCGCGACGTCGTGATGCGTCAAGACCCGCCGCCCGGCGCGCAGGTGCGTCAGGGCCGGCAGATCTCGCTCGTCGTCTCGACGGGCGTGCAAATTTTTCCGATGCCCGATCTGCGCTACGAATCGCTGCGCGAAGTCGGCCTCGATCTCTCGCACGATAAACTCCAGCTCGGCAAGGTGAAGGTCGTCGCGAGCGACGAGGTTCCACCGAATCGCGTCGTCGATCAAGACCCGCCGCCGCTCGCATCGACGCGCGTCGGTGCCGTGGTGAACATCGATATTTCCAAGGGCGGCCCACCCGACGTGCGCGTGCCGAACTTCGTGGACATGAACGTCGACGATGCGCGCCAAGCGGCGAGCGACGCGCACGTGCAACTCGGCCAGATCGTGTGGACGCCGTTCGGTCGCTACGGCCCCGCGCGCGGCACCGTCGTGCGGCAGAGCCCCGGCTCCGGGTCCGTCGTCGGTCCCGACGATACGGTGTCGCTGCAGATCAGTGCGGGCCCGCTGGAATCCGGCTATCTGATCCGCCAGGTGCACGCCACGGCGACCGTACCCGACGATGCGGAAACCGTTGCGGGACGTCCGCCGACGGTGCGCGTGTCGGTGAGCGACGAGACCGGAACCTGGAACGTCTACAACGCCTACGCCCAGCCGAAGCAGAAGCTCGACTTCAATTTGACCGTGGTCGGCACGGCCGAACTCGACGTCTTCGTGAACAACGAACTCGTGGACTCGACGACCGTGGGCAAGGAGCCGCCGGTCGAGGAGCGTCAGCAACTGCCGCCTCCGCTAAAAGGCTCGAAGCCGCCGGCAAACGCGCTCGACCCGAACGCTCCGGCCGCCGGGGTGCAACCGGCCCCGACTTCGAAGTAGCCCGAGTGAAGATCGCACCGTCGCTCCTGTCCGCAGATTTTGCGAAGATCAAGGATGAGATCGCCCTCATGGAACGCGGTGGGGCCGACTATCTCCACCTCGACGTGATGGACGGGCGCTTCGTTCCGAACATCACGTGGGGTCCGAAAATCATCGGCGACCTGCGCAAACTCTCGCCGCTGACGTTCGACGCGCACTTGATGATCGTCGAGCCCGAAAAGTACGTGGAAGATTTCGTGAAGGCCGGCGCGGACATCGTCACGTTCCACCTCGAAGCGACGTCGCACGCGCAGCGTCTACTCACGTTCGTGAAGTCGCTCGGCGCGAAGGCCGGCATCTCGCTCTGCCCGCAAACGCCCGTCGCGATGCTCGAGGATTTGATCGAGGATATCGATCTGATTTTGATCATGAGCGTGAATCCCGGGTTCGGCGGACAAGCGTACATCCCGAACTCGCTCAAGAAAGTGCGCGAGGCGCGCGCGCTGATCGACGCGCGAAATCCCGCGTGCGAGCTCGAGATCGACGGCGGCATCGGCCGCAAGAATCTTGCCGAAGTGGTGGCCGCCGGCGTCGACGTCGTCGTGATGGGTTCCGCGATTTTTGGTGCGGCGGATCCCGCGGCGGAGATCGCCGTGATGCGCGAGATCGCGAAGCCCGTTCCCGCAGGCGTGCGCTGATCGCGCGTTGACCGAGGACGCGCTGGTCGCGGCGCTCCGCGCGATCGTCGAGGCGCCCGCTGCCGCGCTTGGGGCGCCGAAGCGCATCGTGCTCGGCATCGGCGACGACGCCGCCGTCTGGCAGCCGTCGCGCTCCCATCTTTCGGTGATTACGACCGATGCGCTCGTCGACGGCGTGCATTTTCTCGCGGCCTCGATGGACCCGCGCAAGATCGGTCATCGTGCGATGGCGGCCAACCTCTCCGATATCGCCGCGATGGGAGCGCGCCCCGCGATCGCGACGGTCGCGCTCGGCGTGCCCGCGGACGCGAGCGAAGAGTGGATTCTCGCGTGCTATCGCGGGATGACGGAACTCGCGGCGGCGTTCGACACCACGATCGTCGGCGGGGATATCGTGCGCGCCCCGGTTCTGATGTTGTCGCTCACCGTCGTGGGCGAGGTCTCGCGCCCGCGGCTCAAACGCCGCGACGGAGGTCGCCCGGGCGACGTCCTCGCGGTGACGGGGCGCCTCGGCGCGAGCCGCGCGGGCCTCGAGCTCGTTCGCGGCGCTCCGGGCGGGGTCGCGGGCGTTGAGGATGCGCTGGCCGCCGCGGCGCTCGCCGCCTTCGAAACCCCGAGCCCGCGGCTGCGCGAGGGCCGCTTCCTCGCGGCATCGGCCCACGTGCGTGCGATGATGGACTCATCGGACGGGCTCTCGACCGATCTCGGCCGCTTGGCGGCGGCCTCCGGCTGCGGCGCGACGGTCGTCGACGTGCCGGTGCACGCAGCCGCGAGCTCGGTCGCAAGCGCCGTCGGGGCGGATCCCCGCGAGTACGCGCTTCGCGGCGGCGAAGATTTCGAGTTGATCGTCGCGGTCGCGCCGCGAGCGTTCGACCATCTGGCGGGTCGCTACGCGGCGGCGTTCGGAACGCCGCTGATCCGCATCGGGACGCTCGACGCCGAGCCCGGCCTTCGCCTGATCGACGGCGCCGAAGCCCGCGACCTCGTCCCGGCCGGCTGGGATCACTTCTCCGGCTAGCCGCCCGTCACGCCGCCATTAGAGCGGTGCGACTACCATGCCCCCGGAATCCCGATTGAGGGCGAAGCCGCAGTCCAGCGCCGCATCGCGCGCGGCTCGGGCGCCGGCCGGAGCGATCAGCACGAGGAGCGCGTGGGCTCGGTGCGTGGCGGCGCAGATCCCCGTGGCCGGCGCGTCGATCACGCGGTCGTGCGGGAGGATGGCGCGGACCGTCGCGGCCGGCACCCCCCAGGCGACGACCGAGGACGGCTCGTGATCCACGAGCCACGTGAACGTCGCGGTGCCGTACCGCCCGTCGGCTTGCTGCGCCAGGGTCCGAACGTCGGGCGCAGCCGCGCACCCGGAAATGGCGAGGAAAATGAAAAATCCGAGCGAGGCTCGGATCGTCCTGAGGGTGCTCGTACGCCGCGGGCGGCGTGCGCGAGCTAGGCTCGCTTGACCCGCCGCGAACGGATGCACTGGGTGCACACCTTCATCGTCTTGTGGGTGCCGCGCTCGTCGACCCGGACCGGCTGCAGGTTGGGCAGCCAGCGGCGGCGCGTC
>Ga0116228_10004658_pt1 | contig 12171 bp, 9 predicted proteins | sample S1TSphfallax_2_FD_89694 | JGI IMG/M metagenome (GOLD analysis project Ga0116228, IMG submission 89694) | Host-associated microbial communities from peat moss isolated from Minnesota, USA - S1T2_Fc - Sphagnum fallax MG | ecosystem: Host-associated > Plants > Peat moss > Unclassified | place: USA...
CGAACCCAAGCCTAGGGTTGTGACATAATGCCTTACTACAAGCAACATCTATTAAACCCCCATGCTATAGTAGCAGAACTACATTTACATAAGTGTTAATATATGGGAATATAAAGGGAGCATGGAATAAGTGGTGACAAGTAGAAATGAGTTCAACAACAAGGCCATTGACCTTGATGATGATTTTTCCTACCCACCCAAATGAAGGGACAATGATAGTGCAAAAAAAGAGGATTGGGTTACTCCATCCAAGTGAAAAAGAAACCTTGGTAAGTCTCTAATAAAACTAAAACATGGGTCCAAACTTCTTAAGGTGTACCACCTAGGATGAAGTAGAAACAGTCTTAGACTTAGTCCTAAATAAGATAATTTTTTACCTTAAATCAAATCTAGACCTTTCATTTGAATTATTGAAAACAAGTCACACATGCTAATCAAACCACATGCATGGACTTTGCCCAAGCATGGGTTGGAATCTAGTGTTAGTTTTCTTTCATGTTGTTTTCACTACAAATGTTTTTCATTATTTTGTGTTATCAACGTTAAGCTCATTTCACTTGCAACTTTAGTTCATTTTTTTATGGTATGTCATATGCATCATGTTTTGTAGGTTCACCACATCGAAATTATTGTGACTTTTGTGCACACATGTGTAGTTTGCTTAAGTGGTATGAAAAAAAGATTTCAATATGCATTAAAAAAAATTTGATTAAATTGTTAAAAGGTTGGATAGTGTTACAACCCTAGCCTTGGGCTCGCAACTAAGGCAAAGGCTTGCAAGGTTACGAGCCAAGAGGAAAGGATGGGAGTCACATTTCATGCTCCCAAGAGTGTAAAAGAGTGAGAGAATGAACCTTCACACTCCCAAGTGAACTCTCACTTTGGGAATTGGAGTCGTGATGGACTCTCGAATCTTCAAAGAGCAATTGTAGGGGTCAAAACCCATTGGATTAAGGAGTTCCTTATATCATTGAAAATCTCTTAGAACGTAGATATCTAAAATAGGCTTGCATGACCCATTTGGACATTTAAAACAAGAGTTATGGCCAAAAGAAAGGATGGGAATCAAATTGCTAATTTGATTTCCGACCATTAAAAGTCGGGAATCACCCCGATTTCCTTTCGTTCAGGTGGTGTGTGACATACCATTGAAAAGCTCTTGACAAGAGCTACAACTTTGCTTTAAACCTCATCTCCATTGGAGGTCTACACACAAAGTTATGGGCCCCCAAAGTCGCAAGAGTCTCAATTGTGGGAATTTCGGGACTCTGACTTGGGAGTCCCAAGACAAAATGACATTTGGGTGCTAGTCCCATGGCTAGGCACAAAGTATACTATAAGAGGGAAGGTGGTGGCTTCTCCTAAGTCTAAGCCATGGTGAGTCTTGTGAGTCTATGTTTGCTCGTGGCTCATCCGTGCACCAAAGTGCTCCAACTATGCACTAACCTACTGTTGTTTGGTTTATGCAAGTCCGTGTGAGTAATTGAATTGCTTGTCATTCTTCCTAATCCCATCCCGGAGCTCCAGCATGCCCTTCTACCCCCGAAATGTTGCGAACCAAGGAGCGTACCCCAACTCCTTCTCCTTTTGTTGTCTTCACCTTTGGACTCGCAGTCGAGTCCATCAAGGAGCTCAAGGGTGCGTCAAATAAGTTGCATCAATTAAATGATTTGAATGTGAGGTATTATTGGGAACATAGACAAGATATGTTTACGAATCTAAATTGATATCCGTTTCCACCATACTCCCTAGAGAAGTTTGGTGAATTAGATTTTGTTGTAAGTGAGCCTCTTAATGATGAAGAAACATACATTTGTGAAGAGAAGGTCAATGTGAAGGGATTAGGTGAAGAGAGGGTCAATTTGAAAGATTTAAAAAAGGGTCACATTTTAACATGGAAATCTTTAAGCTTTGACATCATGTAGGCAATAGGAGTTTAATTTTCTGGAACGTCTAATGCATATTAGTCCTTCTATCTAATGGAACCTAGCAGTAGTCAAATCAATGACTTTGTTCAAAGTTACTCAACTCAATTCTTGTCCTACCTATGGTTAGGGCTTCTAGTAGCTTGAAGGTGTCTATCATGGTTAGATTATGAAGAAGGGATTTCTATATAATCTTTTCCAATTGACCTATCTGATCTTTTTATATTTCCAAGAAACACAATCCTCAAAGAACAGATGTTTGGATACAATTGTAGTCATGGCATACGCAAGGTGTTTTTGCACACCTTGGTTGTGATTCAAAACTTATCTTACAAAAACAAGTTGAATATATTTTTTTAGTCAAGAAAGGAGATGCATTAATCTTTCATAATGGAGGGCATCTACAATTACAAGTCATCGATTCTTTTAACACCCATAGAATAATGCGAATTCAAGTGAATTCAACTTGAATATTTTTTTCATAGATTTTAGGGTTCTAATTTTTGTGCATTCTCTTCACACAAGTTCATTTGGCTTATGCCATTTAGATTACACTTTGTGGTATTTGGGCATTTCATGATCTGACCATCTTGTGGTTTTTGAACTAACTTGATAATTTTGGTTGCCTCACATTTCCTTGTGTTATAGTGATGTGGCTACAAATTTTTCAAGATATCCGGGGAAATTGAAAAAGAAAGGTTCATTGCAACAAGACTATGGCAGTTGTGATTTACACTAGTGGATCATCATGCAAAAGTTGCCCATGTTTGGAGTCGACCTTAAAAAATTGGTCAAAGAAGGACACATTTCACTTGAAATCTCAACTATGTTTGGCCCAAAGAAAGCAAATGGCTATAGATCCAATAACCTTGATCTTACACCTGAAGTGAAAAAGCAAGTAGAAAAGTTGTACTTCAAATTATACCCCACAAATGAAAAATTTATCAATAATGAATTTGGTCACAAGCTTTGTTGGAGGGTTGTGGCAAAGAGGGAAAATGTAGTAGTGAATTGGGCATTATTAGGGTTGAACATTGCAAAGTAGAAAGCTCAAAGAATGAAGGGTCCCCAAGTTTATTTAGGTCGTGTTGGGGTAGAGGAAAAGGGTGCCATTGCAAAGACAAAAGGCATTGCTCAAAATCAAAATCCCAAAAAGTCTTTTCAAGGTTTGAATGTGATGGCCAACCATGCAAGGAGACCATAGAACTTCACGACAGATGAAATTTTTGGAGTTGAATTGTGTGAGCTTAAAAAGGTGGAATTAATAGTAGCCAAATTTGTTATTTCAAATCTTTTATAGCTCAAGAGTGAACTTGAGGCAAAGGTGAAGCACTTGCACTCTCAAATGGAAGATAGAAAGGTAGCTTGTGCTAAAGCCAAGATGGAGATGGACATTTTAGTAAAAAAAATCTCAGCCCAAAAGAAAGAGGTTGAAAAATTACAAGAAATTTTGGTGGGATTTGGAGGTGGGGAGTAGGAGTTTAATGATCTGAATTCTTCTATTTAGATGAATGTTACCAAGTTAAATTGCCTCAACCAAGAATTGGATTATCATAAAAAGATTTTTGGCGGGCTACACTTGGAATTACTTCCTATCATGTCACTTGTAAAAAGTATGTAGGGATAGATTCAAACATTAGTAAAGTAAAACACACAATTGGAGCTATTCAAGTTGTTGTGCAATCCATACAAACCCAAGTAGGGCATATGCAAGGAGGATTTGGGTGAGCATGGGATTAGGTCCCCTTTCTTATGAGCAAAAAATGGTTGCAATTCAATTGAACCTCGGGGATCAACGAAAAAAAGTGGTTATAACAAAAATCTAATCTCCTTGCACAACAAGGTAAACATTATAATGTCATTGCTTTCATCATTCAGGGTGTTGTGTCATGGCTTTGATTCATGAGGAGTTTGTGTTGAATATAGGATTGAACACATTGTGCAAAAAATGCTCTAGTTGAAAGATGTTGCATTTTGATCCATTAACAAAGTAATTCAATCCTAATCTATGTTGCACCATTCTTGTTGTTGTAGGTCAACATGAAATATGGACCCTTGTCAAAGGATTTGATTCTTTGAATTGATGTTTATACTAATTGTGGTCCTTTGTTTTATTGGAGATCATTAGTTCAAATCTTGAGGATGAATCCTTACGGCATGTTTAATCCTTATTGCCATAAGTATGACTCCTACTTGGTGGTTGTAGTCCTTGGAATTGACATGAGTCCTTTGTTGTTGTAGATGTTAGTCCTAACTTTGTAGTGTTTAAGTCATGCTACAATTGTATGCCTTCCTTGATATCGCTCCTAATTGTTCAAGGTGTGTCCTTATAGTTGTATGCACTCCTTTTATGGTAAGGACATCACTTTTGATGGTAGCTAGTTGGTCTTTGTTATTGTATTTAGTCTTTTCATCATAAGCATATCACTCTTTATTTTATCAAGGTAGGTCCTTATAACAATATCTACCTATGTGTTGGAGGTCACTAAGACAGAAGAAATTAGGTTGCCAATTTTAAAAAGCCACCTCAGATGAAGATGAAAGGGAAGACATAGTTAGTGGCTTTTTAAATGTGTAGATTAACAAAGAAGATGATCACTAGATTAATCCCTTGAAGACTAATTGTGTTGATCCAAAATCTGCTTCTCATCCCCATCCCTTGGGTTCCATGGAAACTATTATTCTTCCTAAATTTGAACCATTTAATCCACCTTCTCTAGTATGTCATTCCCTATTCCCACTTCAAACCATACGTAATAGTGTGTTACCATGTGTGCTTCAACTTGAATTTTTTGTAGAACCTTTTTTGCCTACCTCCAATCAATGTCAACCATTAACCCATACTACTTCTATAGTTGATGTTCAACTTGTTGTGGTAGATTTTGATACCCTAGTTTGTTCATCTCCAATGCCAATTGCTTCAAAAATCACTCAAATTAAAGTGGTCGAAAGTGTTGTAGATATCCAAAATTAACAAATGCACCTAGCACCATTGGAGCTTGAATATAAAAGGCCTTAGTTGAACATGGTAGACATCAGAGAAAGACTTGCACCACTTCATGGAAACAAAAGAAAAGGTTCCAAACCTAGTGGTAAGAAAAATGTAACTACAAGTAAGATAGGTACAAGTAGTATACAAGCTCACTTATGAAAACTATAGCTAGACAATCATGGAAGTGACATATGTAATTTTTTTGAAATGCAGGTTTGATTTAGATGTGTTGGTTTAGATTTAGCACAGTTCAATTTCATTTGTAGTTTTTATTAGACAAATGTTATTTATTATTTGAGTGTTGGTTATTTGCACTTTGCGCATGAGGGTTTTCTAGCTTAATTTTTTAGTGGTTTGACAATTGGTGAAAATTATGATATTCATTGGCCTTCACACAGTTTTTAAAGTGCCAAGGTATATTAACTTGTATGCCATGTTATTACAATTTGTTTGTGATGCTTCTTCTACTAGTGTCTAGTAGTTTCTGAATTAGTCATGCATGTTGAGTTCACACAATTTAAGAAAATGTTCCAAGGTAATTTAGATTGGTTTTGCACATAAATTTACAACTTATGAAGTTTAGCCCAAATATGAATTTTCCTTTTGCCTTATTGGATGTTTTGTTTGTTGATGTTGCTTCATTTGTTGTGATTTGCTCCATACATTTGACCTTGGATACGTTTGTTATTGCATTTTTCCATTTGAGTCATTTGCCAAATGTAGGTTTACCCTTGTTTACATAGTAAATTTACATTAAAAAATATTACAAAATTTGCCACATGCACTCATGCTTCCTTTTACAATTAGTTTTTTCTATCCATACTTTATGTTTATAAACATCAAGGTAGAAGTTCAAGTTTTGAATTGACTACATTGACACATATAGTGTATGAGTTTATAGACCATATTGACTGCAAAACAATACTATGACTATAACTTTCAACATTAATTAGGGTTGGATATGAAAATGATGAAGTGACTAGAAACTAATGGGAAAGTGGGCTCATTACATATCATTAAAGCATGAATACTTGTTTATTTGACATTTGGTTACACTTTGCAACTCATATCATGCGCGAGGTATGTATGTGCATGCTCATATTTTTAAGTTTATTATTGCATTTCAAGCATTCCATACATTCTTAGAACTTGTGTTACAATCTTTTAACCTTTTTAAATCTTGATAATCTTAAATACAATTCACTTAGAAGTTTCAATAGGGAATACAAAACTTGCCAAACCATGTGTTGAAATTTAAGAATTATTAATATGGGTTCATTTCAAGGGAATTTCATGAAAGCATCTTCAATCTATTACATCTAATATTAAATTGTATAGATGATATGTATTTGGACAATTTGTGCAAATGTCTACATGTAGTTTTGAACATACATCTCCTACACAAAACCCACAAAACCACTCGTTATGTTAGATCTTGTTTTCACTTTGCCTTGAATGTCATTGAATGCAAAGTCAACCACGTGAGATTCCTCTTTTATACCAATCCCATCAAACTACAAACTCCTACAATTTTTACTTACAAGCTACAACATGTAACTTGCATTATTCTTCAATGTGTTAATATAAAGTTTTTCCTTTTCATCATGCATACCATTTACATATGCCTATAATATGGCAACCTTTTCAGATTGGTTACCAAGCATCCATTACACATGGTTGCCATTACAAATCAATGGAGTTTTAACATTGGCTCCTAATGCTTGACAACATCAATAATTACTTATAACATTGTTGTTAATGATGCCAAGTTCTAACCTTTCTTCATTAGTCAACATCCTTCTTGTGGAGACCACAATCATTCCAAGTTTTCCCTTATGCACTCCACCACCCCATCCTTGGGCTTGGGCTGTAAAATGAACTTCATCATATTGTGTTATGCTAAGACTCCAAGGCATATTTCACCATGTATGTCGCAACCCTAGCCTTGGGCTTGCGACCAAAGCAAAGGCTTGCAAAGGTGTGGGCCAAGAATGAAGCTTGGGAGTCACATTTCATGTTCCCAAAAGTGTAGGAGAGTGTGAAGGAATGAACCCCCACACTCCCAAGTGAGTTCCCACTTTGGGAGTTAGAGTCCCAATGGACTTTTGAATCTTTAAAGGGTGATTGTAAGGGTCAAAACTTATTGGATTGAAAACTTCCTTATATTATTGAAAAGCTCTTGGAAATTAGATGTTTGAAATGGGCTCACATGACCCATTTGGGCACTTAAAACATAAGTTATGGCCAAAAGAAAGGTCAGGAGTCAAATTGCCAATTTGACTCCTGATCATTAAAAGTTAGGAATCGCCTTGATTTCCTTGCATGTAGGTGGTGTGACACATACTATTGGAAAGCTTTGGATGAGGGCTCAAACTTTGCTTTAGACATCATCTCAATCAAAGGTTTGCACACAAAGTTATGGGCCCCGAAGTTATGAAAGTCCCAATTTATGAAATTTCGAGACTCCAACTTGAGAGTCTTGGGACAAAATGACATTTGGGTGTTGGCCATGTGGCCAGGCATAAAGAATACTATAAGGGGGAAGGTGGTGGCTTCCCCTAAGTCCAGGCCGTGGTGAGTCTTGTGATTCTTTGTTTGCTCATGGTTCGTATGTGCATTAAAAGTGCTCCAACTATGCATTAACCAACTTGTTGTTTAGTTTGTTTAGGTCTGCGTGAATAATTAACCCGCTTGTCATTCATCTTAGTCCTATCGTGGAGCTCTAGCACACCCTTTTACCCTCAAAATGTTACGAACCAGTGAACATACCCCAACTCCTTATCGTGAAAATTTTTATTTAGTTAATTTCCTTCAAGGATTACCAATCCTAAATTGAATCCTTATTTTGAAATTAATATTCTTAAACCTTGTTAACTCTTTATATAAAAAATAGTTAAGTACCAAGTTAATTGTCTTTGTACTTCATTTCATGTCTTTTTTAACTATTTATTCTTGAATTTGGTTCCTTTAAGGATTATAGGTCTTGGGCTAAGTCCTTATGTTAGAATGAATAGTCCTATTTATTTGTTTAAACTCCTTGTATAATGCAATTTGATCTTGAGTTCATACACCTTGATTTGCAATTCATGTCCTTTTAAACTCCTTATTCCTAAAAAGTTACAAAGTTCTTAAGGACCTACAAATTCATTACTAAACACTCCAATTCTTTTACCATTATTTTCTAATCTAGAAAATTAAAGGGGAAGTCTTATATGGAAGGTCTAAAAAAAAGTCATGTGGGAACACACGTGCAACTATAGCAAGAAGCAGACCAAGTATTGGGTTTATGTTTTTAATGGCTAACTTCCAGTATGCATATTTTTCCATACTCCAAGTCGGTGTCGCCTACAAGAAAAACCACAACTTTTACTTATACTAAAGTTACTCATCTAAAATCCTTAGCATATTTAGCTCCATCAAGCCCTAAAATAATTAACCCCACCAAATTGAGTTATTAATACAACAATATACAACAATATGTAATATTGGAATATATCAATATGGTATTTTGTAACATAAAAAGAAATAGCTATGGATATAATGTATCCACACCTTGAAACTATCGCACACATGTTTTACTGTGTTGTTTTCAAATGCAACTAATCATATAATAGGTCCTAGTCATGATCTTGCTTAGTACTAGAAGCATTAAAAATTACAAATAAAAAAGTAATGATGGGTACCTAATTGAATGGATTTCATATGACACCAATTTGATGTATAAGATGACATTTTTTACTTTTACCAAATCTGAAAGATTGCATGGGCTTTCTATCTTTAGAAAATCTGCACACAACAATGTTTGGTCAACCCTATACAAACTTAAAAGTTCATGTATAATTAAATGCTAACTACTCAAATCTATTAGATCCTAAAATTTGGAAAACCATAGGGTAGTTGAAATTACAAGTTTGAAGAGAAGGAACACTAAAACACACCTCCTATTGCAATAGATCAATCACAATAGCAATTAACAATGGACATTGCAACAAAATAATCACAATAGTAACAAACCACTAGGTCTAGATTTTGATGGCCAAAACTTTAATTCATACATCCTAATTCCAATTTGATTGTTGCCTACACAAAACACCACACATTCTATGGACATTCAAGAATGTTCTATAAATTATACAAAATTCAAAACTTACATCACAATTTGATAATTGTTGAAAGGTTCCAATCATGCATTTTAGCATGGCAAGTAATTCAAATTATTGGTTCACATCACTTGTAAAGTTAATGCAAGCCTATCTAACAAAAGCGTATGTAGTTTTTGATAATTTAGACATCCAACAGTGTGGCAGCAATTATGTCTCAATTCACATTTGTCCTAGACACTCCTTGAAAGCACAATACAAGCCTAAAATCACCATAGATAATCATCAGTTGTTCAATTTAGGTATATCCATCTACACAAGACAAAAGTAACAGAATTTTCACTAATCCTAAGTGCAAAACAAATTCAAGCCTTGAGTCAAACAAGCTACTCATCAATATTGGTGTTTTTGATGCTTTGAGAATTTTTTAAAGACAATCAATTTGGGTTTACAAGATTTCCATGTTTGATTTTCTCCAAGGTCTACCAAATTGAAAGAACAACAAACCATAGACTTCCATTTTGTAATCGAAAACACAACACATTGTCTCAACAATATTATAAGCTTGACATCTTGTTATACATCCTATTCTATGACTATAATTCAAGGAAGCATAAGAACATTGACACTCTTCAACAAAAATCACAAGAAAAAAAACCAATTATTATGGGAAAATTGTCTTGGTAAAATTCTTATTGAAGAAATTTGGTTACATAAAAAAACTAGAACTTGAAAACTATCAATGTTATACAACTTTTATAGCTTTACCTATCTCCTAATTCCATAAACTATCTATCAACCAATGCCTGCAAAATGGTTTCTTGTACCTCGTGCTATAAGTAGGAAGGGTACCTTTGCATTTTTGGGTTAACATGGGCATGGCAAACTTGGTGCAAAGCACCAAATGAAAGTAGTAGAATGCAAATGGAGAGGTATCCAATAGCACAAAAGTTTGAGAATTCCTCCTCCTCCTATGGTACCAATATCCCCAAAGCAATTGGTCTCTAGCCTCCTAATCATTGCCCCACCCATCTTGGAAATTTTCTCTACATGTAAATAGGGGTTTGTCACATAAAAGTAAAAAATACTTTTCACCACCAGATGGATCATCAACCACAACTACAAAATTATCACCTTGACAAATGGAATCAGCCAAATGTTGACCATCAACACCCAATGTGGTCTCAAAATTATAATCATCCATCATTCCCCTTGTTGCTATGCGTTTTGTAGGTACCAACTTGATGGTCTTCCAAGGTAAGGTGTGATTAATGTTGTCATAGTCCTCCTCTTCACCTCCATAAACACATGTTGGGTAGAAACAGGACAATTCTTGCATGAGGAATAGCTTTGAATTTGAATGGTCTAGTGATGAAATGGAGTGCATTTTGTGAGATTCAACAATTTTCACACAATCATAAGGTTGGCTTTTGTCTACATCTTTTATCTTCACTTCCCAAAATATCCACATCACATCAGCATGTGAATTGGTAGGTCCAATGTATTCCCTTGCAAAAGCATATTTCAAGAACTTCACTACATCCTGGTCATTTCAAAGTTGCATTTAGTCCCAATTGCTCTTTTTAGAACTCTCTTTTGGCAATAACACCTGCCCCATCATGCTCCCCCTTTCCATGACTTGACCCAAAAAAATTCACAACATCCTACAACCATGGGGCATATATGGACTTATTGTCTTTTGAGGTAATAAGCTACATGCTACCAACATTGTGCAAACTTAAACTGACCACTACAACCATCATTCCAAACCCAATGTTTTGCCAAATAAACACCCAAGTTTTGTAGATTCCCCTAATGGAATTCAAAGCAATGCTGGACAAATAAAGTATTGTATTCTCTATCATTTAACATGCAGTAGTGATATTCTTTTATGATTTTCTTACTTTTCGAATTTGTTGGATAATCTAGATTGTGATGGTATGTGATGTGAACAAGAATACTAATTTGAAAGGAAAACTAGGGCATTTCTTGAATCTCATTTTGAGATTAGAAATAATAGTTTCCCGCAAAATCAATCTTAGAAAGGACCACATCTTTGGGAAAAGTAAAAAGACATTCTTTGAACTTTTTATCTTTCCATTTGGACACAAAGTTCTGAGTAAAAAACATCTCCAACTTGGACTTGAGGTAAGGAATGAATCACAAGATTGAATTCAGAATGGTTCAAGTCTAGTGACCTTTTTTCTCTTCCCTTGTTTGTGTAAGTCTAGTTGTGACTACTTGGAAGCACTGCCAATCCATTAGCTGGCCAATTCTACCCATTTCTTGAAGGCACAACTTCAATTTTTGAACCCAAAACCATACAAATAGTCAAAGTTATACCATTCTACTAATGGAGTTTAATTTTAAAATAGCATCATCAAAACAATAATTAGGATGACCAACAACTGACATTGCTACTACTTGAGTTGTGGGATTTGCCTATAGTTTTAGCTCTGCTTTTAGAACACTTACTTGAGCTTGTGATGTCAAAAGAGATTTACAAGCTCTATAACACCATTGCTGAAATTTCCATTGCTCTCAGAGCCTTCTTTTTCCCTCATCATCATCAACCCTATTGTCATGTGGAAACATCCTCTCACGCAGTTTCCAAACATCATAATCAAGTGTCGATGTGTGTGAAGAGGAAAGAGTTGTTATATTACCAAGAGGTGTAAACCTTACTCGCTTACCATCATTAGGAAGATGAAAAGACTAGAAAGGGGAGAAAATTACTTTGTTTTACCAAAATCGAATTTGGAAAGCCTGCTCTTTTCTTACATCACCCATGTAATAACTAAGCCACCGATCCCATTTTACCATTTGGAAACCCACATACATAAGGTGTAAAAATAAAGCATCTAAGGCTCACCCTCAACCTTATTTTGCATTCTTCAATTTTGGATTAATGTATGTTGTAGTTTCTTTCCAAAAGTTGATGTTTGCAAACTATAGTGGAGTCAATCCATTGTGGTTGATTGGACTACGAGCATTTTAAGTTCTAGGAAAATGTGTGTGAAGTTATGTGGGGGTTGGGTTCCATCAACACCATAACATGCATTTAGTTCCCAACCTGGGAAACTTTTCTTAAGCTCTTAACCACCAAGAGGAGGTATGTAACCAAACACCCATGGCCCATCACATCGATATTCTA
>Ga0116228_10004659_pt1 | contig 12169 bp, 16 predicted proteins | sample S1TSphfallax_2_FD_89694 | JGI IMG/M metagenome (GOLD analysis project Ga0116228, IMG submission 89694) | Host-associated microbial communities from peat moss isolated from Minnesota, USA - S1T2_Fc - Sphagnum fallax MG | ecosystem: Host-associated > Plants > Peat moss > Unclassified | place...
AAAAAATGTTAAGTTATTGTATTCCTAATATTTCCTTAACATTCTCTAAACACAAATATTTACATGAACATCCATTTCATATTTTATGTTAAATCAACATTTTATTTGTGAACTTTACAAAAATTGAAAAAGTCTTGACATTGAGTTATGAATGAATGACTTCCCATCAAGTGGAAAAGTAAATTAAAAATTATATATTTGGATTCCGCATTACTTTGCACTACCAATGATGACAATTAAATTATTTTGTGTGAACATAATAATTTTGCTATAATCAAAATTCTCTTTTTTTCAAAAGATAAAATTATATGTCATTTTGTTTCATTAATATATTTTTTATATTCTTGTTTTGCTAAGTAAAATGCCAATGAAAGTTCAATTCATTAGAAAAGTTCATAACAAGATATAAATTTAAAAATAAATAAAAAATAAAAAATAAACGTTTGGAGGGTGTCTAAGGATTAGGACATCCCTAGTTCGACTGACCATAACTCTGGTCCTGAAACAAACCCTAGTTGGAATGACGAAACCCTAACCCTAATGCTTGGCGATGGATCGGGGATCAGTCGAGGGAAGCATAGCGATGTCTTCCGAATGGCAGCAGAGAGTTATGGACTTGTTCCGTGGTTGCTTGCTTTGCTTGGTTGATTGACGACAGGAAATTGCGAAATTGGAGGTGATGCGTGTATGATGGGGAGTGTCGATGCGTAGTTGAAGAAGTGAGGAAGGGAAACGAAAGGAGAAAATCATGGGGGTGTGGACATTGCTGCTGCGTCTGGCAGTGTGGCTGATAGCATGTCTTGGGGTGCAAGCAGTTACTGAACCCTTTCGTCGGGATCCCGGCCATCCACAATGGCACCATGGTAGCTTCCAGGACCACAGTGAGGACGTGAGAAAGATGACTCACGACTTGCTACACTCCCGCATCCAGGTATTCTTCCTCAATTCATATGGTGGGGTCGATGTGAAGTCTGCAGGTTTTCGATTCAATGTCGCATCAGAGAAAGAACCAGGAGTTTTTGCATTAGTAGTAGTAGAAGAAGAAGAAGAAGCTGGATCATATCAGGTGGGACCTAGTTTCATGCAGGTTCCATTTCCAGTACCGTTGGAGGTCAATGTGGTGCTGGTAGGGTTTCTGGGCGATGGAGGGTACCGCTTTCAGCTCGATGGTAACATGCTGCAAGAACACCTGAAAAAAACCTTCCCTTCACATCGACCAGCTTGCTTGGAAACTGGTGCCCTGCTTGAGATTGAGCATCAGCTAACCTACAATGTCATCCCGGTAAGGCAATCCCTTAGACTTTGAGGATGCACGATGCTTGGAAAACCTGTTGCGATTTTGAGGTTTTCTTTTGATCAATTTGGAGCTGTCTACCATCAAATCTCTTGTGTTCTGTATCTGATGCAGTCCCCTTGCCTGCAAATATCCATGATGCTTGCAAAACCTAATTGCATTCATGAATTTTTCTTTGATCAATTTACAGATGTCTACCATCAAATCTCATGTGCTCCATATATGAGGCAGTCCCTTAGACTGTCAGGATCCATGATGACTGAAATACCTAATTGCATTCATGAGGTTTACTGTGATCAGTTTCTAGCTGTCTCTGACTGTCAAATCTCATGTGCTCAGTGTCTGGATATGACTTGAGTATCTGACCTCGGCAGGTAGGACACTTAGAGCTCACTGCCTTTGAATGGGAGCTGAGGAGGAAAATGGTGAAAGCAGGTGTAGCAAGAGAGGTAATGGAGCTAATCTTTGTCTTCTCCCTCTGGTTTTTAAGATTGCTGATGTTCATAAAGCTTATGTCATTTGTGATTGGATTTTCAAGTTGCTTGCACCAGAAATTTTTTGCTACTTGCCAGCAAAAATTACAGGATTTAGAGTGTTGTGAATGCAAACACTTCTGTTTCTAAACTGCTGTGTCTCCATTTTACAATGCGCAGAGCGAATTTGGCTTAGAAGTTCCACTGTATGAGGTTGAGGCAACAAGTGTGGAGCCAACATTTGATGAGCTCTATAGCTATTTATTTGGACTTCCACCAGCTGCACACTCTGAAAATGATATGAATGGACCTGTCCCAAGTGCCATTTTTATTCTCAACCTTGATAAGGTTTGTCTTTCTACTTGAGCTCAAGCTTTGTAGACACAGGTCAAAAGCCTTTTGTCAGCAAATTCCAAGCATTTCTGTTTTGGCAATTTCTTGAGAACATGGCCAGCTTGCAGACCAGAGCTGGTTGCACATTGAGTTGATATAGATTGCTTGCAAGTCTATATGATATTCAGAGGGGCATTCAGAGTTGTAACACAATGTTTACACATGTAGTTGGGTATTTTGTGTGAAGGTGCACCCTTGCATCTTAGGAGTTAGCAATCTCTGTGGTATGTTCAGTTTTGCTTGACAGTTGAGCATTTTAGTCTTCCCTGAAAGGCTAGGTTTCTACTTGCAATTATGGGCCTCTTCCTTGGTCATAATTTCTGGAGCCTTTTTTTCTTGACAGTTACAATAGATCAGAGATTCTAGAGGAGTTGCACCTGCAATTTAACAGGAATATCTGAAGGTCAGTCCTGATACTTTACAGGTGAGAATGGATCCAAGGTTGAATGAGACAGGAGATATTGCAGATGCTTATGGTGCTAAGATTGAGGCTCTTGATCTTGAGGACCTCCAGAAACAAGAGGCTGGGTATGTGTACAGATATCGCTACAATGGGGGAGCCTCCTCACAAGTCTGGCTTAGCCATGGAAGGTAGCCTAACTCTATTCCAAACTGCCAATTCCAGCTTGAGTGGGAGGTTTGGTCTGGTGTGGATTTTTTGCCTGCTCTTCGTGAGAGATACAATGACCTATTAGCTTGAAAAGCTCAGTGTTTTGGAGCGCATAATTCTTGTACTTTGAAGTAGGGAACTTTTCAAAGTCCATTTTTTCATCAAAAAGTTCTTGTTTTTAGTGTCGTTTCCCTCTTCTCTTCCTCTTTCCCATTTAGTTCTTTTTGGTTTCTACTTCTCTTTGTCTTTCCCTTGCTTCTTGGTTTGCATGGTACTCTCCATCTCTTTTGTGTTGTATTGATCTAACCAGCATCACAGCTAAGTCTTCCTGTTACTGCCAGTCTTCTGACAGAAAAGTAGTATATCAATTAATGTCTGGCATTGACCTCCACCCAATTATTGCAGATATGCAGTAATTGACATATCAGCAGGACCTTGTTCATATGGAAGGCGGGAGTCTGAGGAGGGCAGTGTAGGTTACAGAACTGTGCCCAGGCTGCAGCATCTCTTACTTCCACGTCGCCGCTCCCCTGTAGTAGATCCTAGTGTTGTCAAGGGTGTATTCTGTGGCCAAATCTCAGGACTCATAGTGTCTGCTGTGGAGCACATAATTGCACCAGATGTCAGGTACCTTGACTCTGCTTCAACTTGTCTCATTCTAGTAGCTCATTGCTGAAGATGACCTGCAGGACTCTCACATAGAACTTTAAAAAGATGCACAGAATTAGTGTGACAAGATAGTTCGATCAAAGGAATGATGCAAATAGGATGATGATTATATCTCCTTTTTGTAGTGAATGCAAATCTTATTGTATTAGTGGGAGTGCTACTGGAGTTTCAAGAGGGGCACAGAGACATTAGCTTCACCAGTGGATGTATGATGAGAAAAATGGCTCAGACTCACATTCTTGTATTTGGCCTTCTTCTGATGGCAGATTTGAGACTGTGGATGTAACACAACGCTTGCTGGTGTCAATAATAGTTCTACGCAACCATCTGCAGTATAATCCTCTCGTCGCTGGGAGTAACTTTAGCATCGACATGGAGAGCATAGTTGATCAGGTATTACTTTGTTCTGACAGTCAATTCACTTCAAGAGCACTAAAGTGTCACAAAAAGCTTTCATCTTTGTGATAATATAGACAGTGAATGAAAACCAAAAGCCTACTCTTCATGATGTTGATCATGCCAGCAACAGCAACACCACTGCAAGTTTGTGTGTGTTGTAATTTGTAACTTCTATTGATATTGCAGGTGAAGAAAATGCTGCAGCCTGGTCAAAAAGTGGTGGTAGTTGGGGGCATCCACAACCTGCATGAGCACGAGCGTCTTGCAATGGCAGTGGCGAAGGCAACAGTTGGACATTCTTCCCATGATACACGTCCAGATGGCCGGTTTCATGCTAGAACCTTGACCTTACTTGATGGGGCTGTGCTGAGAGAGGTAAGTCATGTGTGCTCAAGGGACCTGACTTGCACTTAGCATGGAATGAGTAGAAAATTATCTGCACACACATGAGACACTGTGTACCACTTTTGCTTGTTGAGCCTTGAGAAGGCAGGAAGATGGGGGGAAAACACTGCAAGTTAGCATCTTCTTTGTAATAGTTGCCATCAACTAGTTTTTGATCTCTACATCTTTGGACTTGCATCTTGAAATTGAATACTATTGACTTTTTTGTTAGCTATGCCCTCTTGAGTGCCAGCCAACATAATGACTTAGCCCCTCCCCCTGCTTTCACAATTGCAGCAGAAACACAGGACACAGATTCTCATAGAATTGTTTGTCAGAAGTTTTGAGCATAGCATTTTATACTTGTCTACACCCATGCTTAGGAGTTGATGAACTCAGTGTGGAGTAATGAATGCCAGTCACTACCATTCAATAATGAAGGTGATGGTCACACACCTGGTGAGTTTCAGAGTGACACTAACAAAAGTTGTGACAGCATTCATCCTTGCCACATTTGTTTTGGTCTGGCTGGAACAACATTTGTTTAGGTAACTCTTTGCAATCACATTGATATATCCTTGGACTGCAGGAGATGAGACACTCAGCTGATGTACTGGCTGCTGGAATTCTTGAAGTAGCAGATCCTGAACTGTCAACTCAGTACTTCAGGCCACGGGTACCACATATAGTTTTGTCATATCCCATGAGTAGTAGTTTGCTTACAAATACTCAGTGAATAGTCTTCTGTAGCACCTATGTGAGTCATTGAAAATAGTTTGGTTAAACTGGTTTTCCTTGTATGTTCACAGTTTGACTTTGTCTTTGTAGTAGACTAAAGTATTTGCAGATTGTTGCAAGCTTTCTTTCATGATTGTGAGTAGGAAAAGGGCAAAGCGTAGGTCCAGCCACTGACAGGCTAACCAACATAATCTTTCTGATGGTTTTGATACAGCCAACCTGGGAAAATCCTCCAAGTATGGAGCCTGAGGAAACAGTTGTGAAATCACGACTAGCTCGGTATCCATACAGCAGGAGAAGTCCCAAGGCAGGTATGGACAAGCGGAAGGGGGTTAGTAACCGGATGCCAAATGACCCTCCAGCAATTATGAAATCTCATGGCACACGTGTGATTCCAGTGTGAGTACTCTAGTGATCTTGGTTGAATTGCTGTTCCTTGGGCTTTGTTAAAGTATGGTATAGACAAAAAGGGTTTGTTTGGAATCCAAGGCAGGAGAAATTGATTTGATTGGTTTTGTACCCTAGAACGTTGTTTGCTTTGGTGTTTCAGATAGAACATTCTTGTGCACCCAGAGGCCTCAGTAGCCTGTTGCAGAACTTTTGGGAACAGCTGACCAAACTGTTACTTGTCATAGGACAGGTTTCTGTTATCATTGGCTGGTGTAGATCCACAGCTTATGATGGAAGGAGAGAACCTTATGTGGGTGAGCCATGATTCTGTATTTGTGCTGCAACATGCAGGTGACCCTATTCCTCTCAGGTCAGCCTTTGTCCTTCTCTTTATGTCATCATACACTTCTGTGCTTCTTTCTTTGTCACAGTGGCCATCTTTACACAAATCGTGCACAGGCAAGAACCAGGTTATCAATGTTGGTGGTTACTGACAGGAGGTTTGATGTTGTCAGTGCTGTGTCAGAAACAGAAAAGAGGGAGGCAATACCAAACTCCCCTCAGCGCCATATTGTTGCTGGGTTGGCAGCTGTTGTAGGTGGCTTGGTGGCACCTTATGAAACAGCTTCACACATTCATGACCGCCCTGTTCTTGATTGGCTGTGGGCATCTGGTCATCAACCCTTTGGCCCATTCTCCAATACTTCCAGTGTCAGCCAGCTGTTGCGTGATACTGCCCTGGTATCTTATCAATTATCTTGTCCTACTCTTGCTCTGTGTTTTGTCCTTTCCTGCTAGGTTCTGTCTGTGCTCTTTTGAGGTAATGCTGATCATGCCTTAAGCTGCATTGTGCAGTCAAGCCAACTAAATGGTAGATAAAGCATGAATTTCTTGGTGGTTCCAACTAGGTCCTTGCAATTGAGAATCTGCATAGAAATGGGGGAGCTGTAGCTTGCAGCTAAGGCATCAATGCAATGATTTGAACTATTGCCCAGTGTTTGTTATGGATGATTGTTTTTCACACCTATTCAATGTCAGTGCACCCTCAAAGTAGTCACACTTGGTATCTTGCATTCAGTGAGCAGTGCAGATGTTGATCACACAAGCAAACAAACCATCTGCTACCATTTGGTAGACCTGGGTGAACCATCTGCTACCATTTGATAGACCTGGGTGTTTTTCAGTATGCAACAAAGTTTCAATTCTGATTGGGTTATTCTGTTGTGGTTTTGTGCACCAGCGCAATGCAGTTTATGCACGTGTCCATGTGGCTCTCAAACACATACGTGAGTCCACAGAAAAGGTTCAAGCATTTGTTAGTAAATTCCTTGAAACTCCACTTGGCAATCCTGTCAAAGGTGAGAAGAAGAAATCAAAAGCAGAGCTATGGATTGACAAGTTCTACAAACAAACAACCACACTGCCAGCTCCCCTGCCGCACAAGAAGGTGGAGCGTCTTGAATCCTATCTGGATCATTTGGAACAACAGTTGGTGCAACTATCAAGTTTGCTCTATGATCACAGGCTCCAGGATGCAGTCAATAATGCATCTGGCATCATGCAATCTGTATTCTACACTCAAGAGTAAGCAATCTTTTCTAGCAAGCCAATGAAGTCAGTGGGGATAATAAGTTGCTTTCATACATGTTACTGTTGGTGGTCCTTGAACATGTGAGAGACTGTTGCTGTTATTTATACTGCATGCGTGTGTTTTTTCTTTCTAGTTTTGTCCATTTGTGTTGTTCCTTCTTCCCAGTTCTGTACTTATCTGAAAGTCTTTCTTTGACTTAAATGGAGTAGTTTAACCTTGTTCTGGCTTTCTTGATTGAGAGTATGGAGATTTCTTGATGCTTATGAGGGTTAAATATTTTCTAGCAAGCTTTCAGTTTTAACTCGGTATAAGTCTTGCCATGAATGATGTTCTCAGATAGTTCACTGAATTTCTCTTTTGATGCAGTTATGTGGACCACTTGATTGCTACAGAGGCAGACCAGCTGCGCTGCTGTGAGGTTGTGTATGCAAGGCCAGTTCAGTCCTCACAGGCATTCATTTACGGAGGAATACTTGTGGCAGGCTTTGTTGTTTACTTTCTAGTCATATTCTTCTCATCTCCAGAGCGTTGAAGATGGAGAATGCTGCTGGATTTGGCTTGTCTTTTGATACATGGATGGTATTGTTAAGTTGCAACTTCTAGTTGACCTCTTAACCTGTTTGGAAGCACTTGCTCTCAAGCATTTGAAGTATCTTGTAGCTTCTAGGATCTCTGGCTCCATTGATGCAAAGGGATTCCTGAGCTTGTAGTTTCTTGCATCTGTGGCTCTTCATGATGCAGGGGAACCTTGACATTCAGGTAGCACCAGTGAGGATAACCAATTGGGATATAGAGGGAAGAGACATGTTCTCATTTGCAAGTGTATGATATGCAATGACCTCAGTTGCTAGTCCTCTGAGGATCTTGAGAACTGCCCTTCTGTGGGTCTCAGTAGGCCCCTTGGATTTGAAGATATTCGGCCTCTTGCCTTCAACATCCCGTGAGCTTAAAAACTCATTGAGGTTTTTCTTCAGGGGCAATTGATGTTTAAAAGGGCTGTGCTTAAAAAATTTGTACTTGCAATTGTCATTTCTTTTGTTCATGCTGCTGGAGAGATGTTTGCAGTACTCATTTTTCACCCGATCAATCCATTTCCATTCAGGCAACAGGAAACAGCTGACCAAATTTAGAAGCACAACCTTTTGAGTGTTCCCTTCAACCTGCCAACAAATCAGCCTGCTAAAGATAGAACTTTGTGATTACATATCTGTCCTGTGACTATGAAATGTCAGTACAGAACTGGTTAAAAGACACCTAAACAGAAGTTGTGGATAGCAACATAAAAGCAAGAAAGAGTAGAGGAAGTTTGCACATAAAATGTGATTGAAAAAAGCATTTCGAAACAGCAAAAGCCTAGATACAGCTACCTTGATGCAAATGACAAAATGGCCTTCGTTCTTCCTGGAAACTGTCCATTGCAAGGCAACAATGCAAAATTGCAAAGAATCCATATTGATTACACTGACCAACAAGGCTTTTACCAAAGTTCTCCACAAAACAATGAGATGAATGCAAAAATCAGTGTCAGATTTAGGACATTTCCTCATGCTGCAGTTGGAAGGGGAATCCATCAATCTCATCATCCACTTTCTTGACAACCCTGGACTTTGATTGAAGCGAAGATGACAAATAACAACTTGGAACAACAGAAGAAACTCTACTGAAATATGTGGGTTTACTGGAACGGTTTGTGACATCTCAAGTTACCAACAAAATAGAAAGGCATCAAGAGTTGATTCTGGACCTGACCAGAGACTGGGGCACGATCAGCCATATCTTACATCCACCATACAAAGGAGCATCCGGGACTTCATAAGATCACAAGCATTTTCTATGATGGGAATAATCACATTAGTGTGCTTCAGCCTTTACCAACACAAGCATGCGCCCATTCCCAATATGGAGCTTCTTAACTGCAGGAACTATATCCATCTACTCCACAGACAAAAACGTAGAATTATATTTTCAGCACAACAATATCAACAGATCTTCGAAAGCAAATCGAATCTCAGTAAAACGATGAAACCAGTTCATCGACTACAAGAAGCACAAGGCAAAATGACAACCAAAAGAAACAAAAACAAAACAAGCTAACAAACAGACACGGGAAAACGAAACCAAAACGGAAACAGGGAAACAACTGCAGCAGCAAAACTAGAAAATTCCTAAAGAAATTTCAGAAGAAGAGAACGTCTATCCTCCCTTTGCGAGTCGATGTCGACCTCCTTGTGAAAACTTGATGAGTAGAAGGACACGATCGCGTGCATACACAAGATAGAAAAGCTCAAGAGCTACGACGAGCGTTTTAGAGTTTAAGTATTTTAGGGTTTCAAGTGAAGCCGGTGTTCTACTGGGACTGATCCTGCCGTCCAGATCTGCTAAGTTGGTGGCGTACCGTTGGATGGAGCAAGCATTAGGGTTTGGTTGGCGGGGTTAGGGTATCAAGAACAAGACTGCGTGTTGCCTTGTTTAGGTTCTCTTTCTCGTCGCCATTGCCACCAGCCTCGTGCTCGCAGCAGCCTTCTATACTTCATATTTCTTCTGTCTGCGTCATTTTGGCGGTTTGCAACCATGGCGGTGGCAGTTGTTCAACCTGAAGTGAAGCTCTTCGGGCGATGGTCCTTCGATGACATTGAGGTTCTTGGCCATTTCTCCTCCTGTTGTATAGCTTCGGCCTCTCTAGCTGCTTCTGCTCCTTATGTGTTTGTTTTTGTCGGATCCAGGCTCTGAGGACTTGCGTTCTCTCTTGTTCCTGTTCTGGTGATGCATTCTGCGGTACTCTCTCTCTATGCAGTTCTTCCGCTTTGTGTTCGGTTCCTGGCGCGGTTTTGTTTCGGATGGTTTTACCGTTGAGTGTCAATTTGGATTAGGACATTAGGTCATGGCTTCTGGTCGTTTTTTCCTCTTTGAGCTGGATGTGTCGCCTACTTTTGTCTGGTATTCCCAGAACTATGGTCGACCAGTGTTAGTGCTGCTTCTTTTCATGATGGTTTTATTTCAGAAATCCTCGTGCCATACCTCGAGATATAGTGGAGTGGACAGACACATATGATTCCAGTGATTCCAAGTGGAAGCTTTTCACTTATAATATTCTTTCGGTGCAGATCAATGATATCTCTCTGGCAGATTACATTGCCGTGTCTGTTGACAAGCATGCCACCTTTGTGCCCCACACTGCTGGACGGTACTCTGTTAAGCGGTTCAGGAAGGCACAGTGCCCCATAGTTGAGAGGTGTGCATTCTTCCTTATCTTTGTTGTTCAGCTTGATGATGAGTAAATTTCTAGCCAATGTTAATTTCCATTAGCAACTTTGCGAGTTTTTCCCTCTATATAAATATGGTTAATCCTAGTGGAGCAGACCATAGCAGATTTGTATCCTCTTCCTCTTCTTGAAATGTCTTTCTTTGATCCTTATTGTGTTGTTCTTGAGCCATTGGCAACCTCTTCTGCAATTGCAGGCTGACAAACTCTCTCATGATGCACGGGCGGAACAATGGAAAGAAGTTGATGGCTGTGCGTATTGTGAAGCATGCCATGGAGATAATCCATCTTTTGACTGATCAGAATCCTATCCAAGTCATTGTAGATGCCATTATCAACAGGTATTTGTTGATTTTCAGGAGCTGCACACAAGTTTGAAGGTTTTGTCGATGTGTTCTTAATTATACCAATGACTCTTTCTTTTACAGTTTGATGATGAATCTCTGTCCTTTTTCACTCTCCAAGAATCTGAAGACCACACAAGAATCTGAAGTAGTTCTATTGAACAGGTTGCTCGAGTGACAGCAGTGTGTTGTGGTACTTGTGTGTTTGGAGTTAACTTAGAGTTTGGATTAGCTAACACCTTCCTTTGTGTGCAGTGGTCCTCGTGAAGATGCAACCCGTATTGGATCTGCAGGTGTTATCAGAAGACAAGCTGTGGATATCTCACCCTTGAGAAGGGTGAATCAAGCTATCTATCTGCTCACCACTGGAGCACGAGAGAGTGCTTTCAGGAACGTGAAGACAATTGCTGAGTGCTTAGCAGATGAGCTCATCAATGCTGCCAAAGGGTCTTCTAACAGGTGAGGTTTTCTCCTTTGAGCATGGGAAGCTGATTTTGTGTTATATCCTTGAGAACCTAGCTACTTTGTTTCTGAGTGCTGTTGGATCAGTATCTGAGGCAAGTTTTCTGTAGTTCTTTCCTACAGGTTAGTGGTAAAATATGATAATGCAGAAACCTGGCATTGACTAGTCTTGTTACTGTTCTCGTGCTTTTCAGCTATGCCATCAAGAAGAAAGATGAGATCGAGCGTGTTGCAAAGGCTAATCGTTAGAATTGGAGCCAATTGATGATGCTTCCCTGGATTTTCAAAGCTTATTCTATTTGTGTTCAGCTTCAGTGTAATCCCAGGGATACATGTTAGCAATCTGATCAAGGATTTTTTTGGTTGTGGTTTCTTTCATTACATCAGTTTTGCACATTGGCGTCACCAAAATAGGAATGTTGTTTCTTGGGCTGCATATGTTTGGAGGAAATGTTTTTTGAGCATTACTACAGAGTGATGAGCTTTCCAATTTTTCTTTCCTGGATTTTCCATTTTTTTTTCCTGGCAATAAAGATCCAAGTAAGAAAAGCTGTTGAGAAAAAGACCAGGCACCCATTAGAGTTATCCCTAGAGTACCCAAATTGGGGTTACTGGGCTGAGATTCAGAGGGACAAAATCAAAACTCCCAATCACCTTTTCTAGCTCTTGAAAATAGCTTTCTGCAAGATGTCTGATGAAAGCCATTGGATACCAGGCCCTGAGGAAATTGGAGTGTGCAGAAATGAACCATGGATCAGGGTTGTCATTATGCCCTGCCCTTTCAACAGAGTCCAAACAGGAGCTTGTTGAAGACTGTAGAACTTTTAATTCTGTGATTTGGAATTCTACATCTTGGCTGCAAACACTTCAAGCTGTAAAATTGCAGCTTAAATCTTTGAATCCAATACTGAGATCCAAGGCTGTCAGTACAGTAAACCCTCTTTATAAATCACCCTCGTTCTAGTCACATTCTTGTTTGTGTCACAATTCGGCACTTTTACTAAGAAACACCATTTTTTAGATTCACTATCACACATGATAGGAGCACAAAATACTTGCAAAGCTTTCTTTCATAAATGTGATTATAATGGGGAAGATTTAGGGTAAATATTAGGATATTGTAAAATGTAGTTTGGCGATGTTAGTGTTGTTTTGTGTTT